>Ga0314772_1001089_pt1 | contig 12738 bp, 14 predicted proteins | sample MetaGCBIW2018_FD_204520 | JGI IMG/M metagenome (GOLD analysis project Ga0314772, IMG submission 204520) | Cryopeg brine microbial communities from Beaufort Sea near Barrow, Alaska, United States - CBIW 2018 | ecosystem: Environmental > Aquatic > Marine > Coastal | place: USA: Alaska | collected... | reverse complement strand
CGGACTTCGCATCACGTATCGCACACCATCACTGATTGTTAGGTTCACTTATGACACCCCTTGAATCACACCTCAGCGCGCACCTAGGGGACCGGGCGCCCATCCGGCTTGCCATCTTGGACGACCATGAAGTCTTGCTTGACAGCCTCAACAGCTGGATTACCAACAATGCTCCAGACTTCGATGTCGTTCTCACCGCGAGCACGTGGCTTCAGCTCGTGCACAGCGACCGCTTTCCCACCGAGCTCGTCTTCCTAGACTTTCAATTGAAAGAGCCGGTATCCATCGAAGCCCGGGTGCGTACATGTCGCGCGGCCGGAGCAAAAGTGATTGTGCTCTCCAGCCTCGACAGTCGGGAAGCCCGCGATCGCGCACTCTCGGCTGGGGCGGTGTCCTTCCTTTCCAAGTCATTACCCATGCATGACGTGATGGAGGCCGCTCGCCAGATCATGGGAGTCAACGGCGAGGGTGCGCCACAGCTCGACTGGCGCCCGCTGCCTTCCGGTTCAGCCGACCAATCGAAACCCAAGCTCAGTGCGGGTGAAGCTGATGCTCTGACCCTGTACGCTTCTGGACTAAGCACACCTCAGGTTGCCGAGAGAATGAACGTGCAATATGAGACTGCGAAGACGTATCTTCGTAGAGTGCGTGAAAAGTACGCAAAGGCCAACCGGCCGGCAAGTAAAAAGGCTGACCTGATCCGTCGGGCCGCTGAGGATGGATTTCTACGCTGATGAGCAAACTGTATTTTCGCTACGGAGCCATGAACAGCGGCAAGAGCACCGCGCTGCTGCAGGCCGCCTTCAACTACGAAGAGCGCGACCAGCAGGTTTTGCTTGCGAAGCCCCACATCGATACCAAGGGCGACAACCTCATCATTTCTCGCCTCGGAGTGACGCGCCAGGTCGATTTCACTATCGCGCCGACTGACGACGTCTACGAGGTTTTTGCCCGCGAGCGGGCCCGAGTCTTTGAGAAGACCGGGCTTCCGGTGAGCTGCCTTCTCGTGGATGAGGCACAGTTCTTTAGCGAAGCACAGGTTGATGATCTGTTGCGGATCGCCATTGTTGAAGGTGTTCCGGTGCTGGCGTATGGCATCCGTACTGATTTTCAGACGGTGGCCTTTCCTGGCAGCAGGCGCTTGCTAGAAATCGCGCACTCGCTCGAAGAGCTTAAGACGATTTGCCGCTGCGGCAGAAAAGCCGTATTCAACGCGCGCACGGTGGGCGACCAGTTCATCTTTGATGGCGACCAGGTTGCGATTGATGGTGTGGATGTCGGCTACCAGTCACTCTGCGGGGCGTGCTACCTCGAAGAGAGCGGCGGCGTTCTCAACAGCGGTTGGCGCCCCAAGATTGACTTTAGCTACGGCAGCGCGCCAGACCCTGACTTCGCGTAGGTCGCTCGCGTGAATCTACACTCTTGCTCGCGTAGCGTGGCTCTCGGCCCAAACAATGAGTTATCGACTTGCCAGGAGGGAATGCGTTGAGCGAGGAGATTACGTTTCCCGACATGCCCCGATCCGAATTGGAAAAGACGATCGACGAGCTCGTCGACCGCGCCAAGAAAGTTCTCACCACTGAAGGACGATTGCGGAGCTTGCTGCGGGCAAACCGGATCGTGGTGGAGGAACTCGAACTGAGCGTGGTTCTGCGGCGCATTGCGGAGGCTGCTATCGAGCTGGTTGATGCTCAGTATGGGGCTCTTGGTGTGATCGCGACGGATGGGGGACTGGAGCAGTTCATCCACGTCGGCATGCCGGAAGATCAGGTGGAGGCTATCGGCCACCTGCCGGAGGGGCGCGGACTGTTGGGTGCGGTCATTGAGACTGGAGAACCGATCCGATTAGAGCATCTTGACGACGACCCCCGGTCGTCGGGCTTTCCAGAGAAACATCCAAAAATGGATGGGTTTCTTGGAGTTCCTATCCGGGTGCGAGCAGAGATTTTTGGCAACCTCTATCTGACCAATCCGAGATCGGGTCACTTCACGGTAGAGGACGAGGAGCTCGTGAGTGTGCTGGCGGACACGGCAGGCATCGCTATTGAGAACTCGCGTCTATTCGCTGAGGTAACCCGCAGACAGCGCTGGAGCGCAGCCCTCGCGGATGTCACCTCCGCCCTTCTCGCTGGCGACCAAGGGGATCCACTTCAGATCCTCGTCGACCACGTCGCGGAGCTCGTCGATGCTTATCTGGTTGTCGTCGCTACGCCGGTCGGAACAGAGCCTGAACGAGGTAACGACTTGCGAGTGGAAGCTGCTCGCGGCGAAGGCGCGAAACATTTCCTCGGCCGCGTGTTCCCATCTCAGGATTCGTTGAGTGGCGAGGCGTTAATCGGTGGACAACCTGTCCTTGTTGAGGGCCAAGGGGCAGGAGAGATGTTTCACGACGGGCCCGAGACAGGCCCAACGCTCGTGATCCCGCTGAGTACGTTTGGCCGCTGGATCGCTGCAGTGAGTGTCTCACGTCGCGTCGGAGACCCGAAGTTCACCCCCGCCGAGGCCGACATGATCACTCGGTTTGCCACGCAGGCTGCCGTCGCCATTGAAATTGCCCGTGGTCGTAGCGACCGCCAGCAACTGGAACTTGCCCAGGACCGCACACGAATCGCACGAGATCTGCACGATCATGTGATCCAGCGACTCTTCGCGACCGGTCTCAGCTTGCAGAGTACAGCAGGCCAAAGTGCAGAGGCAGTGCGGGGCCCACTGCTCGATCAGGTTGATGCGATTGACACTGCAATATCCGAAATCCGCGCCGTAGTATTTGCTCTTTCTCTGGATCACCGGCACCCAGGAAGCTCGCTTCGACACCGTCTTCTCGACATCGCCACCGAACTGGGCGCGTCACTCGCTTCCACCCCGACACTTACCTTCCGTGGACCGGTAGATCTTCTAGTACGGGATGTGCTCGCCGATGATGTTGCGGCGGTAGTAAGGGAGTCGCTAACAAATGTCGTGCGCCATGCTCAAGCCACACGAATCGAGGTAGAGGTCGCTATCGATGATGACCTCGTTAGTGTGCGGGTCGATGATGATGGGATCGGTTATTCTCCAAAAGGTCACGTCGGTGGCACCGAAAATCTGAGGAAGCGTGCCGCGAACCTCGGAGGGGCGTGTTCCATTCGCAAGAATCCGAATGGAGGCACTCGCGTCCTCTGGAGCGCTCGGCTAGGGAGCGACCAATGACGCGCGTGTTCCTCGTTGATGATCACGAGATTGTCCGCCGCGGCATTGCCGAATTAATCAATGCCGAACGCGATCTAGAAGTTGTCGGTGAATCTGGCACGGTGAGCCATACGCTTGGGCGTGTAGCGGCGACTCGTCCGGAAGTGGTGGTGCTGGATGTGCAATTGCCTGACGGGAATGGCGTCGACCTCTGTCGCAGCATTCGTTCCGCGAACCCTGACATTCGCTGCTTGATGCTCACAGCCTACGACGACGACGAAGCAAGCTTTGCCGCTGTGCTCGCTGGGGCTAGCGGCTACGTTATCAAGGACGTTCGCGGGCAGCGACTCATGGACACCATCCGCCGAGTCGCCGCCGGGGAGCACTTGATTCGCCAAGATGTTGCCGACCAGGTTGTGGTTGCTCTGGGTGCCCCGAGCCAGTCACTCACGCCCGATCTGTCCCTCCGCGAAGGCCAGATTCTCCAACTTATCTCGGAGGGCCTGACCAACCGCCAGATTGCGGAGCGTTTGTCGCTGGCGGAGAAGACTGTAAAGAACTACGTATCTGGCTTGCTATCGAAACTCGGCATGGAGCGCCGCACCCAAGCGGCCGTGTATGGAGCGAGGGTCGATAGCCACCAGCAGTCTCGTAGGCGGGACTTGTGAGCTTTGCGCCCCACCAGGCGAGGCGGAGGGGTGGATTTTGGCTGAGGTTGAGTCTTAGGCGTTCAAGATGACTTTCAATGCTTTCGTTTCGGCGGCGCGCGCGAATACATCGTAGGCATTCATGATGTCGCTCAGTTCGAAAGTGTGACTGATGAACTGGTCGGCGTTAACTTTATCTTGCGCGACCATTTTTAGCAGGGTGCCGAGGGTGTTGGTATTCACCAAGCCCATGCTGATTGTAATATTCGAGATCCACAGATCCTGGAGCGCAAGCTCCACCGGTCGACCGTGCACGCCGACATTGGCGACATGTCCGGCTGGTCGAACGATTTCCGTGCACATGGTGAACGTTTGTGGGATACCGACCGCCTCAATGGCAACATCCACCCCGAGCCCGTCAGTCAGGGCGAGCACCTGCTCCTTCCAATCGGAGTCGCCCGAATTCACGACATCCGTGGCCCCAAAAGTCATAGCTTGTTCAATGCGGTTCGCATCGATGTCTATGGAGATGATGCGCGACGGACCGTACAGTCCGGCCGTGGCAATCGCCGCGAGCCCGACGGGTCCTGCGCCTACGACTGCGACCACGTCGCCCGCCTTGACCTGCCCGTATCTGACTCCGATTTCATGACCTGTGGGAAGGATGTCAGAGAGCATCACACCTTGCTCTGGTGTGACTTCTTTGGGAAGCAGGTAGACGGAGGTCTCCGCATAGGGCACCCTGACGTACTCGGCCTGAGTGCCGTCGATGAGGTGACCAAAAATCCAACCAATGCCCGAAATTCCCTCCGACCCAAGGCAATGCGAGTACACACCCTGCTTGCAGAAGTCACAGTGTCCACAGGCGGAGACACAGGAGAGAATCACCTGGTCTCCGATGTTCAGACCGGTCACGGCCGAACCGCGTTCGACGATGGTACCGACTCCTTCATGACCGAGAATCCGGCCAGGTATGACGGCAGGAACATCACCTTTGAGAATGTGGAGGTCGGTTCCGCAGATGGTGGTGGTGTCGACCTTGACGATGATGTCCGTGGGCTGCAGGATGACCGGGTTAGGGACGTCCTCCCAAGCCTTCTGTCCGGGGCCTTTGTAAACGAGAGCCTTCATGGTGTGCGTACCTTTCCGTGCGGATTGCGGACCACCCGCGACCTCACTCTCAGTGTCCCAGCGCGGTGCCCCCGGTGTCAGGGCCGAAGGTCCCAAAGTTCGCGGTGACACCGATCCGATGCCGGATCAGTGCTGGCTAAGCTCGGATCAATTTTTTTGGGCTGCAGATGACCACCGTTTGAGCGGAACAACGGCGAGCGGTGCGGCAGCGGCGTGCAGTACGTCGCGAGCCGTGGAGCCGAGTAGTAATTCGGTGAGCGGACCACGGTGGTGAGTCCCCAATACAATTAGCCGTGAACCGTCGGCTAGGGCCGCGAACTGCGGGCCAGGTCGGCCGTGTTCGAGCATGGCTCGGATCCGCACTCTCGGGAAGGCGGCTCGGATGCGGTCAACAGCATCGTGGAGAATCTCGAGGTGTGAATCTCTCCACTCCTCCGGGTTGAGGGGGGAGATCGCTATTGCGTCCCCTGTGGAAGGCAATGACCAACAGTGCACGACGACAAGCTCGCAGCCGCTGTAGATTGCCTCGCGCGCGGCAAAGAGGGTTGCACGGTCCGCAGACTGATCGTCACCGACGCCGACAATGATCGGTCCGTCGGATGGGTACCACGCCACGGGAACAACCACGGTGGTGCACTGTGCTCGGGCAGCAACTCGACGAGGGAGTGAACGAGCAAGAGTCGAGAGCAGCCGGTGGCGTGGGGATGCTCCGACAACCAGCAGATCGGCAGATGCCGACCGTTCGATCAGAGATTCAAAGAGGGACTGCGTGGTGGGAACAAATTCCACAGCGACTTCGGGTATTCCTGACGTGATTCGGGCCCGGACTCGAGCGAGAGGATCTTCTTCCTCCGCACGTTCGGAACCTGAACTGTGGAACGCTGAAACGACCACGACCTGAATTGTTGTGAGGGCGGCGCGCTGAACAACCCAATTGAGAGTCGACTGGTTGCCTGTTTCGTCGCTGACACCGACGAGTACTCGTTCTCGGTTCACCGCACTACTCCGTTCGTTCTTGATCTACCCACACTCGTCGGTGTTCATTTGCCACGGCAGAGTCATACGTCCCACAGAAACCTTCCGATCTGAATTGTGTGCGATTGTGCGCACAATATTTCGTCTTGATCGTGTGCCGACGTGCTATCTCAGCGACGAGTCGTCGGTTGCCGACGCAATGAGCTCGCTAGCTTGTTGAACAGCGGAGCGTTGGGGAGAGGCTTCGCAGGTGCGTGGCTCATCCGCCGCACCCGCTCGAGCGCGATCGCTACCCGTGCTGCGAGCGTGCCAGCAATTGCGAGCAGCACAGCGCTGGCTGCAAAGCCTATCCCCGCCATTGGACTGGGGTCCGCCATGATCGCGGCCGACACCCCGCCCGCGGCAAGGATGGAAACGATCAGCAAGACGCTCAGCGACTGGTGCGCACGCCGCAACGGTGAGCGCGAATTCCGGGTCACTCTGTTGGAGATCACAGGTGCGTCTGGGTGGGGGTAATTGCCATCAGTATTGTGAGGGCTATCAAGACCACGACTATGACGGAGGCAACGATCATTACGATCGGGCGACGGCGCCACCAGCGATTCGGGTTGCGGTCGACGAACGGCAGGAGCGCCAACAGCAAGAAGAACGCCAACTCCCCCCAGACGATCGCTGAAAGGCCGAACCAGTTCTCGAGGGTGAACGGCCACCAGAACATCCACGGCGGCTTCGTAATCTCAATACCTTCAACCGGCGTCGATCCGAGCGCCGCGGGGAAGAATACGGCGAGCATGCCGAGAATTCCGGTTAACACGATACCAAAGGCGACAAGTCGACGGATGTGGCGGGTGAACGGCTGCGTGGGTTCCTCATCGACAGCTTGCTCGCTCGACGTTCCACGGGGGAGGATCGGGTGCGGCGACATCTTGTGACGCTTGACGAGAAGGAAATGCAGGAAGACCAACACGAGAATGAGGCCAGGGATAATGACCACGTGTGCACCGTAGAGGCGAAGCAGGATCGGCAGTTCTCCCGAGAAGCCTGGTGAGAACCAGAATCCCAAACCTCCGAGCAAGTTCCCGATCTCAATGTTGTGCCCTAGCGCCTCGAAGCCTTCCTGATCCCATTTGAGGACGGTGCCTGTGAACACAGCAAAAGTGACAAGCCCCAGCATTGCGACGCCAACTAACCAGTTTCCTTCACGTGGCTTTTTGTAGGATCCAGTGAGGAAGACGCGAACCATGTGGAGTACCGCGGCGACGTACATCGCTTGGGAAGCCCAGAAGTGGATGCCTCGGATAAGACTTCCGCCCCAAACATCCTGCTCGATCACCCGGATCGATTGGTTAGCGACCTCCGGGATCGGCGCATAAAACTGTGCCAGTACGATTCCTGTGACAATCAGCAGGGCAAAGCTGATTGCGGTGATGCCGCCGAGCGTCCAAGCGAATCTGTTCGCGTGCTCCGGAACCGGGTACGCGAGAGCTGAGATACCCATTCTTTCATCGACAACATCCCAGGCCCGTCGAACCCAACCAGGATTAGGGGGCGTGTCTGAGTCGGCGGTGGCCGCAGAACCCAAGACCGCAGGTTCCGATTGGGCGGAACGGCCTGAATTGTTCGGCATTATGATTCCTTACTCGTTGACTTATTGGCATCACGGGCGGCAGTCTTCGCTGCAGCGATGTCTCGGCCGAGTTCGCGAAGGTTTTCTGTTGGTCGGAATCGAATCGCGAGGATCGTTCCAACGGCAGCTACGAGCGCCGACAGCGTGAGGAAAATCCAGTCTGCGGTCGAAAGGCCCGCCCGTGGCGGCAACGCCGGCAGGACCACGGTTGTGCCGGTCTCTTCGCCTGTAGCTGACTCTAGGGAAGCCAGCGCTTCGGCTATAGACTCTTCAAGCAGGATTTGACCGCGCGCCCTTTCCCCGGCTTCAAGCGCCGCCATGCCTTCTTCGAGCACTACGACATCGATTCCATCCTGATCCTCGTTGGCCAGAGCCAATTCGACCTTCTCGATTGCTTCAGCCGTTCCCTTAGCTCCCGGAACGTTCACGAGAAGGCTCGTGGCTTGCAAGACGAAGACGTAGCCTTCGCCCTCCGGGCCATCGCCATGTGCCCACGCGGGTGATGCAACCCCAGGCCCAGCGACAATCGCCAGAACCGAAACTGCAGCAGCAAGGAGGAGGGGCACAATGCTTCTGACCGTCGAACCATGTCTGCCCAGACTGGCCTTGCGCGTGGACGCTTTTTCCATCGCCTAAACTCCTACTGCTGTTATGTGGATGCCGCAACTCGGCCTCACTTTTTAGCTTCGCGGTAGGCTGAGCGCATATCCAGAGTCTTAGGTCCCACGAGCGTCACCGTGATGCTGAACTGTTCTTGACGATCTAGTATTCGGTTGAAATTCGTCGAGTGGGCAGCCAACAAGGGTCAGGAAGTATACTGTCGGGGGGTATCCAATGCGGCCCGTGAACAGCCTCAGGATATAAACAGGATGGAGGTGGCGTGCGTTGATCAGAAACCGTGCCATCGCATCCGTTGTTCACGCACTGCGTCGCATCCTCGTCGTGTCACTCGCCATTGGTGCGGTCTTATTCGGACTTCTCGCACTTCACTCGGTCGCTGGATCCCCAGAGGGAATGCCAACAATTACCTCGGCTGCTGCACAGCTTCAGATAACTGGAGAGGGAACGAACGCCGGTCTCCCAGCAGCAGTGTCAGCGCAACAGCAAGGCACTGATTTCTTGTTGCTGGACAACGACCAAAGTCGCGCACTGGGTTGCGCATTGATCGCAATGATTTGCACGATGCTCGCCACTCTCATAGGAATGATTTTCCTCGCCCGCCAGCCGGCCCTTTTCAACCAGCTGGTAGATAGTGGCCGGGGGATAATCCAACGCGCCCCTGCAGCCAAGAATTTGGCTTTCCGGCCATCGTTGCTCGTTCTTTCCATCAGTCGCACTTAAGCCGATGCGTCGCGCGTCACAATCGCGCTTGCGCCATGCGGACGTATCGGTTGCTTCGCAACTACGAATGTAAGAACAGCGTCCGCAGCACGCAAATACCTATCAACCGATACAGGCGTGTTTTCCTACGCGTTCAGATCCAGGCCCTCTGCGCCCGAAAGTCGGCGCTCGCCATCAACGTCACCGGTGAACCATCCGTGAACTTCGTTAAGAATTTCTATGCAGCCCTGCAGGCCTCTCAGCCAAAACAGCACCTCCGAAAGAAGAAGATCCCGCTATGAAGAAACCACAGAATCAGCCCAAAGACGCGAAGACGTTGACCCCGGAGGAAGAAGCCCAGAAAAAGTATCGCCGAGGTCGGGTATATGTCAGAACCGGGCAGATAATAATGGTGGTCGGTGCGTTCGTAGCCGCAGTGCACTGGCTCGCCCACCTCGAAGCCTTCGGCTCTGGGCAGCCGGAAGGCTGGATCGACCTCGTTGCCGGTTACCCGATGGGCGCTATTCTGCTTATGGTCGGTGCCATGATCGCAGGTCAAAAACCCAAATAGACGTGGCCGCCTTTTGAATTGGCGCCTCGCCTAGCATCTTCGAACGCGCCATATTTGGCTGTGCCATGAACGCTGCGTTCCTATGAACAACCCGCTTTGCCGGTATCTGCTTCTCGATCCCGTCTGAGGCGATCCGATCTTCACCCATCTCGTTCCGACATCGATCTGTGAGTTCTCTGACTATACCCAATTCATCATTCCTCCAATCGCAACTGACTCGACGATCATTCCTCGGGGCAGGCCTTTCCGGTGCGACTCTTCTCGCCCTAGCTGCGTGTACTCCTGCTCCAACGTTCCTCTTGCCGAGTTCGCGGGCAGTAACCAACGCCGAAGCGGCCCGACAAGGCACGGGGGTGACAACGAGCATCGCGTTGCGCGCGCAAACAGGAACAATCGACCTCGCCGGTACGTCCGTCCCAACGTGGAGCTACGGCTCGATTCCCGCGCCCGTCATACGTTTGACGCAAGGGGATCAGCTTGACGCCACTGTCCAGAACGCCCTTCCTGAGCCGACTACGATCCACTGGCACGGTGTCGCGCTACGCAACGATATGGATGGGGTGCCTAACCTGACCCAGAGCGCCATCGCCTCGGGCTCCTCATTTCGCTACCAGTTCATCGCGCCCCACGCGGGCACATATTGGTTCCATCCGCATGTCGGTACCCAATTGGACCGCGGCTTGTACGGGGCTCTCATCATCGAAGACCCGCACGAGCCGCTGGTCTACGACGAGGAGTGGGTCGTCGTCCTCGACGACTGGCTTGACGGCGTCACGGCGTCACCGCATGAGGTGCTTGCCGAACTGTCCAACGGAATGGAAGGCGGCAGCGGTATGGAAGGGATGACGATGAGGATGGGAAACGTTCTGACGGGTGCGCAGTCAGACGCGCTCGGCGGAGATGCTGGCGACGTGTACTACCCTCATTACTTGATCAATGGGCGGCCGCCTGCTGACGCGGAAACATACTCCTCTACGCCGGGGAAACGTGTGCGTATCCGTCTCATCAATGCCGGCGGAGACACGGCGTTCCGTGTGGCTCTCGCTGGGCACCAGTTAACTGTTACTCACACTGACGGCTTTCCAGTTGAACCTCTTGAGGTCGATTCGGTCCTCATCGGGATGGGTGAACGCTACGACATGATCGTCACCCTCGGAGATGGCGCCTTTGCATTTGTCGCCGAGGCAGAAGGCAAGAATGCTTGGGCTTTTGCCGTGGTCCGCACTGGCGCCGGCACTACCCCTCCCAGCGACAGAACACTTCCCGAATTATCGGGGCGCTTGGCAACTGCAGACTCGCTGCGAGCGAAAGACGACGTTTCGTTGTCTGACGAAAGCCAGACCGTGAGGTTACGATCGAGCTGAAGGGCGGCATGGAGAAGTATGACTGGTCGCTGGATAATCGATCGTTCACGCTGGATAAGCCGATGAGCGACCCTTATCGCATTACGACGGGTGAACGTGTGCGGCTCAACTTTGTCAACACGACAGAGATGTGGCATCCCATGCACCTACACGGACACACCTATCAGCACGCAAACAGCGGACCACGTAAGGGCACCTCCATCGTGCTTCCGGGAAAGACTCTGAGCGTTGAATTTGACGCAGATAACCCCGGCCGCTGGCTCACCCCCTGCCACAACCTTTACCATGGCGAGGTCGGGATGATGGGCGTGCTTGCGTATAGCAAATGAGTGTGGTCCGCGCCGGCGCTGGGGCTCAGGGTTTCAGCAGTGTATTCCGGTTCGTGCGCTGTTTCCTGATTGCGGGCTGCTCAGCAAACACCAATACCCGCGGGGGTATCCTCGGTCGCGATCGGTGCCCCCAGCTGTGGGCAGCATGCTGGCGAAAGCGGGTCAAGCGCACGGGTTGGTTTGCTTGATCGATCCTGATTCACGGGGTTGTACGCGCAGGACTCGAGAAAGGGGCAAGAATGTTGATCGAAGGAATCTGGACTGACGGCGGATAGCTGTGGGGCGTGCTCGTCGCCGCGGGAGTAGTGCTTCTGATAATTCTCTTGATGCGCGTCCTTGGGGGCGATGTGAAGCGAGAGAGCCGCGGAGTGCGGGATGCGCGAAACCCGAGCAGCGCGCCAGCTGCTCGATGCGAGTTGCGACAGTGGGGAATTGACCACGGAGGAATACGAAGCACGAATCCGCGTTCTGGGCGACGGCACCTGATGTAGCCATTCAGCCCTGGGTCCGCGGCATCCTCGGGGGCTTGGCAATGGGACCAAATCCTCTATGTGGCCCTGGGCGGGGCTGCGAAAATTAGATATCAGGCCCCAACGGAGTCCGACGTTATCGAAGCGCTAATAGAAGAAGGTGGAAATCGCGATGATGTATTGGGATGGGAACGATATCGGTGGATGGGGCATCGCCATCATGGTGATCAGCATGACTTTGTTCTGGGGTGCAGTCATTCTTGGCATTGTTCTGCTCGCACGTGCCGTGGGGAACAAGCCACAGGATCGAAACGAACTAACGACGTCGGGGCGCGCTGAGACCACGCTCGCTGACCGATTCGCCCGAGGCGAAATTGATGATGTCGAGTATCGCAATCGTCTCGCAACGCTGCGGGAGTAATCGGGTTTACCCTCGCTGAGGGACGTCAATACTTTTCACAACTCAGCACGCGGGGTCTATCCGCCGAGTGAAGCCCTGTCATCATCGATGACAGGGCTCCTTTGTTGATACCGGAGAAGTCGAGTAAAGCAGTTCTAGATGCCGGTGAGTTCGAGCGATTCAGGCTGAGACGACCTCGTACCCTGCTTCTTCGATCGCTGTCGCAAAGGACTCAGCGCCTACGGGCGTTTGGCTTGTTATTGTCACGAGACCGGAGGCGACATCAACTTGAACGTCTGACACTCCAGGGAGTTTGACTAGCTCGGCGGTGACCGAACTGGCGCAATGTGCGCAGGTCATCCCTGCGACCTGGTGGGTGGTTGTTTCCCCTGCAGGTGCAGGTGCTTGGGCTGCGGTTGTGCTGGATGCTTGCGCATCGGTCGAGCAGCACGAGCACGAATTTTCGGTCGTCGACAGTAGGTTCTTGTTGGATTCAGTCATCGTAGATTTCCCTCTCAATTGACGATTAGCCGGGTTGTCGGGAGCAAGTGCGAATACCCCACCTGGGTATTGTAGCTGGCTCGTCTGGTGCGGTGGGTGAATGGGGCTTGGTGGCGCACGGTGGCATCCTCAGCAATAACCACTATCTCCAGAAAACACAAAACGCCCTCCCGAAGGAGAGCGAAATGTGAACCATGTCTCGAGACATATATGAGCGATGTCTCGAGACATGACA
>Ga0314772_1001086_pt1 | contig 12749 bp, 8 predicted proteins | sample MetaGCBIW2018_FD_204520 | JGI IMG/M metagenome (GOLD analysis project Ga0314772, IMG submission 204520) | Cryopeg brine microbial communities from Beaufort Sea near Barrow, Alaska, United States - CBIW 2018 | ecosystem: Environmental > Aquatic > Marine > Coastal | place: USA: Alaska | collected... | reverse complement strand
GACCTCCGGTTGACCGAGTCGTGTTTTTTCAGCAACGATCCGATAGTCGGTGCAAAGCGCCAATTGAAAACCTGCACCAGCGGCAACTCCGTTGAGGGCTGCGACGCACGGCTTATCCAAATTGCGGACAGCTTGGTACATATCACGAATAGACATCAACCAGGGAGTAAGGCGCTGCCAAGTGACCTTGCCGGCTTCTTCTAGATCTTGGCCTGCACAAAATGCGCGCGAGCCACTACCTGTAATAACTACCGCCTTTACATCCTTATTTTTATTAACAGAATTAAGAGTTTCGATCAATTGAGACCGCAACTCACCGTCCACAGCATTTAGGACTTCTGGACGGTTAAGCGTGATGACTGCAACCCCCTCATCAACACCAAACAAGACAGGCGTGCCCATGACTTCCTCTCCATACATTTTAATTATTCTTTGGCATTACGCAGCTTTGTTTTTGTTGTTCTAGACTTTTTTTATTTAAAATCAGCTGTATGCAAACTCACAGAGATATCGGCCATAGTGACGTCTACCCAAGGGGGCTTTCGCCAACCGGTCATCTATGTCAAACGATAATTGCAGCGCCCGCCTTGTGGACGGGGCAGCATTACGATTTCCCTCTAAGTGACATATGGAATCGATAGGCATCGAGCGCACCCCATAAGTGACTGACACAGAGGTCTCGTAGTGTCTCTCTATCATTGTCCTCTATGGCACGAACCATCTTTTCATGTTCCAGCCGCGACTTTTCCAAGCGTTCGGGAACCGCTATAGCGTGACTTCGCATAGCCTTCACTATGTTCCCGTATCCCTCCACATCGGCAATCAGGTTCGGATTTTCGCACGCAGAGAAAATCTTCCTGTGAAATGCTTCATTCAGGTTATTCACTTCCAGAATATCGCCTTGCTCGATTGCTTTTTCGTATTCAGAGTGAAGCCTCCTTATCTCGCCCGCAAAGCCTTCTGGCAAGGGGAATGTCATCATGTCCACGGCAGCGGCCTGCAGCAGAGCACGCATCTGATATATGTGATCTATTTCAGTGTCAGAAAGCTGTCTAACTGAAGCCCCTCGGTTTTTTTCCCGGATTACGAGCCCCCTGGCTTCAAGTTCTTTCAAGGCAGCCCGAACAGTGTGACGCTTGGCCATGGTCTTGATAATGAGGTCTTCCTCTACCAGTCGCTCCCTGGGGAAGTATTTTCCAAAAATAATATCCGTCTCGATCGTGCTCACGACGTCGTCAACTGTCACTGCTTTTGGACTCTCCATTCGCGCCCTCTTACCCTGTGCTCAGATTATTGACAATTATTATTGACAATTTCGTTGCCAACGTCAAACATGGTGCTGCAATTAAACATTTTAAAGCGAGACGATGACGACATCCCCCTCTGCGAACAAGCTGCCGAGAGGGCTCTCGGGGTTCCGTAAGTCGCTGCCTCCACATACTGCGAACACGAGCCAAAAGGAGATTTACTGCTCTCTGCAACTGCCCTGCGAGTATCCGTTTTTCGAAGCCGACTCCACCCTTTTTTCGCTTCCAATCCTACTCCCGGGTTTGCCGGTTTGTCCGTCAACTTTGACCATGAAATGAGACCAGATGAAAATTTGTACACTTGCTTGATAACGACTTCAGATCAAAGGGAAGAAAAATGCACGATTTTATAATCGTTGGCGGGGGTATTCTTGCCATGTCCACCGCGCTGCAATTGATTAAGGCTCGTCCGGATCAGAAGATATTGGTAGTGGAAAAGGAATCTGGTCCTGCCCAACATCAAACTGGTCGCAACAGCGGAGTGATTCATGCAGGGGTGTATTACACCCCCGGCAGCTTGAAAGCGCGCTTTTGCCTCGAGGGAAATCGAGCCACCACAGCCTTCTGCGAAGCACACCAGATCCCCTATGAGCAATGCGGTAAGTTATTGGTTGCGACAAATGCACTTGAAATGCAGCGAATGCAAGCACTTTGGCACCGCACTGAAGCCAACGGGATTGAGCGTCAGTGGCTTAACGCAAAAGAACTGCGTGAAACCGAGTCTAATATCATTGGCCTCGGAGGCATTCTTGTACCCTCAAGCGGCATTGTCAACTACGGTAACATCACCGAGGTAATGGCGAGAGAGTTTCAAAAAGAAGGTGGAGAAATTCTCTACAGTTGCTCCGTTATTGGACTCGAAGAACATGCTAACGAAGTCGTCGTCAAAACAACTAATGGTGACTTCACAACCAAGTTTATGATCTCGTGTGCCGGACTAATGGCCGATCGGGTCGTGCAAATGCTCGGCAAAGCCCCTGACTTTGCAATCTGTCCTTTCCGGGGGGAATACTTTAAACTGCCACCCCAGCATAATAACATTATCAACCACCTGATCTATCCGATTCCGGATCCCGCAATGCCTTTTCTGGGTGTGCATTTAACGCGCATGATTGATGGAAGTGTAACCGTAGGTCCAAATGCTGTGTTGGCCTGGAAGCGTGAAGGCTATCAGAAAGGCGATTTTTCACTCACCGATACCATTTCTATGTTGTCGAACCCGGGGATTCGTATGGTGCTCAAAGATAACATGCGCTCCGGACTGATCGAATTCAAAAACTCGCTTTACAAGCAAGGCTACCTGAACCAGGTTCGAAAGTATTGTCCGAGCTTGACCCTTGATGACCTGCAGCCACACCCGGCTGGTGTTCGGGCGCAGGCAATTTCGAAAGACGGGAAATTAATTGATGACTTTTTATTCGTTAACACAAAGCGCACTTTTAACGTCTGTAACGCGCCTTCCCCGGCCGCAACTTCAGCAATTCCAATTGGTCAGCATATTGTAAAAGAGGTTTTGGCCCAAACTCAAATTTGAGAGGTGATAGCCATTTCCAGTTTGCCAGCGAAGGCTTTCCGACAGACCCGGCTGGTTTCCATCGAGTGCGGAATAATACCAGCGTTGCATGTAGATTCAGGCACCGTGTTGCAGGTCACCGAATTGATAAAGCGCAGGAGACCCGTTTCATGCAAGGTTACTGGCGCCAGATGGCGAATCGTCAATTGCAGCAACGCTACTAATCGAGCGTCGAAAATTGCACCCGGGCAAGAAGTTCGCACTCACTCCACCTTGGTGCGCATCAAGACCAGCACACTTGCCGAAGTCCAACTGTACCCACAGCCAAGCGCCAGTATCCGCCACGACTTGAAATGGTGTGTGGCAGGCCAACGGCTCCGGTCTTCACCACACTCAACCACTGGTCATGCTGACAAATAAGACCCCACACCGTGAATCTGCGCCAGGCCAGCACCGGCCAGCCGGCCATGCACCTCACGCACACCAAGGCAGTAAACATTGGGCTGGCAGGAATTACCAGGCTATCAGCAATTTGTTGATCACATGATTGGTGTTGTAACAGCCAGGCGTCCTGTGTTGTCAGTGGTTCCGCCAGAGAATAATTTCGCACAACCGGTATTTAGCCACCATTGTATTCTGAACAATGCTCAATGAATGACTTGTGACGGTCAGCACGCAGCGCTGCAAATTCACGATCGCGGTACAGCAAATTTAATGCAGACGGGATACAGCGAAGTCGCGGTGTTTCTAACTCAGAAGGGCACGGCTCGAGACCGGTTTTTTGAGATAGCTTCCTTTTTCTACCGGATGAACAAGCTACCCCGGGGTTTACCGCGGGGTAGCTCTCGTGGATGTTTGATCGCATGTTCTGGGTGAACCGGTTTTCGCCACGCTTTCTGCGCGCAGCCAGCTACAGGGGATAAGGGGCCCATGGTTACCTATAAAAGCCTGACAGCCTTTACAGTGTGATCAATTGCCGGTCACACCTTCTGTGCCCAAGGTCGTTTCCCTGCTCAAAAACGATTCAGCCTGATATCGCATCAGCCCCCTTCAAGGTGCTTTTATCAGCGCTTCCAACCGGCGAATGTGCCACCTTCTTCCGCCAGTTGCTTCAATAATTTGGACGGGGCCCAGTCAGCCGTTTGATGCTTCTGATAGAACTCACAAACCCGCTGATAGATGGTCGCCAGACCAACCTCATCCGCCCAGTGCATAATACCCCCCCGATACTTCGGGAAGCCATAACCATAGATCCACACAACATCTATGTCCAGTGCGCGCTGTGCAATCCCCTCTTCCAGTATTTTCGCGCCTTCGTTGAGCATGGCATAAAGGCAACGCTCAAGAATCTCGGTATCATCAATGTCCCGCACTTCGATGTTATGCGCGGACCGAAAAGCCTCGATAGCGGCAGCGGTCACAGGTGACGGCTTCCCGCCGCGCTGGCCGGACTCATAGTCATAGATACCATGACCATTTTTCTGCCCATAACGACCGGCCTCAACCAGATCCTCTGTCCATGCCCGCGCCGGAGCCGAGTCGGGGTGCGACTTCCGTAGTTCTTGGCGTATACGATAATTTATATCCAAGCCGGCCAAATCCCACATGGCGAACGGCCCCATTGGCAAACCGAAGTCATATAGAACCTTGTCTACCTGCTCCGGTGTGGCGCCTTCATTGACCAGTGCAAGAGCCTGCTCCTGGCGTTTATGCAAAATCCTGTTACCGATGAAACCATAGCACACCCCGGATACGACAGCGGCCTTGTTGATCCGCTTGGCCAGGTCCATGACCGTTACTATGACATCGTCCGCCGTGGCATCGCCCCGCACCACCTCCAGCAACTTCATGATATTGGCAGGTGAAAAGAAATGCATGCCTACCACGTCAGCCGGGCGCTGCGTTGCTTGGGCAATCTCGTTGACATCAAGAGTGGAGGTATTGGTCGCCAGAATGGCGCCCTGCCTGGCCAAGCCATCAAGCGTACTGAATATCTGCTTCTTGATGGCCATGTCTTCAAAAATTGCTTCGATTATCAAATCACAGTCGGCCAGGTCATCCAGCGACGACGAAGTAGACAGGCAATCCAAACTTGCGGCCAATTGCGCCTCGTTAATGCGGCCCTTTTTCACCGCAGACACATAGGTAGCGCGAATAGCTTCTACGCAGCCATCCAAAACGTCCTGCTTAGTTTCAACGAGCGTCGCTGGAATCCCGGCGGAAAGGAAGTTCATCACAATCCCACGGCCCATGGTGCCAGCCCCAACCACGCCAACTTTGCGAATCACCCGTTTTTCTATGCCCGGCTCTATGTTTGGTACTTTGGCGGCCTCTCGCTCGGCGAAAAAGACGTGACGCTGCGCCCTGGATTCGGGTGAATTGACGAGCTCCGTAAAAAGTTCACGTTCATAGGCCATTCCGGCGTCAAAATCCTTTTCTACAGATGCCCGGACCGCTTTGATGCAAGCGAATGGCGCGAGAAAACCGCGCTGTTTTCGCGCGATGGATTGCTCGAATTTTGTAAAGACTTCCTCATCAGCATCTTTCTCCACCATGGCCCGTATCGGTCTGGCCGGAGCGTCATTCCGGATCAGGCTTTCGGCAAACTCGATCGCCTGGGAACGTAAATCTCCCTCAACCACCCGGTCAGCAATGCCAAGCGATAGCAACTCATCCGCCCCCGCCATACGCCCCGAAACGATGAAGTCCAGCGCTTTTTCCGCACCTATCAGGCGAGGCAAGCGTTGGGTCCCCCCCCCGCCTGGAAGAATACCCAGCGTCACTTCGGGCAAGCTCATGCGAGCCCCTTGCAAGACCATCCGGTAGTCGCATCCCAGCGACAACTCCATGCCGCCACCCAGTGCAACGCCATCAATTGCGGCTACGGTCAGCTTCCCCGCGCTTTCAATAGCGGAAATTACCTCATTTAGCACCGGATTTTCGCGCGGTTTACCAAATTCGCGGATATCGGCGCCTGCGGAAAATCGGCCAGTGGCGCCGATAAAAACTATAGCCTTGACTGCTGGATCAGCCAGCGCTTCGGTTAAGGCCTGCATGATGCCACTGCGAAGCGCGTGGCCCAAAGCGTTGACTGGCGGATTATCCATAGAGATGATCCCAGTCTGTCCCTCACGTGCATACAAAACTACATTTTCCATTATAATTACACCCAACCAGTTTCAATTGTTTGAAGTATTCGTACCAATGCGTTGTTGTGCGCCACATCAACCGCTCACCAGTCCGCGCTTGGCATTTCCCTTTCGCTTCATCACGGTTCTGTAAATGAGCAGCAGCGCGAACATCGTCAGCCCCGCTCCGTCAGCCCAGTCGGCGGGAACAATCAACAGGATTGCGGTACTTAGCGCGATCACTGTCTCAAACCAGCTCATGCGTCCCATGAGATAGCGTTGCAGGCCCGCCGCCCAAAGCGTCACACCGCAAATTGCAACAAAGGTGCGCCACACGATGGAAGCCGTGCTGCCATCCATTATCAACGCGGAGTCGTATACAAAAACGAATGGCAACAGGAAGGCCACGCTGCCCAACCGGATCGCCGCCAAGCTGGTTGGCCAAATCTTTGCTTGCGCAATCCCGGCGGCGACAAACGATGCCAAAGCTACAGGAGGTGTAATGGCCGAAATAATCCCGAAGTAAAAGATGAACAGGTGAGCCGCAAGCAGGGGGACTCCCAAGGTGACCAGCGAGGGTGCCACGGTGACGCTCAGCACGAGGTAGGCTGCAACAGTGGGCAGACCCATACCCAGTATAAGCGATGCAACCATCGTCAGAATCAGCTGTAGCCACAAAATCCCACCCGAGATTTCCACCAGAATGGACGAGAGTTGGAATCCCAAGCCAGTCTGTGCCAGCGCGCCAACCACGATACCAATGCTGGCGCAGGCAATCGTGACCTCAATGGTCCCCATGGCGCCTTGTCGGGCTATCTCCAGTAACTGGGACAACGTTATCCGGGAATTCGGGTTAATGAACATAGACAGGAACGTGACGCCTATGGTCCACACGGCTGCCTTCATTGGCGACCAGTGCAGTATCAGCAGAAAGAAAATCAGGAAAAGCGGCGACATCAGCAAATGCCAGCTTTTACGCACCAACGGCCCGACAACAGGTAACTCGGATTTATCCATACCGCGTATGCCTGTTTTTCCGGCCTCGAAATCGATCATCATGAATAACGCATAGTAGTACAGCAGCGCCGGTATGAGCGCAGCCAGAGCCACTTGCCAGAAGGGCGTAGAGGTGATTTCCGCAATGAGAAAGGCCGATGCACCCATCAAGGGAGGCATGAACTGCCCGCCACTGGAGGCTACCGCTTCTACAGCGCCGGCAAAAGGCGCCCGAAAGCCTGAGCGTTTCATCAAGGGAATCGTGAATGTGCCGGTACCTGCCACATTGGCCACCGCGCTGCCGGAAATCGAGCCGAACAGGCCGCTGGCCACTACGGCGATCTTTGCAGGACCTCCCCGAACGCCACCGAAATAGCGCGTGGCAATGGTAATGAACAATTCGCCGGTGCCGCTGACGTTTAAAACCGCAGCGTACAGAATAAATAGATAGATGAATGTCGCCATCACCCCGAGTGCTACACCGAATACCCCCTGCAGGCTCAGAACCTGATATTGAGCTATTTCAGCAATCGAATAATCCATATGGCCGAGAATACCGGGGAGCATTTCTCCAAATCGGGAATAGACGATGAACACCAGCGCAATAATCGGTATGGCATACCCCACCGTCCGCCGGCTTGCTTCGAGCAATCCGAGGATGAGCATCACGCTAAGGGTAATTTGAAGAGTTGTTGCCGCCGATGTCTGTATCCACAGGGCTTCGTAATTGATCGCGACATAGCCCAGCGGGATCAGTGTGAATAGCACCCAGAACACCTGGCTGAATAATTGGCCTCGTGAGGTTATGCCATCCTCTACTTTCCGCCCCCTGGCATCCCGCAATAAGAAGACAAGGGTAATCGCAAATGCCAAATGGATGGCGCGCTGAAGTTGCGCAGGAAAAACACCAAGAACACCTGTATAGAGATGAAATGCAGCCCAACACACGCAAATCAGACTTACAAGAACCCTGTGGATCGATCTACCATGGAGTTTAATCATAATAGGTTATTGTTATCTATAGTTAGTTCGAAAACTCAGCTGGCTCACGATATGAGCCAGCTGACCCGGGGAACAAAGCCATAACCGAAATATGAAGAGGGTCGACATTGCGAAGAATCGCGCTGGCCACAGGGTTTCGCCTGCCCGGCGTGTCGTTCTCTTTCACCCCTCCCACTCGAACGGCTCGTGCGCACTAACTAACACCTGTTGGCGCCGCCACGGTAGTTGTCAATGAGCCTGTCGCACCTGAGTACATTTAATACCCCCCTATCGGTGATGGTTTGAGCCCCTCGCCTTTCGGACGAGGGTTTTCAGTCACTAAGAAAATTACGTTCTGTAACGCTCGGATCAATCCTCCATCGGGATGGGCTTATTTATAGATTTATAATACTCGATAGTCCCCTCGGCGATAAGCTTGGGGTCGATGAGCCCATTTTTCACATAACTCAGCAATAAGTCAGGATTGATTTGCTGCCCGGCCGGGTGGCCGGCTGCAATTTCACTCTGATGATCATAAATGGCTGCGACCGTGTTTTTAATGAACTCTGGGTCGACGTCTTTATTGGTGGTGAGCAATACGTACAGTGCATAAAATTTGGCGTCGCTACTGACCCCCGGATAGGTCCCACCGGGGATTATTCCGATTTTGGTGTGTGGATGTTCGTTGTTCCATTTATTGACCACCTCGTCACTAAGTTCCAAAAAGTGGGCCTTTTGTAGTGAAGCAATACTTTCCACCGTGCCATTCTTCGGGAACCCAGTAAACGTCGCGACGTCGACATGGCCGTCACTCAACGCACTGGCGGATTCTCCATAGGTCAGATACACCCACTCAATACTGTCTTCCGGAACACCTGCGTATTCGTACATTTCTGCGACCAAGGTTTTGGTCGTTACCGAAGGCACGGCAATCTTTTTGCCCTTTGCGTCAGCCAATGTCTTTATGCCGCTTCCCTCAAGCGTAACCTGCGACATGACATTAGAGTAAAGCGCCGTCACAATCCTAAGGTTTTTCAATGGTTCACTGAATTCAGCCTTACCGTTATAGGCCTTGTCGAATTGATCCGCATCGCTGATGCCGAAGACCGCCGACCCGCTATTAACCTGCGGCGGTGTACGGGAATACGACGACGGGTTGCTCGGATTGAGTCGGGTCTCGGGAACGTTTTTGTTGATGACGTTCACCATTGCACTTCCGAGGATGTCGTAAACGCCTCCCGAACTGCCCGTCATAAATTGACCATACGTTGTGCCGCCCGATGCGGCTCCGGCGAAGGCGACCGATCCGGCCACTACACATGACATTGCAAATTTTTTGAAATATCTCATTGTTATTCTCCTGCAAAGTTAAAAGAGGGAACGTCTTGGACTGTTTGTTGCTCCCGAACTAAGAAAATGTTACCAACGCATCGACGGCCACCAGCGCGCCGGCATCACTTCCCACAATCACTGGATTCAAGTCAATTTCTTCTATGCCGTCGACCGTCGCCAGCAATACCGACACGGTAGCGATCACGGATTCGAGGTCAGAGAGGTCGATGGCCGCACGCCCACGCGTGCCCGCCAGAACCGGAAACATTTTTAATTCGCGCAGCATCTCACCAGCATCTTCCTGCGTCACCGGTGCGGGCCGAAACGACACATCACGGATGGTTTCGGCATAAATACCGCCAAAGCCCACCATTACGTAAGGCCCGAGCACCGGATCTCGCATTCCACCCACGATCAACTCGTAGCCGCCACTGACCATTTGGCACATTAACGTGCCGTTTACGGACTGTTCGGGACAGTTCTTGGCGACGTTACGTAGAATTGTCTCGTGAGCGGTTTCAGCGTCCTGTCTTGTAACGACGGGCAAGATAACACCGCCCACATCGGATTTGTGCGCGATCTCGTCGGAGTCGATTTTCATCACTACCGGGCTGCCGCAGGCATCCAGGGCTGATGCAATTTGTTTGACATCGGTAATGCGGCGTACCGTGGGCGTAGGTACACCCAAGTCATTCAGAACACGCATCGCGTCAAACTCACTCAGGAAGTGACGCCCCGCCGCTCTCGTAGTTTCCACCAGGTCTCGGAATGCCTTCAGATCCAAGGTCGCAAAAGACTCCGCGGAAGCACTCCGGCCCATACCGATATGCAACTGACGAATATTGGCCGCAGCGCGCAAGGCTCCCATGGGTGTATCAAAGGTAGGGACTCCCGCCTGAACCAAAATTTCTTTGGCCGGACCATCGGAAGACATCCAGCAGACTACAATCGGTTTCTGGTGCGCCTCTGCCAGGTCCACAATTGTTTGACACAGCTCTTGTGCGTTGGCATGAGTGAACGCCAGGACCAGTGCCACAATATCCACATTGTCGGCGACGACCAGGCTTTCCAAGATTTTCTGGACTGCCGGCATATCTGTTATAGCTAAAGTGGCGATATCCACCGGATTGCTGTAAGCACCGAACGCGTGCATTTCAGATTGAATTTTTGCAGTGGTTTCAGCGTCCAGTTTGGCCAACTCCAAGTCGAGAGGCTTAAGCAGGTCGGTGCACAGCACACCCAGCCCCCCTGAGTTCGTCATCACAGCGACGCGCGATCCACTCATAGTCGGCAGCTTGCAAGAATAAAGATAGGCTGCATCTGTGAGTTCGGTCAAAGTGTTCACAGAAATAATGCCCAGTGTGTCAAACAGGCTGTCATACAGAAATGCCGGGCTGGAAAGTGCCCCAGTATGCGACTTGGCCGCTTCGGCGGCTTCCGCAGTCTTGCCAACTTTCAAGATGACGAGCGGCTTGCCATTTTCCCTCGCAACCCTGGCAGCTTCTTTGAAGCGCTCTACATCCCGGATCGCTTCCAGATAACCGACGATGACCTCGATTTTCGGATCCGTGGCCATGGCCATGACCAGATCACCGAATTCCACATCGATTTCATTGCCGGTCGTTGCTACATAGCCTATGCCGCAGCGGTCCTTTAACGAATCGGCGATCAGGGCAGCAAAGAGGCCGCTTTGAGAGACCACCCCGACGGAGCCCTCTGCAATGGATGCGTCGGCCAGAGCAGATGAAAAATTCGCTACACAGCCGGTGAAAAAATTGATGATACCCTGGCAGTTGGGTCCGAGGATCAAGGTACCGCCCCCTACGGCTTCTTGTAACTGGGCTTCCAGCTCCAGTCCTTCGGGTGTAGCTACCTCTTTGAATCCGCTGGAGAAGATGATTGTTGCAGGAACACCGATTCGATTACAGCTATCGACCACCCCTTGTACCGCCGCAGCGGGTACAGAAACAACGACACAATCAGGAACTTCCGGGAGTGTCTCGAGCGAGGCATACGCCTTTTTCCCCAGAATTTCGGCTTGATTTGGGTTGATAGGGTAAATGTTACCCGAAAATCCACTGTCGGCCAGATACTGGATGACACGCCCCCCAGGCTTTCTGGTGTCGGAAGATGCACCCACCACGGCAATGGAGTTGGGGTTTAAAAGCTTTTTCACCTTTTCAGAGCGTTCGCTTTGCGATTGCATATCAGATCACCCCTCTATGCCGACGGTTGCAGTACCTACGGCGACTTTCGTATCGTTAGCCTTGATGCAGGAATAATCCAGTGTTACTCGATTTGGCTCGACTGCAGTTATCTCCACATCATACGTGATGGCCTCGCTCGGGTGCGTTGCACCAATCAGCTTGCACTCCATCGCTCCATGCGTTAACCAAACGTCCTCGCCAAACAATGTGCAGAAAACCGAGTGCAGTGGCGCCAACACCAACATGCCTTGCACCAGAACATCCCCAGCAGGCGCGGTCTTGGCAAATTCCGGATCAGTATGGATTTTCCCGTTGGTACCCAACATGTTGCCGAATCTGTTGAGCTTATCTTGAACTAGCGCATCGCAGTTCGTTTTTACCTTGTCACCGACCGCAAGCTTGTGTGGGTTAATATTCAGCATGGCCATACCGCCGTTCTCCCGATTTCCATGACTTTGTTGCCAGTATCCTCATTGTATATATCGATACCGAATTCAAAATACTTCCTGTCCCGCTTGACATACTTAGCAGTAATATTGAAATCCATCCGCAATTTGTCACCGGCATTTACCGGAGCAATACTGCGCAGTTGTTCCTTTGCGTGAAGAACGTTATCAGGAAATTTGAAGGCCGCCTTCATGACCAGAAAGTTGTTCATTTGGAACAATGAGACGTGCTTTGTATCCAGCGTATCCAGCTGTTCGGTAGACCCACTCGCCCGTGTCAGCGTAATGGGGCCGTGGCTGACACAATCGTCGAAATCGCGGCAATTGTCTTCCGACACCACGAATCGATAGTCAGGGAAAGACTGTCCCTGTGACAAATCAGAAAAACATGCACTCATTTCACTCTCTCCACTAGTTGTAAAGCTCACTTATTTTACTGCGTAGGTGCGCGTCAGATCCCAGACGTGCACTGTCCAGAGCATTGACCGATTGTCGAGCCCCGCACATCGGGCAGAGGCCTCTGCAGCGCTCTATGCGCCACCGAGCAGAGAACACTCTGATCTGCTTCGATCTAAAGCGTTGCCTCTGATCCCAGAATTGCAGTCACTTCACTCGCCAACTGGCCACCATTACCATGCGCCAGCGCAAGATCCACACCTGCGACCTGGCGATCTCCGCAATTTCCGCGAATCTGCCGAACCGCCTCAATTAGGGCGAATACGCCATACATACCTGGATGGTTGCATGAGAGGCCTCCTCCATTTGTATTAACAGGCAGAGTTCCTCCCGGCGCAATAGCCCCCGAGGAAACGAACGCCCCACCCTCTCCCTTTAGGCAA
>Ga0314772_1001083_pt1 | contig 12789 bp, 6 predicted proteins | sample MetaGCBIW2018_FD_204520 | JGI IMG/M metagenome (GOLD analysis project Ga0314772, IMG submission 204520) | Cryopeg brine microbial communities from Beaufort Sea near Barrow, Alaska, United States - CBIW 2018 | ecosystem: Environmental > Aquatic > Marine > Coastal | place: USA: Alaska | collected... | reverse complement strand
CAAAATACCAACACCTTAAAAAACCACAAATAAAAAAGCGACCAAGTCAAAAAATGCATTTTGATTGGTCGCTTTCATAAAATTAACTCAAAAGAGATAGTTTTTCAGTGCCCTCGTAAGCAATGGGGATTTTTTTCTGTCTAATCGCTGTGAAGGCAAAAAAGCCAATAAAGCTCCAATTATCGTTCCCAGTAATGTGATGGAGTTTGTAAATCCGCAAGAAAAAATTGTCTAAATCAAAATAAGTTTTTAGGTCAGTTTTAGACGGGAAATCAATGCGGAATTGAAGCCAAAGAGCAAGTCTGCGAAACTTGATACAACCGCTCCGACCAGTATTTTCTTTTTAAAATGCACTTGTGATTATAAAGATTTATTCACCTTCAGCGGTTGCCACTCCTACCATACTGTCCGCCGCACCATAATATAAATACCATTTGTCTTTAAAGTACACCAGGCCTTCTACGAAAGTTGTCCCGTCTTTATATTGTCCCGATTTCTCGAAAGGCAGTTCGGGTTTGATAAAGGGTCTGTCACTACGATCGATCAATTTCCAGGGTTCGCTGGCATCAAATAAAGCTTGCCCGCTTGTATAAACGCGATTGCCCAGATTTTTTACTCCAATGTTTTGGGAATTTCCCGCATTGTATAAAACCACAATCCCATCTTTTGTTAATACTGGAGGTGCTCCTGCTTCTACCAGCCAAGAATCAAAATACCCCGGCCGCGGATTTAAAACAGGAGTCAGATTACCAGCGTAATCTTCTAAAGGATCCCAGTTTATGAGATCAGTAGAAGTAGCCATCCAAATGTGTGGCACCCCAAAATACATATAAAATTTACCGTTGATCTTGGCCGTTACCAGTTTTCCATCTTTTAATTTAGTCACAATGGCACCCGATTTGGTATCCATATTTTGGTACTTTCCATCTTTAAAATCTTGAAAAACGGGACCATGTTTGATCCAGTTTTGTAAATCCGGAGAAGTTGCCAAGGCCAAACGTGGTATTTTTCGGTTCCATTGGGTATAGGTAAGTACATACATGCCGTCTTCGCTTTGCACGATACGCGGATCTTCGGTGCCACCCGTCCATTCAAATTCCTTTTGATCATCATTATCGGGATAAAATATAGGCTCTGTTGCACGCTCATAGGTTATCCCATCTGCCGAAGTTGCCAAGCCTATACGGGATGTATGTCCTCCTATGGTATCGGTATGCCGATCCTGCTCAGCACGGTACAATACATTTATCTTACCATCCTTTACGATAGCGGCGGGATTAAATGTCGCCATGGACTGCCAGTATACTTCCTTTCCGGTCATGGGATCATTAAAAGTAGTCGTGGTATCTTTTGAGAGAATTGGCTGTGCGTTTTCAGGACGTTCAAAAGGCCCAAGCATCCAAGATTTTTCAACCTCGCCCGTAGCCCACACCGTGTTGTTTAAAACTGTAGTTTCCTGTTTGGGGCTTGTAACGCAAGCCATACAAAGCCCCCATAAAACTATTGCTAAATATTTTAATTTAAAATTGATCATACTATATCTTTATGCTTTTATAGTTTTTAATATCCCGGATTTTGTTCTATTTGCCCTCCTGATCGGTCAATCTCGCCTTGAGGGATAGGATATAAATAATTATTTTCCTGAAAATTTTTACCCAAAGCAATAAGGACATCATTAGCAATTCCCCAACGCTTAAGATCGTTGAACCGCTGTGATTCAAAACCGAGTTCCACCCGTCTCTCGTGATATAATGCATGAAGGGCTTCGGTTTTGGATAAACCGGTACCTTCATAATTGGGGAGGGCAGTAGGGGGCGTTATGCTGCCATCTAGGGTAGGCGTATTTCGTGCACGCTTACGAATTTGATCCACGATTTTTAACCCTGTCTCAATATCACCGGTTTGTATTAGGGCTTCGGCTTTCCATAAAAGAACATCCGCATAGCGTATATCCAGTTTATTTCCCGGAGAATCTTCGTTGCCTTTAAAATCTCCATTTGTAGAACCCAATAGTTTATTTACTTGTTGCGCATCTACATTGACGGTGTAGTCAAGGCGTGGATCGTTAGCTTCAAAACTGCTTACAAAATCTGCGGATGGTGCTACAAATCCCCAGCCCATCAAGGCTGCTAAGCCATTTCCTTTAGCAGGGGTCACTGCGGAAACATGGTTGTAAGAAAATATAACCTCATCTTCCTGATATTCTTTATTTACATCAAAAGCATCAAAATAATTATCGTTGAGTGCATAAAAATTGTATGCCTGTAAATCATTTACTTTGCTGATTACGGTTGCCCAGTCTTGTTGGTATAGAGCAACTTTTGCCTGTAAGGCCAACGCTGCTCCCAGAGAAGCTCTCCAGGGTTCTGTATCCGATGCATATTTTTGTACCGGTAGAAGTTTTACAGCCTGTTCCAGATCAATACTGATCTGTGCCCAAACTTCTTCTGCACTGCTGCGCTTTGCAACTTCATAAGCGTCTGCAAAATCCTTAAGAGGCTGGGTAAGCAACGGCACGCCACCAAAATTGTTTACCAAATCAAAGTAATAAAAAGCCCGAAGAAAATATACTTCGCCCAATAACCGGTTATGTAAGGCCGTATCTATTCCGGTAGTCGCAGTAATATCTTCCTGTGTCAATGTGCTTATGGCCTGATTTGCCCTGGAAATCCCTTCATAATCATAGCTCCAAATCCCATTAAAGGCGCCATTCATGGAAGTAAAATTAAATGCGGCTATTTCATCCATCCAGGCCTGGTCTCCATCAGGATTCCATTTTTTTTGCATGTCTCCCGAAGCAATATCCTGAAGGATAAAGTCATTCCGTGTAACGGTACCATCATCCCAATTCGATTCTCCTACAATATTTAATGTATTCGAAAGCAATTGATATGATGAATTTACCGAGGAAGTAACGGAAGAAGCAGTAGGCTCTGTATTTATCTGATCTTGAGTGATAAGACCGATAGGTTCCTCGTCCAGATACTTTTCGCAGCTTACAATTCCAGCGCAACAAACGAGTACAAATATTCTTATATAATTTTTCATAACTGAATTTTTTTAGATTTTAGAAATGAGCATTAACACCAAATAAAAGCGTTAAAGATTGGGGATATGTACCATAATCGATCAAATCTGTCGATTCAGGATCAAGCCCTGAATAGTTGGTAAAGGTAAGTAGGTTTTGTCCGGATGCGTACAGCCGTATAGTTCCTATTTTTTCCACATCAATTGTGTATCCCAACTCTACATTTTTGAGTCTCAGATAGGAAGCATCTTCTACAAAGATATCTGATAGTTTACTGCTGCCATTGTCGGTGAAACTTACACGCGGAATAGTATTTGTAGATCCCTCACCATCCCAGGCACCCAATATATGATCTGTGTAATTGAAAGGACGAGTGTCATAATCTATTATTTTTTTCAAATCATTATAACGATCTACACTTCCTACCCCCTGAAACAGAAAGCTAAAGTCAAACTTCTTATAATTCATGGAAACATTCATTCCATAAGTCAATTTAGGATTGGGATTCCCTATAAAATTTCGGTCATTGTCATTAATTATTCCATTGCCATCCAAATCTTTAAACTTGATATCCCCCGGCAGTTGTGGCGCATTGGCAGTCCCAAATAAATGATCGGTAACTTCACCCACATTTTGGTAGATACCCTCTTGAATAAAGCCATAATAAGCATTTAAAGGATGACCTGCCTGAGTGCGCGTTACATTACCGCTAATGTATGGTAAATTAGGATGTAAAGAATTGACCTCATTTTTTAATGTTGCAAAATTTCCACTTATTTCAAATTTTAAAGGATGGTCAAAATTTCTGTATGAAAGACCAAATTCCAACCCACTGTTGCTCACCTCACCGGAATTGAGAAAAGTGGGGGAAACATCTCCCACCAGATTAGGTAATGATATTGGCAATAAAATGTCTGAAGTGGTTTTCTTGAAATAGTCCACGCTTCCCGAGAGCCTATTTTTGTAAAGTCCAAAATCAATTCCCACGTTACTTTGTGTAGTGGATTCCCATTTCAATTTGGGGTTTCCATAACGGCTTATGAGGTAACGATCTGCATCCCTGCGATATAAAGTCAGATAGGCATAGTTGGGAATTTCCTGATTTCCCAATTCACCCCAGCTAGCACGAAGTTTTAATTGAGTCAGCCAATTGAAGTCATTCATAAAATTTTCTTTTGAGATCGTCCATCCGGCGGAAACAGAAGGGAAATATCCCCAGTAATTGTCTTTTGAAAAGCGCGAGGAAGCATCAGCTCTTATATTTGCGGTCAATAGATATTTGTCCTTAAATGAATAGGTTGCGGAACCAAAATAGGAGAACAATGCCCATTCTTCGGCCAGACCACCGTTCCAAATATCCTGCTCGGTCCCACCAAAATCAAGATATCTAAAATTGGCGTTAGTGTAATCAAAACGTTGTCGGGAGGCATTAATACCGGAAGAATTATTTTTTATAAATTCCATCCCGGCAAGCGCGCTTATGGCATGATCACCAAATTCCTTATCATAGGTAAAACTGTTGTTCCAAGTAAAAGTCATGTCCTGACCTCTGGATTCCGCCAGGCTTGTAGGACGGTTTTGTCGACCTAAACCACTGTCAATTTCAGAACCCTGTCCGTCATCATCCCCAAAATTTGGGTTAAAGGCTTTTTGGTGTACAAAATTGATATCAGCTCCAAAATTAGTACGGAATTTCAACGAATTATCTGCTAAAAATCTATATTCAGCAAAAACATTTCCGAAGGTTTTAAAGCTTTCGGTACTGTTATCTGTAAAATATGCCAGTGCAATTGGGTTTTGTGAATACTCATATTTATTGCTTTCGTAAGTATCTGGATTCACATAGAAAGGTAAATCTGTGAAGGGATCCTCTTCAGAATAAGTAGGGTCTGAAGGATCTTTGGTAACCGGAATAATCGGTGGCCGTAAAAATGCATGGCGTATAATTCCCGGAGCGTCACCACGTGAAGAAATTTGATCTTGTTCCTGATAAGAAAGCTGGATATTAGTTCCTACTTTCAACCGTTCGGTAATGTTTGAACTGATATTGGAACGAAGGTTAAGCCGTGTGAATTTATCATTGTCATAAACCACAATTCCATTCTGACCATAATAGCCGGCACTCAGAAAAAAGTTTGTTTTATCTGTTCCACCTGAGGTAGAAAGCTGTATGCTGTGCGTTTGTCCCAATTCAAACAACTCATCAAGATAATCTACATTTGCAAAGTCGGTACGACCTATATCTGCGGTATAGGGATTGGTTCCTGGATAGCCGGCATTGTTCCATGCGGTAGTAACTGTGTTTAAGTATTGTGATGCGTTGAGCATATTCGGCAGGTTGGCCACCTTTTGAATTCCCCCGTAGTAATCGACTTGTATCCCGCTGCGGTCAGCTCCCGTTTTTGTTTCGATGACAATAACACCACCCGCTGCACGGGAACCATAGATAGAAGCGGCAGCAGCATCCTTAAGGACAGACATCGATTTAATATCTGAGGGGTTTAGAAATGATATTTCCCGACTTGGAATACCATCGATCACATAGAGCGGATTGTTGTTTCCTATCGTTCCATTGCCCCGTATACGTACTTCCACATTTTCTCCAGGAGCTCCCGTGCTCTGCGTGATGGTCACTCCCGCAACCTGACCCTGTAGTGCCTGTGTCACATTGGACACCCTGCGGGATTCCAGTTGCTCCACATTCACTGAAGACACCGCCCCGGTAATGGTGGACGCCTTTTGCGATTTATACCCCACTACGATCAACTCGTCAAGTTCAGAAACCGCTTCCTGCATGTTCACATCGATTGAAGTTTTACCTGCTACCGGGATTTCTTGGGTTTCAAAACCTACATATGATAAAACCAGCGTGGCATTATTGTCTGAAAGATCGATTGAGTAATTGCCGTTAAAATCAGTTACAGTGCCGTTATTTGTTCCTTTTTCTATAACGGAAACCCCAGGAAGAGGTCCTTGGGAATCGGTTATAATCCCTGTAATCGTTTGTGCATAGGTTGCACCTCCCACACAGATTGCCCATATTAATAAGAGGCCAAATATTATGTTATTTTTTCTCATAATAAAATTTTAAAAAGATTAGTGATAGTATTTATTGTCAGCCATGTCTCTATTTGTTAAAAATTCTATCTATTCTGAAGTTTTACAGCAGAATTGATAAGTGCGCTTTAATCCTGTTTTTTATAATCCGGATCCATTTTCGGGGTTCGAAGATTTGCAAATTCATTTGCCATGAGCACAAAAACATTCCAGCTCAACCCCCTTGTCGAAGGCCACCAGTCATTAAAGGTGGACCATTTTGTAGGTATGAATTCTTTGCTGTAAGGCCAATTTGGGTTAAGGTTTATTTCAGCCCATAAACGGTTTTTCATTCTCTTTTCTGCTTTTTTCCATCCATGCTTGAGACCTACCACATACGCGCAATATTCAGCCCTTAACCAGCTGCCTCCATTGTAGTAAAAGCCGTCCCTTTTGTGATCGCTATAATTATCTATGCCAAACTTGCCAAAAGGCTGGTACTGGGCATCCATATAGGTATAGCCCTGACCATCTTTTATAATACGAATACAAATGGGGGCGGTTGTACCTATTTCGGGATAGGGTGCATCTTTATTTTGGTTCAAAGCGGGAAACTGATCGAGCTGGTTGATAACCATTTCATCAGTCAACATGGGATGGTTAAAAACCCACATGGATAAAAATTCAGGAAGAAGATCGGTTAAGGTTATTAAATCGGGATAATCGCGGTCAAATAATAAATGCTTTCGTTTTGGATCATAAAATTTCACGTACTCTTTTTCAGCTTTTTCTACATAGGCGTTATCAATCTCAATGCCCAGCGCCTGTATGGTTTTTAAAGCCACGGCAAACATGCCCTGATTAACGGCCATTCTCTCTGTCTTGGGATTATATTCCATCACATCAATCTGGTTCATGGAAAAATGAGAAGCACAGATACCATCTTTTTCAGGATCAAATTCGTTGATAATGTATTCTGCCGCCAGTTGAATTTTTTCCTGCGGAAGCGTAGCTCCAAAACGTCGTTTGTTAAGCAATGCCCATAAGAGCCATTCTATTGTAGCCTCGTTATCCTTAGCTTCAATAGAACCCATATATGGAGTAATAATAGTCCCGATAGCTCCCCTTGGGGTTTGTGTTTTGGCCCATTGATCCCATATAGAAAGGTTGAGTTTTCTATTATAGGTAGAAATGACCGACCAGAATGAATCCCGGTTGTACATATCAGGTGAGTAATTCATATTGGGCACATTGAAAGGGGTAAAATCATCTACCGAGGTAATCCAGGTCATCATTTGAAAATTGGCATACAGCATTTTTTCCACATTACTTCCTTCAAAACCCATTCCTTCGGCGAGGCGAATTTGCGTTGCGATTTTATACTCTTTCTGGCTTTTCCAGAGCTCTGAGAATATATAGGTAACCTTTTCTACGGCCTGCCCAAGGGGCAGTTTATTATATGCTTGTTTAAATGGGCGGTGCTCTACGACCCTAAGATTTTTAATGGAGATATCTCCTATTTTATCGTTCGTTTTACCCAAAAAGAGCATAACGCTATCGTTTTCGATATAAGGGACCAACACACTTCCCTTGAATGGTGTCCAGCTATCTTTAGCTACCGGAAAATTATCAATGTACTTAATGCCGTGTTCAAGTTCTTCTCTTTGTTTGCCGTTTTTGACACGGTAAAGTTTAAGGGCTAGGGGTAATTCTCCTTTCGCTAAAAAAGAAACCGTATAAACATGTTGGTCTTTAAATGATGTTATGAGTTTGATTCCGGCTTTCTCAGATTTATCAAAATGCATCTCAATCAAACTGTCATTTCTGCTAAGCTGAATATCACTTTCTTTCTGGTAAGATTCAGGAAGGGGTAAAGTGGTTTCACTTCCTCTATCCAGATTATAAAATTCACCAAAATTATATTTGATAAAATGATCCCCGTGAAGTTGTTCATCAGGAGTAGCCACGCTTAATAATTCGACATCCGGGAGAATTCGCATCCCTATCATTCCCCCTCCACGACCACTGAATCTCCTGCGGGTGGTACGGGTAAATTCATTTTTGTAGCCCGGATCTGTTAAGAAACCTATAACCTTGCCTGTACTAGTTATAAATCCCGCGGATGGATATAATTCATGTACCAGGCCTCCGGGAAAATTTTCGTGTTCGAAGGATACATACTGCTTAGGAATTTCGGCAGGAATGTTTTTTTCGGTGAGCGTGTAATATAAGTCGGGCATGGCTGGCTGAAATAACCTTACTGTTTTTTTAATCAGGAGGGGGTTTATCACCTCATAATTTACATGAACAGATAAATTGGCATCGAATTCAGGCAGATACATTTCCCTTTCTAGGCTGACACCCGTATCAGTTTTAGAATAAGAAGAAGCTTTCCATGAATTTATATCTTCGTGCACGCTCAAATCAAGGTTGGAAAGAGTAAGTGAAAATTCACCTAAATTGTTTAACAACGGTGTATTTCCATCATAAATGGTAATCCAATATCCTTTTTCTTGATTTCCCTGAACTTTAAGGTTTAAGTTTTGCCCATAGTTTTTTACGCTAATTCCCAGCAGGAGTACAGCAGTTAATAAATACAGTCGTGAATTACAAAAGGACATGCATGATTATTTTTAATTCTTGTAAAACGTTTTACAAGAATGATAAAAAAATTAGTAAAACGTTTTACATATATGCTAATTTATAGATGTTATTTTAATTTACCAAATTAATTTTCTAATAAAACTTTTGAAATAATGATTCGATTGTTTTTTTTAATGTATATCCGCTTATTGTCCTACTCTGATTTTTGTCATCCTGAGCCCTTCGACTTTGCTCAGGATAAACTAAAGTCGAAGGGTAGACAAAAAGCATCTCAACTAAGAAAAGCATGAATAATTTGAGCTGCTTTTATCTTTTAGGACATTAAGCGGACAATCAATGTTTTTTTTACTTTCTAAGGTGGGATGATCTTTTTTGAGAAGATTCCCTAATGATCAATCTACCTGGTAATATTTTTTGGTAAGGTTCCGGATTTTCTTTTTTTGATTTTAATAAATGAAGAATTCCTTTAATCAACTCAGTAGCCAGGTCAGGCACAGGTTGTGATAATACGCTTACGGCCGGGGAATGCAGTTCAAAAAGATCCCTATCATCAAAGGTGATTACGGCTATTTCTTCCGGTATTTTTTTATGCAGGACTTTTAGTACTTTTAATCCATTAATTGCGAGCCCATTTGTTGCGAATACTATTCCATCTATTTTAGGATGAGCTTGTAGAAAATTATTAAATAATTTTCTTCCCATCGCCGATTTTACGTGTTTAAAAGGCAAAAGAAGGGAAAGAGGTTTTGATTGGTGATGAACAATGGCACTTTTGTAGCCATCGCTTCGCTCTACCATACAACTGAAATCGGAATCTAAACCTACATAAGCAATTTCTTGACAGTCTTCATTGATAAGATTTTCAGTTGCCGTTTTGGCACTATTATAATTGTCGAGGACTACATAGTTATGGTTTAATTCTTCAAAGCGCCGATCAAATAACATTATGACTTCGCTTTGCTGGGAGATTAAGTCCTGTATTTTTTCCTGAAAATCTTCAGGAGGCGTGATGATAAAAGCATCTACTTGTCTGTCTTGAAAGAGGGAGATAAGTTCTAACGCTCGTTTTTTATTATTTTCCGTACTGCAATATATAATCTTATAACCATCTTTATAAGCAATTTCTTCCATTTCTTTAGCTATAGCGGAAAAGAAAGGATCAGAAATATCCTCGGCCATAAAGACAATGGTTTTTGTTTTTCCCGTACGTAAAGTTTGGGCTGAAGAGTTTGGTCTATAGCCCACTTTTTCGATATAATCTTCCACCTTGTTGATCACTTCTTGGCTAATGCGGCCTTTGGCTTTTTTATTGATAATAAAAGATATGGTCGTGATCGATATCCCAAGTTCTTTAGAAATATCTTTAATCGACATCCGCCGTTTTTTTTTCATAGATTTTAAACAAAATGCAAATTAAGTATTGTCGAGGGGAGGGCATTAGCATAGGCTCCCAAAAAGACAGTCCGCTTGGTTCCCTGTCTGAATATTCCTATTGGCCTTCATTTACCGAATTAGAAGTATTTTTTTATCTTCAAAAGTAATGTTGATCTCTTTGCTTTTTCAATCAAAAAAATCCTGAGTTTGCCGGGAGTCTTCACATCAAAAACTTTTGAAAGAAGCCTTTGGATAGTTTGTCCATACCGATTTTTTATCGTCCCGTTAAAATGTTATATTAGATGCGGCAAAATTAGTTGGGAAGCACCTGAAAATTATCAATATTAGTAAAACGATTTACATCGAGCTAATATATGCATATATTTTCTTTTAAAACCATCTTTCGTTTAATTTTGATGTATTGAACAAAATGGTTGTAGAAAAACGCGTTGACCTAAATTGATTAGGTTTGGGTCAAATCGAAGGTTTTAGATAAATAAACGTGGTTATTGTAAGGTTCCATAACCGAAAAATATGGGCTAGAAACGGAAAACAACGATACAAATGCCTGGCTCACGGATAGTTTTTCAACTAAGGAGATAGTCTCAGCTATAATTTAGAAGGTAAATACCAAGGATAAACCTACCTATTGACAGCTTGCGAAAAAGTATGGATACTTCAAGATAACCAACCAGCGAAAAATTTATTTGCATGAGGTCACTATCCTAGGGAAATCTCCGGTAGGGCCTGTTTCTGTTTTATTGGAGGACGCTGAGATATTAACGATCCATCAAAATCGCAAAACCAAACATAAAAAACAGCTATTATTTTGTCAATTACGTGAAGCAATGGTGTTTGCCAGATTATCTTTAATTACGTTAAAGTGATTATCCTTAATCTTTCAAAATGACATCGCTTAAACCGCTGAAAGTGGCAAAGACTGAACCGTGATTTTTATATATAAAAAAATGGTAAGGTTTGAACCAAAACGCACGACATTTTTGCTCCGAAATGGCTGGCATGAAGTAAATAGAATTAACCACTTGCTGCAGCAGCGCCCGGAACTATCGAGACAGCGCTGGAAAAGGGAAGTGTTTCAAAAGACGGCACAGCGGAGGGGAATCCTTTAAATTGAGGAATCGAACATTTTCAGGGAGTTATGACCAAAAACCATGCTTCTTATGGATTTTTGTCCCACAAACCTGTTATATAAAATATGTATGTTCCTTTTTTTTTATCACGGATTAAATTTTGCATGCCTATTCTTGGTATAACGGGCATAGTCCTTTTATCAACTAATTTAATTCATCTGGGTATCTGTATCGTGGGAATAATAGTCAAAACGTAAGAAATTCACATGGAAATCATGGTAGAAATTGGATGTATATCGAGATATGGAGTCTATTTAATTTGACGTTATGGTTCTCAAAGCGTCGGTATTGAGAAATTGATGTTTTTAAACAAGCTCTATCTTAAGGATAATCTATTTGATTCTATAGAAGCTCTAAAAGCTTCCATTTCCAATGGAAATTTTTGAGTTTCGTTTGCGAACCTCAGAAAGTCTAAATTATCTTGTTAAGTTTTATCGTTTTCATCATCCGCCATAAAATTGAATATCCATTTTTTCTTAAATGTATTCTATTTTGTGTAATCGGATGTTTCAGCAGATCCATTAATTCCATTTTATACTAAAACTACTGAACATATAAAAATCGAATGGTAAATCAAATGCTATAATCAGGCCATTTTTATTTAAAAATAGATTTATCTAGCTGTTCAACCATTTAAAATCATGATTCCGCTCCGGTACCGAAATACGTTGCGAAATACGTTCCAGACGTGGTGGAAGCGCCATAAGGTAATCGCGCGCCTTTTCGGCGGAATCGTTCAGATCCCTAAATTTATCAATGTTCCAGTCCTCTATAAGTGATTTCAAAATGTTGATATAATCATGTGTGGTATATACCATGGTGCGTTGTGCGGCATCAGAGAAATCTTCCCACAGTCCGCCGATGCTTTGTCCAGATTCCCTTAAGAACATGGCCGGCATCACGATTTTTTTACGCATCATATCCTCAAAGGCGAGCATCATTTCATTGGGATCAATCTCAAAAATCCTGCGTACGAATTCCATATAAGCTGTAGCGTGCCTTGCCTCATCCCCAGCGATTGTATTGCAGATCTTGGCCAGGTTTTTATTTCCCGCTTTCCGCGAAAAGGTTCCTACCCTACGGTGGGAAACATTGGTGGCCAATTCTTGAAAACTTGTGTATACGAAGTTTTTGTACGGATCAACGCCAGTGCCAATATCAAACCCATCACTGATGAGAAATTGTGTTGTAACTTCCATTTCGCGCATGTTCACGCGGCCAGAAAGATATAAATAGCGGTTAAGAAGATCACCGTGTCGGTTTTCTTCTGCAGTCCAGCCGCGGATCCATTTTGCCCAGCCATTGCCTTGTTCCTGATCAATGCCCTGTACGCTCATGAGCCAGGATTCATAGGTGGGCAGCGCTTCCTCGGTAATTGTGTCACCTACTAAAACGGTAAATAGATCATAATCCATCTCCCTGGCAAGTTCTTGTATTTCCTTCACTTCCTCAATAAAATTCGGACTTGAGGATTCGGGCAACAGGTCAGTGGGTTGCCAGTTTTCGTTAATTGGTTTGAGGTACGTAGTCAAGAGTTCCTCCATAGACTTCTCGAGCGTTTGCATGACCTCAATACGTATATTTGATAATTTCATA
>Ga0314772_1001082_pt1 | contig 12798 bp, 10 predicted proteins | sample MetaGCBIW2018_FD_204520 | JGI IMG/M metagenome (GOLD analysis project Ga0314772, IMG submission 204520) | Cryopeg brine microbial communities from Beaufort Sea near Barrow, Alaska, United States - CBIW 2018 | ecosystem: Environmental > Aquatic > Marine > Coastal | place: USA: Alaska | collected... | reverse complement strand
AAAAGGATCTGGACCAATTGGTTGATGATGCCTACCTTGAAGTAGCTGCCCAAAAGCTAGGCTATAAGAATGTCTTGGAACTTAAAAAAAAACTAAATATCAAGCCTTGATATTTGCAGTAGGTAAAACCAAGGGATTTGCTTCGTTATCTAGCGTGTGTTGCTCTTTTGAACTTAAACGTGATGCTTATTATAAGTACACACGTAGAGCGAAGAAACGAAAAGCTGTTGAACAACATATTGTTGCTATCGTAAAGAAACGACGTAAATCCCTTCCCAGAGAAGGCGTGCGCAAGCTAATGAGATCATTGAACGATGACTTTGAAAAACAACACTTAAAAGTTGGAAGGGATACATTGTTCAATGTCCTTAGAGAACATAAAATGTTGACACTAAGAAAAAAATACAGTGCCAGGACAACCAACTCCTACCACAGGTTTTATAAGTACAATAACATTATAAAAGATGTGGAAGTCAATAGGCCCAATCAAGTCTGGGCCTCGGATATTACCTATATTAGGACCATCAAAGGGTTTTGTTATCTGGCGCTCATAACGGATATGTATTCCCGTAAGATTGTCGGGTACGACCTTAATGATAGCCTGGAACTAAATGGATGCGTCAGGGCCCTCAACAAAGCGCTGTACCAAGCCAAAACTATCAAGGGGCTCATACACCATTCGGACAGGGGAATACAGTATTGTAGCAATATATACACACAAATACTCAAAAGGAAAAAGATAGATATCAGTATGACAGAGGAAAACCATTGCTATGAAAATGCCCTTGCTGAGCGAGTAAATGGCATCCTGAAAGATGAATTCTATCTCGATCAGGTCTTTACAAATACGGCTCACGCTAAAAGAGCTGCAAAAAATGCCATTAAATTATATAATGAAATAAGATTACATCTATCTTTAGACTATAAAACACCGAATATGGTATATAAATTAACAGCGTAAAAACCAATTTTAACCTGTAGCCATATTTCAGGACTAGACATTGATTTTGAACATAAAGAGAATGATTATGTAGATTTCCTCCATCACAGGCTTGTGCCTTACCAATTATCACGTTTAGGGGGTACATTAGTTATTGGAGATATTAATGGAGACAGAAATGACGATGTATTCTTTGGTGGAGCAGCAGGGCAGTCCGGTCAATTATATTTAGGTAATGACGATGGGACTCTAACTAAAGTTGAGCAGCAGGCATGGGAGCAGGATTTAGCTCAGGAAGATGTTGCTGCACTGTTTTTTGATGCAAATGGTGATGGTCATCTTGATCTTTATGTAGTGAGTGGAGGAAATGAAAAACCAAAGAGATCCTTCTACTATCAGGACAGGCTATATATCAATGATGGGAGGGGTGAATTTGTAAAGGCAGAGCAAAGCCATCCAAATACTATGTTTAGTGGAGGAGTCGTCACGGCAGCAGATTACGATAACGATGGAGATCTCGATCTGTTCATTGGTGGCCGCCATACCCCCCACAATTATCCTTTTATTCCAAAAAGTGTTTTGCTTAGGAACGACACCCAAAATGGTATTGTAAAATTTGTAGATACCAGAGAAAAAACAATTGAAAGCATAGGTATGGTTACCGATGCTGTATGGATAGACATTGACGTTGATTCCTGGTTGGATTTAATTTTAGTGGGAGAATGGATGCCCGTAACAGTTTTAAAAAATAAAAACGGAAATTTCCAGAATATCACGGAGCAACTTGGCCTGGAGAAATCTTCCGGTTGGTGGAGTTCAATAGTGTCCCATGATTTTGACGGGGATGGAGATGTAGATTTCATTTTAGGTAATTCAGGTATTAATACGCAGTTAATGGCTTCAGAAGATGAACCAATGACTTACTATGTTCAGGATATCAATAAAGACGGAAAATTTGATCCAATTTTATCCTATTATATCCAAGGGGAGAGTTATCCTCTGCCAAGCCGGGATGAACTTTTGGGGCAGGTAAATTCCCTCCGGAAAGAATACACCACCTATGATACTTATGCAAAGGCAACAATAAAAAAAATCCTCAGAGCAGGAAATGTTTCCTCTTCTTCCATTTTGGAGATAAATAGCCTAAAGTCTTCGTATTTGGAAAATACTGGAAAAGGAAAATTTGAACTGTGGCCATTACCAGAAATGGCTCAATTGTCTATGATAAACGGTTTTGTCTTTGATGATTTTACGGGGGATGGTTCAAAAAATATATTAGCTGCTGGAAATTTTTATCCCTATAAAGTGAGCCTTGGAAAATCTGATGCTTCATTGGGAACCCTCCTAAATTTCAAAGATAAAAAAATGAGCATTGATGAAAATAATGCAAAACTGTGACTTACAGGTGATATTCGGGATATAGGAATTATGCAATTCAAAAATGGAGCAAAAAGCATTGTAGTATCGCGAAATGATGATAAAGCTAGTATTTTTAGATATTCAAACTAGTGCAATTGGTTCTATGGATAGTATTCTACTGCTGTGGGTTCTAATGGGCTGTATTTTTAAGAAGATTCCTTCTTTTTTAGCGGGAAAATGTGCCTGTCCCATAAATTAAAGTTAGAGAAAAATTGTTCCTTGTGATCTAAATCAATTGGATGACTTCACTCCCATACAACGGGGTGAATCCGATTGCGACATAAACTTAATCCAGAGGAATTGTAAAAGAGTTTATTGAAATCGATAATATTTCGCAATTAGAATTAGGTACTTTTAATTTCTCAATTGTTATAGTAATATAGGAGATAAATTTTTTAGGTGAAAAACAGCGAATTCAGTAAAGAAAAATTTCAAGAGGCATGGAATGCCACTTACTCAACAGTGCCGGATGAAATAGTAGATAGTTCCTGGAAAAATTTCAGGAATCGTTTGAAATCACGTAGGGAAAGAGGGTGTGTAAAAGTTAGATTGGCTGCGACAATGCTGCTACTGCTATTTACATCCTATTTTTTATTGAAATTAATGACCCTACAATTACTATAGGTAATTTCTCACAAATAGATAAGGAAGTTACATTACCTGATGGTTTGGTTCTTTTAAAAAAAGGTGCTGAAATACTGTATAAAGAAAAATTTGAAAAATCCAGGGGCGTAAAATTAAAAGGAGAGGCTTTTTCCAATGTGGTAAAAAATAAGTCGCAAGAGTTTAAGGTCATCACTAAATCCACTATCACGAGAGTCCTGGGAACTAGTTTTTCTGTAATTGAAAAAGAAAAAAGCAAGGATGTGGAAATCTTTCTGTACACAGGGCGCGTATTGATTTCTGGTAACGATAAAAATGGGTCTTGGAGTCTTGTTCCAGGGGAGAGCCTGGAGTATAGTAAAGGTATAGGTTCTATTAAAAACTTTAATATTAATCTTTCCTTTGAAACTGGAAATAAATTTATAGACGTCGATAATCTTCAGGTGGAAGAACTTTTTGATTTTTTAAAAAAATAGTAATATTATTGTTATTATAAAAATAATTATCTATACTTGTAGTCTTATTAACCATGAACGAGGGTCTTAAATTAATGTAGTCCTTTATTATAAAATTATATACTTCTAATTATTAAAAAAATCTAATTAATGAAAAAAATTAAAATTTTAATTAATGCATTAAGAAATCTTCAGGATAATTGCTCTGTATTTAATATTAAAAGCGGAAAAATATTAGTGATATGTTTGTTTATCTTCTTTGGACAAAGTGAGAATGCATTCGCTGTTGACCTTTGGCAAGTGCAAGCAAAAACTGTTACGGGAACAGTTACAGATGGTAATGGTCTGCCTGTTCCGGGAGTGAACGTAATCGAAAAAGGAACAACTAACGGTGTAGTTACAGATTTTGATGGAATTTTCGCAATTACCGTCCCAGATCCAGGTGCAGTATTGGTGTTTTCTTTTGTCGGATTTCAAACCCAGGAGGTTACTGTTAATGACCAAACTAATATAGCTGTTCAATTGCAAGATGATCAGGGGCAATTGGATGAAGTAGTTGTGGTAGGATATGGCTCACAAAAGAGGGAGTTAATAGTAGGATCTGTTGCAACTGTTGGGGGCGAGGAAATTTCAAAATCAGCAAACCTTAATGTATCAAATGCACTTACCGGTCGTATTCCAGGCGTTGTTGCAACGCAGGGCAGTGGGGAGCCGGGTTATGATGGGGCATCTATAAGAATACGTGGAACAAATACTCTTGGAGATAGCAGCCCGCTAGTGGTAATAGACGGCATTCCAGCCCGGCAAGGAGGTTTTGAACGATTAAATCCTGCAGATATTGAAAATATTTCCGTGCTTAAAGATGCCTCGGCAGCAATTTATGGTGCTAGGGCAGCCAATGGAGTTATACTTGTTACTACTCGCCGTGGTAAAGCCGGAAAACCCCAGCTTTCTTATAATTACAATTTAGGATTTACTCAGCCTACCAGGATACCGGATCTTTCAGATGCAAGGCAATATGGCGAGATGCGAAATGACCTCGAGGTATATAAGCTACCTGTAAATGAATGGGGGGCTGCTAATGATGCTTTTCAGCAAAGCGGTATATATACTCGCTCAGGTGGGAACGAAATTTCGGCACCTTTCACTCCTGAAGAATTTGCATTAATTGCGAGTGGTGAGGACCAATGGAGTTATCCTGACACAGATTGGTTTGATGAAACGTTAAAAGATTGGTCAACTCAACAGAAGCATAATCTGCAAATAAATGGAGGGAGTGAAGATATTAATTTTTTTGCATCTCTTGATTATCAAAATCAAGATGCCTTTTATAAAAATTCGGCAACGAATTATGCACAATATGGTATTCGTGTTAATATTGATGCCAAAGTAAATGAATATATAACTGCGAAAATTGGTGTTCTGGGAAGGCAAGAGGATAGAAATTTTCCTACTCAATCCTCCGGGAGTATTTTTAGGATGTTGATGAGAAGTAGTCCATCCCAGCCGGCGTACTGGCCAAATGGTTTGGCTGGCCCTGATATCGAATATGGTCAAAATCCAGTAGTTATTACTACTGATCAAACCGGTTATGACAGGGATAAAAGGTATTACTTTCAGACTAATGGACAAATAGAAGTTGAAATCCCCTGGATTAAAGGTCTTAATTTTACTGGGACGGCTGCTGTAGATAAATATATTAGACAAAGTAAACAATGGACCATCCCTTGGTTCTTGTATACCTGGCAAGGCGATTTTGAAGAAGATGGAGTTACTCCTGACCTTATCAGGGGTCAAAGAGGTCCTGCTGAACCAAACCTTAATCAGGGAAATGAAGATCAACTGAATATTTTGCTGGGAGGAGTGTTTGACTATAATCACGACTTTGGCGATCATGAAATAGATCTTTTGGCAGGGGCGAACCGGGAAACTATACAAAATGAGAATTTTAGCGCTTACAGAAGGTATTTTCTTTCTACATCTATAGATTATCTGTTTGCCGGAGGACAGGCGGAAATGAACAATAACGGTAGTGCTTGGGAACGAGCCCGTTTAAACTACTTCGGCAGGGTAGGCTATAATTACAAACAAAAATATCTCGCCGAATTTTTGTGGAGGTACGATGGATCCTATATGTTCCCCGAGGAAAAGAGATACGGATTTTTTCCAGGCGTTATGCTGGGATGGCGTATATCTGAAGAAAATTTTTGGAAAGAAAATGTTCCGTTGGTCAATTATTTGAAATTAAGGGCATCCTGGGGTCAAATGGGTAACGATAACATTTACTATGATAATACGTTACAGGAATACCAATATTTCTCTACCTATGGCCTGGGTTCTTACGTGTCAGGTGGAAGTGTAGTACAATCCTTGTATGAAAGCAGGGTGCCTAACCCATTGATCACCTGGGAAGTAGCGGATAATTACAACCTTGGTTTGGATGGCCAGCTTTGGGCTGGAGCAGTAAATTTCGAATTCGATGTCTTTCTTAATAAACGCAGTAGTATTTTATGGAGAAGAAATGCCTCTGTCCCCCAAACTGCAGGGATGACTCTTCCGGCAGAAAATCTTGGAGAAATAGAAAATAAAGGATTTGATTTTAATGTGGGCTACAACACGAGGTTTGGAGATCTTGCTTTTCAAATAAGTGCTAATGGTGGATATGCCAAGAACAAAATTATATTTTGGGATGAAGCTCCTGGCGCTCCAGTGTGGCAGCAAACTACAGGAAGTGCAATTAACTCTAATCTGTATTACATCTATGACGGAGTCTTTCGCGATGAACAGGATATTGCCAATAATACATTAGACTATGGTGATATCACCAATACTATAAGACCTGGCGATATGAAATATTTGGATTATGACGGGGATGGGGCAATTACTCCTGATGATAGGGTGCGACGTGACAAAAATACGCTGCCTACTTTCCAGGGAGGTGTGAATCTGGGCATGCAATATAAAGGATTTGACCTTAGCGTACTTTTCCAGGGTGCAGCCGGGGGAGAATTAAGAGTAGGTACAGATGAAGGTGGTTCCATAGGAAATTATCTAGAAGAGGTTTATAAAAATCGATGGACAGTAGATAATCCCAGTTCGGTACATCCACGTATTACCGATCGTGGAAACCAATATTATTCATATGGGAATACGTATTGGCTGCAAAGTACTGATTATATACGTCTGAAAAATCTGGAGCTAGGTTATACCCTGCCTGTGGAAATGGGAGAAAGATTTGGAGTTAGCAGCCTGCGGGTTTACACGAGCGGATTTAATTTAGCCACGTGGAGTGAAATGACAGCCTATGATCCTGAAGCGGCAAGTTCCACTGGGCAATATTACCCACAATCCCGAATTTTGAATTTTGGGGTAGCAATAACATTTTAAACAGTATAGAACATGAAAAAATATAAAATGAAAAATATAGGATTTTACTTGCTTGTTTTGTTTGCAATAGTATCGTGTGATGATGAATTTGTGGACACACAACCTTTGAACGAATTTTCTGAATCCGCTGTTTGGATGGATGCAAATCTGGCTGATGCATTTGTTTTAGATATATACAACGGATTAGGACAAGGAGGTTTTGACGAGCAAATGCAGGCATCTCTAACTGATGAAGCTTTGTTTACACATCCAGGTAGAGGAATAAATACCATTACCGAATCCCGTTCTGTTCCTGCCGATCAGGGTTTTATCAACTACACTTATAACTGGGGCGATATGTACCGCCGTATAAGAGCTACTAACATCGCTTTAGCCAATTTAGAAGAGCCACTTTTTGACACTTCTGATGGTATGGCTGAAAAATTGACCGGAGAAGCACTTTTTTTGCGGGCATATTATTATCATAATTTATTGAGATATTATGGTGCAGTACCTATAGTTGACAAAGTGTATGAACTTGGAGCTGAAGATTTCGAAATTCCCAGAAATACATTTGAAGAAAATGTTAATTTTATTGTTTCAGATTTAGATCGGGCTGCCGATTTACTGGAAGGTCAATCTTTTATGACCGGACGGGCAACAGCAGCAGCAGCTTTAGCTTTAAAGGCCAGGGTCTTACTTTATGCAGCAAGTGATCTTCACGACATTCCAACAGCTTCGGCTAATTCAGGTGACATAGCGGGATATTCGAACCCGGAATATCTTGGTTATGTTAGTGGAAATCAGCAGGAACGTTGGCAAAAAGCCCAGGCGGCAGCCAGAATTGTTGTGGATTTGAACCGTGGCTATAAATTGGACTTCTTTGAACCGGTATCGCCGGAAGAGGGAATAGAAAATTATATGGCTCTTTCTCTTGGAGGAGGAAGTGCTGTAGCCGATCCTGCAGGGGGAATCGAATTACTCCTGGGACGTTATTTTGTAGCTGATAAACAAGAAAATGGACAGCGGATTGGACTATACAACGGTCCCAATGGCTACCACAACTGGGCAGGGAATACTCCAACTCAAAATCTTGTAGATAATTACGAGATGATCGATGGGAGCAACTTTGAATGGAGTGATCAGGAGCAAGCGAAAAAGCCTTACGACGATCGCGACCCCCGGTTTTATGCCAGCATTTTATATGATGGTGCAGACTGGAAACCGAGAACGGCAGATGTTGCTAACAGTGATCCGTTCAACCAGATACAAACGGGAACATATGAAGTAGTTAACTCCGGGGAAATAGTCACTCATAATGGTCTCGATACGCGGAACAGTCCAATAGAAGATTGGAATGGAACTCGTACAGGCTATTATATGCGCAAATTTATAGATCCTGATCCTGCTATCGTTGCCCAGAATACCCGGCAACAAATACCATTTCCGGTATTAAAATATACGGAGGCAGTATTGAATTATGTAGAGGCTTCCATTGAAATTGGAGATGAAGATGAGGCAAGAAATTGGCTAAACAAAATTCGGTACAGAGCAGGGATGCCTGAAATTACTGAATCTGGTAATGCGTTGATGGAGCAATATAGAAACGAGCGTGAAATAGAACTGGTTTACGAGGAGCATCGGTTCCATGATACCCGGAGATGGATGATAGCTCCAGAAACATTAGGAGAGCAGGTAAGAGTAATAGATGTAAACGGATTCCTGAAATCGGGGGCAAATATCCAAACATACCGTTTTGATCCTGATAGTTATGACTATGAGTATAATGTGAGTGAACTTTCGCCCGGGATAGAAAACCGGCTGTGGCTGGATAAGATGTATTTTATATCGATACCCCGGGATGAAATGAACAGGAATAATAATTTAATTCAAAATCCTGCTTATTAATCTTAGTTACATAAATTATGTGCCGGGAGTTAAAAGAGTAGATTATTGTTTAAGTGTCTCTCTTTGAACTATGAGCATTTTTTTCTGATTCAGTTTCAATTAATTAATTGAAACTGAATCAGATTAACAAATAAAAACCAAAAGAACAAACCACAGATTCGTACATTTTCTTTATTTATCGAAACGAAGAAAAGGAATAAGTGCGTTTTATGTTTGCCGGAATCGGTAATTACAAATATCAGAAGTATTGGTGTAAATAATAAAAATTTAATAAAATGAGAATATTAATTTTCTTCATTTCCTTATCTATTTTCTCCTGTAAAAGCGGGGAAACAACTAAGGAAACAAATACTTATAGCCTGTTTAACGGAAATAATTTGTCGGGATGGCATGTTGATGTTCCCGATATGGATGGCAATTCACAAGTAACCAATCCTTTCATTGTTAGGGAAGGAATGCTTGTTAGCTTGGGCGAACCCCGGGGTCATCTTATCACAGATAATGTCTATGAAAATTATAAACTGGATGTAGAATACCGGTTTTCAGGTGAACCAGGAAATTGCGGTGTACTCGTTCATGCTTCCACCCCCCGAGCTTTGTATAGTATGTTTCCGAAATCAATTGAAGTGCAAATGGAGCATGGGAATGCAGGCGACTTCTGGTTGATATTAGAAGACATCGAAGTGCCTAATATGGAAACCCGGCGCGGCCCTAAAGAAAATTGGGGTATAACTGAAGGTAAGGAACGTAGAATAAAGAATTTAACAGAGGATTCTGAAAATGCTCTGGGAGAATGGAATAATATGATTATTGAATGCCGCAGCGATACAATCAAGGTATGGGTAAATGGGGATCTGGTTAATGATGGTTATAACGCTACATCACAAAAAGGCAGAATTGCTTTACAGGCAGAGGGTTCAGAAGTAGAGTTTAGAAAGATTGAACTGACTAATCTGTAAAAAAGATGTAGTTCAAACAATGAATATAAATTGATGATTCTAAAAAGATGAAAAATAAAACTGGATTTTTAAGTGTAGTGTTTCTTCTAAGTTCTACTTTAGGTATTTCTCAGGAGCAGGAACTTGAATACTCTACCCAGCAAATTGCAGGATCAGATCTTGAAATTGTGATGGTTTCAGTTCCTAAAGGAACTTTTACTCTAGGAAGTCCGGTAGGTGAAGAACAACGATTAGAGGACGAAGGCCCTACCCATAGAGTAAAAATCGATGCATTTCAGATGTCGAAATATGAAATTACCTGGGAACTTTACAACCTGTTTGTGGAGCGTGCCATAGATGAGGTGGAGTCTAAAAATAAAGGCTCAGATGTACATATTGAAGTTGATGCTGTTTCAGGAGCTACCAGTCCTTACGTTGATATGAGTTTGGGAATGGGTACTGGTGCAGGTTTACCGGTAGGCAATGTTACCCAGCTTGCTGCATCCAAATTTTGTGAATGGCTTTCGGCCAAAACGGGGTATTTTTACAGGTTACCTACCGAGGCAGAATGGGAATACGCTGCCCGTGCTGGAACAACTACATCATTTTATTTTGGTGATGATGTTTCTTATTTAGGTGAATATGCCTGGTACAATGGAAATAGTGAAGGTTCATATCATAAAGTTGGTCAAAAAAAGCCCAATTCTTGGGGTCTTTATGATATGTATGGGAACGTAGCAGAATGGACACTGGATCAATATCTTCCCGAGGTATATAAAAACAGGAAGAATCTTACAGATAACCCTTTTGAACCTGCAGTTAAAGAATATCCCAGATCGGTTAGAGGAGGATCCTACGCTGATGATGGGGATTACTTAAGAAGCGCAGCTCGTTTGGGATCTAGCGAAAACTGGAAAATGCGCGATCCCCAATTCCCAAAAAGCAAATCATGGAATACGGATGCCCCATTTGTTGGGTTTAGGATTGTTAGACCGGAATATCCTCCAAGTGAGAAGGAATATAAAAAGTACTGGGGACATAGAAACCTTAATAAATAAATTAAAATATCCAAAATATGAAAAAAACTGGAAATTCACTTCAAAAAGTAAATTTACAATCTTCAAGAAGAAATTTTTGTAAAAACACCGCTCTTTTTAGTGCGGGAATGATGTTGCCAACTATGGAAATTGCTGCTATGGCCAATGTTTTTAACGATAAAACACTGAAACTTGCTGTTATTGGCTGTGGAGGCCGGGGTACAGGTGCGGCAAACCAAGCGTTGAAAGCGGATGAAAATGTGGAATTGGTGGCTATGGCCGATGCTTTTGAAGATCGATTAAATGAAAGCCTTCAAAATCTGGAAAAGGAATTTGAAGGGACGAAAAAAGTTAACGTAAAAGAAAAAAACAGATTTGTTGGTTTTGATGCATATAAAAGGGCTATAGATCAAGCAGATGTTGTTATTCTTGCCACTCCCCCAGGTTTCAGACCGTACCACTTTGAATATGCCATTAATGCCGGGAAGCACGTATTTATGGAAAAACCTGTAGCTACAGATGTTCCAGGGATAAGAAAAGTTCTGGAAATGGCAAAAGTGGCCAAAGAAAAGAGACTTAATGTTGTTGTAGGTTTGCAGCGCCATTACCAAAACAACTACCTGGCAATTGCACAAAAGATTAAGGAGAATAAGGTGGGTAAAATAATGTCAGGTCAGGTTTATTGGAATAGTGGCGGAGTATGGACGAGGCCAAGAGTGGCTGGGCAAAGCGAAATGGAATATCAGATGCGGAATTGGTACTATTTCGTTTGGCTTTGCGGAGATCATATCCTGGAACAGCATATACATAATATTGATGTGGCTAATTGGTTTATTGGAGAGTATCCGGTTTCTGCTCAAGGCATGGGTGGACGCCAAGTTAGAAAAGGACCAGAACACGGGGAGATATTTGACCATCATTTTGTGGAGTTCAAATATCCCAGTGGGGCGGTAATTTCAAGCCAGTGTCGTCATCAGCCTGGAACTTGGTCTAAAGTAGGAGAGACCTTCCAGGGCACAAAGGGGTCAATCGATATGAATGATGCAGGTGCAGCCAGTATAGTTGATTTAGAAGGTGAGAACATTTTTGAATACAAAAACGAAACAGACCCCAATCCTTATCAGGTAGAACACGATAAACTTTTTGCTTCAATAAGAAACAATGAAGTGATAAGTAACGCTGAGAATGGAGCAAAAAGCACTATGACTGCAATTCTGGGAAGAATGGCAACCTACTCGGGAAAAATGATAAATTGGGATGAAGCCATGAAATCAGAAATAGTATTAATGCCTCCAGAGGTAGACTGGAATTCAACTCCTCCATCTCTTCCGGGAGAGGATGGAAATTATCCTATCCCGATACCCGGAAAAACAGAGGTGATATAACTGTTTTGGGAATGGAAACACAATTCTCTTTTTCATTCCCATAAACATCTGTTTATGCAGGAAACCATTTTTTTAAATTGTGAAAATTCAACTTTACATGGTTTCTTCAAAAATGTTTTCGTGGAATGCGTGTTTTTTTCAGTAAAACAGGGTGTCCCAACAAAGATCGCGACAGCGTTTGCTCCCGGTAAGGAAGATCATTCTCTATAGTGAATTTTTTTTCAGTCTTGTGATCTCAGGATAATATACATGATGAATATTTGGGAACAAATGATGAACGTTGTGAAAGTTGAAGCTTCCCATAAAGAACCTGACAAAAAAGCTGTCATTGGATATACCGTTGGCACATTTTAACTGGTGCTCAAACCAGAAATAAGGTATATCCCATCTCCATCGGCTTGGGGGAAATCACTGGGGTCATTTGCATGTGGCGACAGAAGTAACAGTAAGGACTGAAACCTTGTGGTCAGAACCCTCAATATACACCGCGGCCACTTCTGCGGATCTTAGTCTTACCACTTCGGAAAGTGCCAAACTTAGATGTCATAAAAACAGATTTATTTTAGATGATATAAGATTATATGCATATCCGTTACTAATACCAAGTTGTTTCTAAAGCGGCAATAAGCAATCTATCAGATAATTTATCTCCAAAATATCTTCGGTTGAATTTATAACAGAATTCGTCCAAATAGTTTTGAACATAGTCCTGGTCTATACAATTATGATGAATACCTAAAAGCACTT
>Ga0314772_1001076_pt1 | contig 12832 bp, 14 predicted proteins | sample MetaGCBIW2018_FD_204520 | JGI IMG/M metagenome (GOLD analysis project Ga0314772, IMG submission 204520) | Cryopeg brine microbial communities from Beaufort Sea near Barrow, Alaska, United States - CBIW 2018 | ecosystem: Environmental > Aquatic > Marine > Coastal | place: USA: Alaska | collected... | reverse complement strand
CACTTTCGTATCCGGGGCGAGCCCCGGGCCTGCATAAGGATAGCAGAGCGAACCCCAATTAGCTAAGGACATCATGAGCGAGCCCACCAATGACGACTTCACCGAAATTCGCGACATCTCAGAAGTACCTGCCGTGGAGGTTATCAATACCGTTGCAGTGCACATGCTCAGTGCCGCCGCGGTAAAACTTGGCCTGTCCGATGGCCCCGATGCTGAGTCAGGGAAGGACCTCGACGAAGCGCGCAAACTGATCAACGCTCTCGCCGGATTTGTGACGGCTGCTGCACCAGAGATCGGTGATCACCACGCTCGTCCTTTGCGCGACGGACTGCGTTCAGTGCAATTGGCGTTCCGCGAAGCATCAGCGTTCCCGGATGCTCCAGGAAAGGGTCCGGGCGAAAAGTGGACCGGCGCCGTCAACTAGGAGGCGCGAACAACCTGAATTGCGAGGGAATCGACGGCGTGCGCGATGAGTTCTGACGTCGACCAGTGCTCTCGCAGCCGTTCCATGATCGCGTCGAGATTCTCCCGATCTAACCCCGGTTGCATTGCGATCTGAACGATGAGTTCTGGTCCGTGCAGCCGAGCACCGGGATCTCCCGGAAGTAGCTGAATCTCAACGACATCGCTTTCGCCGGCTGTTGAGGCAGCAAACTCGTCACGCACGTCAGCGCGCAAGTAGCTTGGAGTCCATTCCGCTGACTGAGCAATGGACCACAGGGCTGGGCGTCGGACAACGAATTCGGTGTCGCTCAGAGGGTCAATGACCACAAGATCCGTATTCTCACTTGCAGCCGCAAGCGCGACACGGGTGCCCGCTGCCGGCACCGGTCGAGCTGTGGGGTTCCAGTTGCTCATCGCGGTTACGGAACTGAACACGGGAAGAACGGTGCGGCCGTCCGGTCCCGTCACGGTAACGATCGATAGCTCTTGAGTCTTGTCGATCGTTAGACCTGCTTCGCTCGAACCAGTCTCCCCCGCTTCCGCGAGCAACGGGATGAGAAACCGAGACTCGCGAACCACGTCAACAACATCTGCCTCGGTTGCGTCGCCCTGATGAAATTGGGCGACAACGGCCACGAGCCTTGGTGGCGCAGTGCCGTCGTCATCCGGTGCCGGATTTGGCTCAAAAGTACGCCCCTCCCAGGGGGTGCCAGCGGAGTCCGTGGAATTCATGTCGGCAGCCGAAGTAATAGTGAACTACTGCGACGAAACGTCGAGCGCCTCAGCGAGCGTGAACGCCTTCGCATACAACGCCTTGCCGATAATCGCGCCCTCAAGGCCCTGAGGAACGAGCTCGCGCAATTCGGTGAGGTCATCAAGGCTCGACACTCCCCCGGACGCGATAACCGGACGCTGGGTCTTCTCCATCACCTGGCGAAGCAGCTCAACGTTTGGCCCCTGCAACGTTCCGTCTTTGGTGACGTCCGTGACAACGTAGCGACAGCATCCGGCAGCCTCAAGGCGCTCAAGGACCGTCCACAGGTCGCCGCCCTCTTGAGTCCAGCCACGAGCGGCAAGCGTCGTACCGCGCACGTCGAGGCCAACGGCAATAGCTTCGCCATATTCTGCGATCACATGCGCAGCCCACTCGGGGTTTTCGAGTGCAGCGGTACCAAGATTGATGCGCTTAGCGCCAGTTGCGAGTGCCGCTTCAAGCGACTCGTCGTCGCGGATACCGCCCGAAAGTTCAATGTTGACGCGCTTCGGCGTCGACTTGATGACCTTCTTGATCATGGCCTGGTTGTTGCCACGGCCGAAGGCTGCATCGAGATCTACGAGGTGAATCCACTCAGCGCCCTGATCTACCCAATCTTGGGCAGCAGCGCACGGGTCACCGTAACTCTTCTCGGTTCCGGCTTCACCCTGAGTGAGTCGCACGGCCTTGCCGTCTGCGACGTCAACTGCTGGAAGCAGTGTGAGGCTGGGTGTTTTATTGAACTCACTCATAGACACGCTCTCTTAAGACCTGATCGCGGAACGCCGCGCACAAGCATCCGATACTAGTGCACCTCGAAGCGACGCAAATCACAACGACTTCAACCAATTGCGGAGCAACTGAATTCCCGCTTCGCCAGACTTCTCAGGGTGAAATTGAGTAGCAGTCAGCGGTCCGTTTTCAACGGCGGCGATGAACCGTCCGCCGTGCTTAGCCCAGGTGAGCTTTGGCTGCGGAAAAGGCGGCTGAACATCAAGACTCCACTGCTGTGCAGCGTACGAATGGACAAAATAGAAACGCTCGTCTCGAACGGAATCGAAGAGCGTCGTGTCCTCGGGAGTTTCAACGGTATTCCAGCCCATGTGCGGCAAAACTGGCGCGGGTAACTTTTCTACAACACCCGGCCACTCGTCGAGCCCAGTGGTCTGAACACCGTGTTCGTCCCCGGACGAAAACATGACTTGCATGCCGACACAGATACCCAGCACCGGGCGACTGCCCGTGAGACGCTTCTCGATGATCGCACCACCGCGCACTGATTCGAGAGCCGACATCACTGCAGCAAATGCTCCAACGCCGGGCACCAGAAGACCATCCGCAGCCTCAGCCACCGAACGATCCGCACTCAGGCGAACATTTGCACCAGCAGCTTCAAGAGCTTTCGCGGCAGAGTGCACATTGCCGGAACCATAGTCGAGTATGACTACCGAGGGATCGGCCACGTTACAGCGCGCCCTTCGTCGACGGGATACCGGTGACACGAGCATCCGGTTCAACAGCACCACGCATCGCACGAGCAAACGCCTTGAACTCGGCCTCAGCAATGTGGTGCGGGTCGCGCCCGCCCAAAACCGTGATGTGGACTGTGATTCCTGCATTGAAGCTGATCGCCTCGAAGACGTGACGCACCATGGATCCAGTGAAGTGGCCACCAATCAAGTGCATTTCGAAGCCAGCGGGCTCACCGGAGTGCACAAGGTAGGGGCGACCAGAAACGTCAACAACGGCGCGCACGAGCGCCTCGTCAAGTGGCACAAGGGCATCTCCGTAGCGCGAGATGCCGGCTTTGTCGCCTAGGGCTTGCTTGATCGCAAGGCCCAAGGCGATTCCAATGTCTTCGACCGTGTGGTGCACGTCGATGTGAATATCACCGCTGGCCTTGACGGTGAGGTCAATCAGCGAGTGCTTCGAGAATGCCGTCAGCATGTGGTCGTAGAACGGCACGCTCGTGTCGATGGACGAGGTTCCGGTGCCGTCGAGGTCGATCGAAAGTTCGATACTCGACTCGCTTGTTTCGCGCTTAATTGTCGCGGTGCGCTGTGAAGTCATTGTGCAACTCTACCGAGAGCTTGGAGGTCGGCCATCGCATCCAAGAACGCGGTGGTTTCTGACTCCGTACCTGCAGTCACGCGCAAGTGGTTGGGGATACCGACATCCCGAATCAGGATGTCTTGAATGAGTAGTTTGTGGAACAGCGCTTGAGGGTCAGCGACATTGCCGAACAACACGAAATTCGCTTCGCTCGGCACCGGGGTGAACCCGAGCGCGCGTAGTCCGGCGCTCATGCGGTCACGCTGGGTTTTGATCTCGTCGACCATGGCGAGCATTTCAGGGGCGTGCGCAAGTGCGGCAACCGCCGCCGCTTGAGTGAGAGCCGAGAGGTGGTACGGGAGACGGACCAGACGAAGGGCATCGGCGATCGCGGGATCCGCCGCGAGATATCCGACCCGCGCGCCAGCGAATGCGAATGCTTTGCTCATGGTTCGCGACACGATGAGTCGTGGTCGGCCCTCGAGCAGTGACAGCGCGGATTCGCGGTCAGAGAATTCTGCGTACGCCTCGTCGACGAGAACAATGCCGTCGGTCGCCTCATACGCTGCCGAAATCGTGTCATTGCTGACGGGAGTGCCGGTGGGGTTGTTCGGTGAGCACAAAAAGACAACGTCAGGTGCGAACTCGGTGATTGCCCTCACGACGGTCTCTGGCGTGAGGTCATAGTCAGCGTCGCGCGCCGAGGTGACCCATTCGGTTCCTGTTCCCGACGCGATGATGGAGTGCATCGAGTATGTGGGTGGGAAGCCTAGGACGCGGCGACCTGGACCGCCGAATGCCTGCAACGTTTGCTGGAGGACTTCGTTGGAGCCGTTGGCTGCCCAGATGTTGTCTGCGGTAAGCCCGCGGCCGAGATACTGAGCGAGCGCTTCGCGCAGTTCGGTGAATTCGCGGTCCGGGTAACGGTTGGCTGTCATGACAGCTCTCGCAAGTGCCATCACGATGTCGGTGGCAACCGCTTCAGGAATGGGATGAGTGTTCTCGTTGACGTTGAGTTGGATACTCACCGGATCGGTCGGAGCGCCGTAAGGCTTGAGACCCCGAAGGTCGTCACGGATAGGAAGATCAGAAAGCGAAGTCACTCCACAATGCTAGATGCAGTCGAGGGTGCAGGGTGCAGGGTGCAGTCGAGGGTGCTAGATGCAGGCGAGGGTCCGGGGCGTCTCAGCTGTGCACGGCGACAGTCCCCCAGCTAGCGGGAGAAGCTCGCGGGAATCGCAAGCTCTTGGCCGGCAAAGACGTCAGCCGACGGGAGTTGGTTGAGTTCAATCAGTTGCGCAATGACCTCACGCGGGTCTACGCCCGGTGCGTGCCGCTCGGCGATGGTCCACAACGACTGCCCTGCAGACACATCGACATAGACGAACGAGGTGTCACTCGATTCCAAGGTCGCTGCAGCATCACCGCTGTTCAGCGCGAACAATAGTGCGGCGATGGCCAGCGGCGTTGCCGCGAGTGTCATCAAAACAACACGGCCACGCGTGGTGAGGCGAAGACGTGGTGCGGACTGCCGAGCACGGGGAGCCGCGTTGGGTGCAATCGCTGCAGTGGACATCTTTCTCTCCTCTTGGGGTTCTCGTACCCGACTCTCGGCCGGGAGAGTCGGGTACGAAGCTGTGTTCCGAACATACATTCGAATTGTTCTAATTTCAAGTACATATTCGAACTAACCACTGACATTGCTCAGCGACACTCGAACAAATGTTTGTTTTTGGTCTGTGGTGCGGATACAGTTTCGAATGAGCCACCGACATTGGAATCGTTCGTGGCAGAAAACGAGGACTCGTGACCGACTCAACTGCCCCCATCGGCGATGCCACAGAACGTGGAACGCGGCGGCGAACCAGCCTGAGCGCTAAACAACTCGCGATCCTTGAAATGATCCAGCGTGCGGTCGCGACTCAGGGCTATCCGCCGAGCATGCGCGAGATCGGCGATGCCGTTGGCCTCTCGTCGCTGTCGAGCGTCACCCATCAGCTCAACCAGCTTGAGCTCAGTGGCTACGTACGCCGCGACCCCAACCGGCCCCGGGCGATCGAAGTTCTTATCGATGTGCCGAGCGCGGTCGACGAATCCAGCACGATCAGCCCATCGATGGGCGATGCAGCGATGGTGCCGCTCGTCGGACGAATTGCCGCCGGTATTCCGATCACTGCAGAACAACACGTTGAAGAAGTCTTTCCGCTCCCGCGTCAACTCGTGGGCAAGGGCGAACTTTTCATGCTGAAGGTTGTCGGAGACTCCATGATCGACGCAGCGATTTGCGACGGAGACTGGGTAGTCGTGCGCCAGCAGCAGACCGCCGAGAACGGTGACATCGTTGCCGCCATGCTCGACGAGGAAGCAACCGTGAAGGTCTTCCGTCAACGAGACGGTCACACGTGGCTACTGCCGCGCAACTCGAACTTCGAGCCCATCCTCGGCGACTACGCCCAGGTACTGGGCAAAGTCGTTACAGTTCTACGCGCTCTCTAGGTACTGCGCGCTCTCTAATCGCGTTGGCGCGCAGGCTGCGCGCTGACGCTCACGACGGGTCGTATCGGGTTACGAGGAAGCGGTAACAAACTCCGTAAGTTCGTCAAGTCGGGCAGGGTGCACGAGCGCAGTCACCAACGTGCCATCTTCGCGATAGTCGGTCGACAACACTCGGCCCTGCACGTGCAATCGCGAAATGATCTCACCGCGGTCGTACGGAACAAGCAATGTCACCTCGACCTCCGGAGCGGGCAAGAGTTCCGCAATACGCGCGTTGAGCTCGTCTATACCCTCACCTGAGCGGGCAGAAACAAAGATTCCTGTCGGCTCAAGGCCGCGAATCACCAGACGCTGGTCGTCATCCGCAAGATCGCTCTTGTTGAACACAACGATCTCAGGGATATCGCGCGCACCAAGTTCACCAATCACATCGCGCACCGTACTGAGTTGCGCGCCAGGATCCGGGTGCGAGGCATCGACAACGTGCACGATGACGTCAGCTTGCCCGATCTCCTCAAGCGTTGAGCGGAATGCCTCAACGAGCTGATGCGGCAAGTTGCGCACGAAACCCACAGTGTCGCTGAGCGTAAATAGTCGGCCATCCGCCGTCGACGATCGCCGTACAGTGGCATCCAAAGTCGCAAACAGGGCGTTCTCCACGAGCACGCCCGCACGGGTCAAACGGTTCAGGAGGCTCGACTTACCCGCGTTCGTGTACCCGGCGATAGCGACGCTCGGCACCTCGAAGCGGTCACGGTTCGCCCGCTTCGCCTCGTGCGCGGGGGCGAAGCCTTTGATCTGCCTGCGCAAGCGCGCCATGCGGGTGTGGATGCGGCGGCGGTCGAGTTCGATCTTGGTTTCACCCGGACCGCGGCTACCCATACCGGCGCCCGCGCCACCAACCTGGCCTCCGGCCTGACGTGACATGGATTCACCCCAACCACGCAGTCGTGGAAGCAGGTATTCCATTTGAGCGAGCTCGACTTGGGCTTTACCCTCTCGGCTCGTCGCATGTTGGCTAAAGATATCGAGAATCACGGCCGTGCGGTCAATCACCTTCACGCCAACCACGTCCTCCAGCGCTCGACGTTGGCTCGGTGCGAGCTCCGTATCCGCGATCACGGTGTCAGCGCCAGTGGCGGCGACCACATCGCGCAATTCGATCGCCTTTCCCTTTCCGAAGTACGTGCTCGGATCAGGGTTCGAACGTCGCTGTAGGAGGCCGTCGAGCACGACAGCGCCCGCAGTCTCAGCGAGAGCAGAAAGTTCACGAAGCGAGTTCTCGGCTTCGCGAAGTAAGCCCTGACCGTAGATTCCGATCAGAACGACATTCTCGATCCGCAGCTGGCGATACTCGACCTCGGTGACGTCATCAAGTTCGGTCGAAAGACCACGCACACGCTTAAGAGCATGGCGATCGTCGCGATCGAATTGGTCGCCGTCTCGATCCGACTCATAGTGAGCATCCGACTGCAGCGCTTGTGCACCAGATGCCCCAGCGCCAAAGCGCGTCACAGCCGCATGATCGGATGTTTCGGTGGCGAGCACGCGGTCGACGGAACGATCGGCGTCGTCGCCATCGTGTGCCTCAATACTGGAATCTGGAGTAATTCGCGTCATTGGGTTAACCCTACTTCTCTAGTCTTCGGTAAGTTCTGTTCATGGCTAACGAGCACTACTTCTCGTCAACACCCGATAGTGATCTCAAGCTACGGACGATTCACGCGACAATTGCTGGTGTCGAGCGCGAGCTTGTCACGGCAAATGGGATCTTCAGTCCCGTACGAATCGACGCGGGAACTCAGGTTCTTTTGTCGAACGTGCCAGCGCCGCCTCCGGGAGGAAACCTGCTTGATCTCGGGTGCGGTTGGGGTCCGATGGCGCTCACCCTTGCCCTCGAATCACCTCATGCAACGGTGTGGGCGGTGGACGTCAACGAGCGCGCATTGGATCTGGTGCGCGCAAACGCTAAGAAATTGTCCATACTCAACATTAACGCGGTACTGCCCGCAGATGTTCCCGAAGACATAACGTTTATGTCTATTTGGTCGAACCCGCCCATCAGAGTAGGCAAGGACGAGCTCCACAACATCCTTGAGACGTGGTTGCCCCGACTCGAATTGGATGCAGACGCTTGGCTGGTCGTGCAACGTAATCTCGGCTCTGATTCGTTGCAGCGTTGGATGGAATCCACGTTCCCCGATGACTTCACGTTCAGTCGTGCAGCAACGAGCAAGGGATACCGGCTCCTGAAGGCGCGTCGCCGAGCACTCGCCGCAATCTAAATCACGACGGAACGTTCCGAGGCGAGCCTTAGGCCACGAAGCGTATCTTAGACCAGTTCGAGACTGCCGGTGTAGACGAGTTCTGCTGGTCCGCTGAGCGAAACGTGTTCGCCATCCTCTGTCGGGAACATGCGTACAACAACAGTGCCGCCAGGCACCGTCACACGCCACTGATTGGGCGCTCCCGCGCCTGCGTAGTGTCGGATGGCAAGAGCGGCAGCTACAGTCCCTGTGCCGCAGGAGAGCGTCTCACCGCTTCCTCGCTCATGCACCCGCATGCGAACTGAACCCACGCCATCTTTGATGAGCGGCTCGGCTGGCACCACGAACTCGACGTTTGCGCCGTGCTCAGGCAGAGGATCAATGACCGGGATGTAGTTGAGATCTACCTTGTCGAGCTCAGCGTCATCTGCCAGGGCAACGACCACGTGGGGGTTTCCCACGTTGATGCCAAGTCCAGGTCGTGCGACGTCGAGTTCTTTCGCCCGCACTAGAGGCTCTCCCCCGTCGAGCGACCAGCGACCCATGTCTGCCTGATAGCCGGCCATGTTGCGTTGCACATCTCGAACACCGGAGCGCGTGCCGATCGGCAAAGTATCGCCGGGCCCAAAATCTACGAAACCATTCTCGGCAAGGAAGTGAGCAAAAACACGGATGCCATTGCCGCACATTTCTGCAGCGCTGCCGTCGGCGTTTCGGTAGTCCATGAACCACTCGGCATCAGAGTCTTCAGCCAGAGCAGCAGCGCCAACATCAATGTTGTTCGAGCGAACTGCGCGCAGAATTCCGTCAGCCCCCACACCGAAGCGACGATCGCATATTGCCGCGATCTGTTGAGAGGTGAGTTCGAGTTGACCCTCGGGATCGGAAATCAGCACAAAATCGTTGCCGGTTCCCTGACCTTTGGTGAAGTTAAGCGTCGCCATGGGCTCCATTCTCCCCCATCGCTAGGGAGAGCGCGATCCGCACGCGATCAGGATCGTCATAACTCAGCCAAGTGCACTCGCTGTAGCGCTTGAACCAGCCGACTTGACGTCGGGCATAACGGCGAGTGAGCGCCGCTGTTTGTTCGATGGCTTCCGTTTCAGACAGTTCTCCATCGAGCTGCTGAATCGCTTGCGCATATCCGATTGCTCGAGCTGCGGTTACGCCTAGGCCGTGGGGTCGAAGCTCTCGGACCTCGTCAAGGAGTCCGGATTGCCACATAGTGTGAACTCGTTTGTCGAGGCGGGCCACCAGTTGCTCTCGCGGGGCAGTAATCCCGAGAATGTGTGCTGGCGTCCACAGTTTTTGTTCTTCCGGTAATCCTGCCCCGAATGGCTTGCCCGTAATTTCGATGACTTCGAGCGCGCGAACGATGCGGCGACCGTTGCTGGAGCCGATGGACTTCGCTGCATCGGCATCGACTTCGCGCAATCGTTGAAAGAGATTCCCGATGCCGAGTGTTTCCAGTTCGCCCTCGAGCCGGGCGCGAACGTCAGCGTCGCGTGCGGGGAACTGGAAGTCGTGGATGACGCTTGAGACGTAGAGTCCCGATCCTCCGACAAGGATCGGAACGTGCCCAGCGCTCTGAACCTTGCGGATGATCGAGCGCGCGTCTGTTTGATACTGGGCGACGCTGGCGTCATCGGTCGGCTCCAGTACATCGAGGAGATGATGCGGGATGCCGCGGCGCTCCTCAACGGGGAGCTTGGCTGTGCCGATGTCCATTCCGCGGTACAGCTGCATCGCATCCGCATTGATGATTTCTGCTGTTCTCCCCTGTTGGCGGAGCGCTTCAGCGAGATCAAGGGAGAGTTCGGACTTGCCGGTACCTGTTGCGCCGACGACAACGATGAGGTCGTTCACGCCACCGCGTGACTCGGCGGCCGCGGAACCGGCAGAGGTAGCCGCAGGCTCAGCGCTGGGAGTCTGTGGGGTCATAGATCGGTATCGTCGAGACGCGCACGGTCGGGAGCCCTAGCGAGACCCGCGGGCCAGCATCAGTCGTTGTTGGACCGCTGGGGACACCGCACGACTCGGCTTGTGCGCGATCCCAGGCATCGCCAGCGGTGGTCCGACGGATATCAAGTATTCCGCCATCGGCCGTGTCTGCCACGAGATGAAATGTGGAGGCTTCGGAGATCGTGAGGGTGACAACATCACCGGGGCGCGGCACTGCGTTGCCCTCGGGGATGTTGAAGTGAACGAGTCGTGAGTCTTCGGCTCGACCGGAGAGGCGGTCCGTTTCGGACTGCTTGCGCCCTTCGGTTGCGGTGACCATGACGTTCACTGTGCGTCCGACTTGTTTCTCGTTTTCTTCTCGAGAAATGCGGTCTTGCAGGGCTGCGAGTCGTTCGTAACGTTCTTGAACGATCGCCTTGGGGATTTGGTCGTCCATTGTGGCCGCTGGTGTGCCTTCACGAATGGAGTATTGGAACGTGTAGGCGGATGCGAAGCGTGCTTCTTCGACAACGCGCAGGGTGTCTGCAAAGTCTTCTTCGGTCTCACCGGGGAATCCGACAATGATGTCGGTGGTGATTGCTGCGTTCGGCATTTGCGCACGAACACGTTCCAAGATTCCGAGGAACTTGGTTGAACGGTAGCTGCGGCGCATCGCTTTGAGGATGCGGTCGGAGCCTGACTGAAGTGGCATGTGCAGCTGGGGCATCACGTTGGGCGTTTCGGCCATTGCGTCGATGACATCGTCGGTGAACGCTGCCGGATGGGGGCTCGTGAACCGTACACGTTCGAGCCCGTCGATTTCTCCTGTGGCACGCAACAGTTTGCTGAATGCTTGACGATCGCCGAACTCCACACCGTAGGAGTTGACGTTCTGTCCGAGCAGGGTGACTTCGATCGCTCCGTCGTCGACGATTGCGTGCACTTCAGAGAGGATGTCGCCGGCGCGGCGGTCTTTTTCTTTGCCGCGGAGCGCGGGGACGATACAGAACGTGCAGGTGTTGTTGCACCCTACGGAGATCGATACCCAGGCGCTGTGGGTTGACTCTCGCCGGGTGGGAAGGGTGGACGGGAATACGTCGAGTGATTCGAGTATTTCTAGTTGCGCTTCTTCATTGTGGCGAGCACGTTCGAGGAGAGCTGGCAGGGATCCCATGTTGTGGGTTCCGAAGACGACGTCGACCCAGGGAGCTTTCTCGAGTATGACGTTCTTGTCTTTTTGTGCCAGGCATCCGCCGACGGCGATTTGCATTCCGTCGTGCTCACGCTTGACGCTGGCAAGCATTCCGAGGTTGTCGTATAGCTTGTTGTCGGCGTTTTCACGCACTGCACAGGTGTTGATGACGACGACATCGGCTTGACCTTCGGTCGCTCTGATGTATCCGGCAGCTTCGAGGGATCCGCTGAGTCGTTCGGAGTCGTGCACATTCATCTGACACCCGTAGGTGCGCACCTCGTAGCTGCGCGGGGTGGCCAGTTTTTCGTCAATCATGTCTTCAACCTTAAGCCTCATCGGCGCCACGGCGTGACGGGGAACTAGCGGAAGACCGGACCGCCTGAGGATTCGGATGAACCGGGGGCAAGAGCTGCAGCAACGGCGGCCGAAACGATGGAGCCGGAGTAGCCCCGGCGCATGAGGAAACCGGTAAGGCGGCGCTTGGCTGTGACACTGTCGAGCGAACGCAATTGAGGTGCACGCTTAAGGGCGATCTCTGTTGCGCGTTCTTGTTCTTCATCGCGCTCGCCGCCGATGACTGCTTCGATGTGTTCGTTGTCTATTTTGCGTCTGCGCAGTTCAGCCTTGATCGCGGACGCCCCAAGACCTTTGCGGTCGCGGAGCGTTCTCGCGAGGGTTTCGGCGAGGGCGGCGTCGTCGAGCAGAGCAGAGCCCTCGAGCCGCTCAATTTCACTCGTAATCTCGTCTGACTCGAATTCGCGGGTGCCGAGAAACTGTGTCATTTCGTGGGAAGACATGCCCCGCCGGGCAAGGGCGCGCATGCTCACCCTGCTGATCTCGGAAAAACCGTCTCGTGCTTGCCGTTTGTCAGCCTTCGACTGCGTCGACTGTGGCTGTGTTGTTTTCGCCGGTATTGCGCGAGGTTGCTCGTCGTCGTCGGATGATTCGAAATCGGCCATTCTCGGTAGCGCGCGAACAGGCGATGGAGCCCGAACTGCGGAGAGCGCCTCGACGCCAACCTCGATCGTGTCGCCGTCGTCTGCTTCGACAACCTCGTCAGCCCATGTTCCGCTGGCTGAGTGTGCTGATGATTCCTCCGACGACGCGGCCGTTGCGCTCGTCTCGGTGTGTTTGGTTCCGGTGCGGTCGCCAAACAGGTTGATGACTGGGGCGATGTGCTCGTCGTCGGAGGAATACGTCATTGGATTTACCTACTGTCCGACAACTTTTTTGAGGGGTGCAGCGGTGTTGGCAGCTACGGGAAGTACGGGTCCGTCAGCCTTTGTGCTGGCTTTTGCCGCCTTCTCTGCCTTCTCCGCGATCACTGCCGCCGCAGCAGCTTCTTTTGCTTCGCTCGCGATTGCCGCTTTCGCTTCTGCTCCAACGCCAAGCTTGCGCATGAGCTTCTGTTCGATCTCTAATGCGATCGCCGGGTTTTGGATCAGGAACGCACGCGACTTCTCTTTACCCTGGCCGAGCTGATCCCCGTCGTAGGTGTACCACGCACCAGACTTGCGAACGATTTCGTGGTCGACACCGAAGTCGATCAAGCTGCCCTCGCGAGAGATTCCGATTCCATAGAGGATGTCGAATTCCGCCTGCTTGAACGGCGATGCCATCTTGTTCTTGACGACCTTGACGCGCGTGCGGTTACCCACAGCTTCTGTGCCGTCTTTCAGCGTT
>Ga0314772_1001070_pt1 | contig 12871 bp, 4 predicted proteins | sample MetaGCBIW2018_FD_204520 | JGI IMG/M metagenome (GOLD analysis project Ga0314772, IMG submission 204520) | Cryopeg brine microbial communities from Beaufort Sea near Barrow, Alaska, United States - CBIW 2018 | ecosystem: Environmental > Aquatic > Marine > Coastal | place: USA: Alaska | collected... | reverse complement strand
GCGAGACGGCAGGATCGCTTGCAAGCACGTGCGCCGGCAGGCTCATATTTCGACGAGCGGACTCATCGGCACAGATCGCTGCTGCAATGGTGGTGATTGCTGTGCTTTTTCCGCTACCCGGCCCTCCGAGAACCAAGAGATGCCCGTCTTCCCCCGGCGACCAGTGCGCCACCCCGTGCCTCTGTTCGTCTGGCAGGTCTGTGAATCCGAAATTCACGGTGTGCTCGTCGCTAGCATTCGGGTCCAAGCGCGGCCGCGCCGCAGCGCGTTCCATGACTGCCCTCAGAAAGATGCGCTCGGCAAGTGGCTCGCACCATGGCCGTCTGGGCTCGAATTCGCCTGGCCACCGTGATGCAACCGCGTGAACATCGCCGCGTGATGCCAGCGCGAACTGCACCACGTGCGCGGATGAGGATCCGTGGGCGACCCACGCACGACCTTTCAGCTGCGCTGGCAACTCGGCCGCGCGGTCGCTACCGATTACTGCGGAGCTATCGGCTCCGTTGTTGACGCGAAGGGATATCCGTAAATCTGCATTCGCAAGCAGCGCATCACGCACGATCCCTGATGGTCGCTGCGTGCACAGGATGAGGTGGACCCCCAGCGAGCGACCGCGCGCCGCAATGTCGCTGAAGAGCGCGTGCAGTTGAGGGTAGTCGGCCATCATGGCCGCGAACTCATCGACCACGATAACGAGCCGCGGCAGTGTATCGAGCTCAGAGACGTCTCTCGCGCCCGCCTGGGCAAGGGCCCTCTCTCGGTATCGCAACTCTGCACGAAGGCTCGCAAACGCGCGACTCGCGGCTGTCTCATCGAGATCAGTGATAATCCCTACCGTGTGTGGAAGGTCGGCGAGGTTGGCGAAGGCGGAACCACCTTTGAAGTCAACGAGGAGGAACGTGACGTCGTCAGGTGACGATTCAGCGGCCATAGCAAGCACCCATGAAATCAGCAGTTCGCTTTTGCCACTTCCGGTAGTGCCACCAACAATTGCGTGCGGTCCGTCACGGACGAGGTCGATCGATAAACGCCCACCAATCCCCACTGCAGGTTTCGCCTCGAGCGAGTCTGAACGCCGTGGCGAGAGCTCTGTAGCGTTTCCCAATTGGTCGAGCAGCTCTCGGAATTTGAGCGACTCTGGCAGTGCGTTGTCACTGACTGCTAAACCGTCGCGTCCCGCAATTTCGCGGGCTGCCATCACCCAAGCGATGGCCTGCTCGCGCCCCAGAAATGACGGGTCAAAATCACGTCTTTGGTGCCGATCTGGATGCCCAACCACGGCAACACTGTCACCACCGACGCACAGAACGATCCGATGCCCACTTGGTGCTTGGTTCTCGTGGGTAACGACACTGATCGACACGGTAGGTGCGGCTTGCCCTAACTCGCCCCATTGAACGCAGGCAAGCTCGTGACCACTGTGAACTTCATCCGCCCCGCCATGCGGCGGCACGTGGCGATGCGGTAGGTGGGCGCCCCACGCTTCCGCACTGAACGCTCCGCGTATGCACACCCAACTCGATGCTGGAGAGAGCGTGCGAGCGAGCTGAATTGCCAGCGCTCTCGCGAGCGAGAGAGCCATGATTTGGTTTCCGTAGATCGCAATTCCTAGCCGCGCATTGACGGCAATTGGCGCGCGCGAAAGGCTTGCCGCCTGTTCAGCGAGCCGCTGATAGTGCTCCGCCGTTGACGCAGAGACATGCTCGTTTGCCCCCGTGCGATCAATTGAAAGACCGCTGCGCACGCGTCCGTAACCGAGGTGTACTGGCAGCACATCCCGAGGTTGACGCATCCACCTCGCTGAGTCCGTTTGTACGTGACCCACGAGTTCAATTGCTGGCGGTGTGCGTTCGGCAAGTTCCGTGATTTCGCGGCGGTGGCGCACGACAATAGCGGCGGCTGTCGCTGAGACTTCGGCGGAGAAGCGTGCACGCTCATCGCGCGACTTCCTTCGTGCAGACACGCGCGAATCCACGTAACTTCCAGTCGCCGCCAGCGGTCCAAGTGCAGCAAAGATGAGCGCGTACGACGAACCAGTAATCAACCAAATTGCGAGTGACGCGATGATCGGAACGGTAGCGGCGACAACCGGAAATCGAAACGGCGCCGCAAGCTGTGGTGCTGTTGGCAGCGTGATGCGTGGATCGTTTGAGCAGGAATCGGTCACATTCCTACTTCACCAGCGTGCGGCATCCGAAATTGTCATTCGCTGCCAGCAGTGGATAGAGCTCTGACGAGGATCGATGTGAGGGACTCAAGCTCAGGCCGATTCATCTGGGCCAATGTCGCAAACACCGTTAGCTAACGATAAAGAACTGCTCGCCGATTTCTACTCTGCTTCCGCGCATCACGCGGTACCGCTTGCCTGGCTCGCAACGTTTCGGTTCTCCGCCGGGCTCCCGAACCACTGTTCCATTCCCCGAATACCGGTCGCTGATCCAAAATGCTCCGGCCATTTGTCCGAATTCGAGATGTGTTTTGGATACAGATTTGCTGGGATCTGTGATGGGAACCAAAATTTCGAAGGTCTCGGAAGGCTCCTTCATCGGGTTTCGCCCGACTAGTCCCGTTCCGGCGACAATCACGCTGTCGCCCGTGCTGAATTGCAGCACGAAGCGAGTCCCCGAAACACTGCGATCCACAATCCGGGTGTCTTCGATGTCCTCATCTTCAGAGGCTCCAGAGGCTCCAGACGCAATCGGGGCAGGCGACGAAACAGGTAGCTCGACGCGATGATGAGACATCGGCGGCGGTGCAAGAACTGAGAGACCGGGAGTCGGGGTGCCAACGTCGCGCGCGGAAGCGACCGGCTCCTCGTCGGACTCCGCAGGGGTCTGGTCAACCGAATGCAAGGGTTCAGCATCGAGCTCGCCATCGGCGCCGGGCGCAGGGCGCGCGTCAGAATCGGACTGCATCTCAATCGCGCGATCCGCATCAGTCGGCTTCGCCGGCTCTACCTGCTCGTGTTCTTGCTCCTGTTCTTGCTCGTGATCTTGCTCGTGATTCGGCTCTTCAGCGATTTCAATAGGTTTGGCTTGCGCCGCAGGCACGCTGTCAGTTATTTGTTTAGCGGTGTCTGACCGCACTGTTGGAGTTCCCCACGGGAATGGATCGAGTGCGGGCGGAGCCACAGCACGAGGCCCAGGGCCGACGCCATGCTTCACGAAGCCGCAAGAGCCACAAAAGATGTCTGACTCGGCAAGAGAAGCGCCGCACTGTGCACATTCTGCTTCACTGCTCTCAGTTGCGGCTGGTGGCGCAACTCCCGCAACACTCTCGCTGAGGGAAGAGTCGCCCGGATTCGGCACCTCGTCGCGCGCAATCGCCGTCTCACGCGGTCGAGAGCCAAAAATGCCAGATGAGCGAGGTGCCGTTCCTGTCGGCTCCGCCACCTCAGGCTCACTGTCGACTGCGATGGCTGGGGGTGCTGGCTGGTCGCTCACACGCTCGGATGCGACCGGCGCGAATGCGGAGGCGCGGAGGCGGTCGGCCGTTGTGAAGATCGGCTCATCCCCTTGCGGTCGCACGGGCTTGACGCGGTAGCTTTCAGAGGTCGAAGCACCAGTTTCGGGGCGGCCAACCCTACTCAGGTCTGGCTCGAACGCTGAGCGCGGGAGTGGTGACGGCTCAACCAAGGGTTCGGGCACGGGCTCGGGTTCTGGCACAGGATCGGGTGTCGGCTCGGGCGTCGGCTCGGGTTCGGGCTCTTGCTCTTGTTCTGGCTCTTGATTTTGCTCGGGTTCCATGGCCGCTTCTGTTCCCGCCTGAAATTCGTGCTCGGCGAACGCGTTCTCGTTCTCGTTCTCGTTCTCGTTCTCGTTCTGAGCTGCAGTGTCTTCTACACCAAGCGCGACAGTGTCACGAGCGCCAAGGTCGCGTTCATCGGCTTTATCCTGCCAGTCGTCTCGTTCAGTCGATGAGCCAGCAGCGAGGTCTGCGAATAGTGCGTGCGAGTCATCAGCACTCGACTCTGAACTTCGTACGGGCAGCGCGATGTTGTGGGGATCGGGCGCTGGCAAGTCACGCAAGCCTCCATCCAACACTGAATAGATCTCCGTCTGCGCGAGCCGGGGCTTTGCGGGGCCGGCAAAATTGAGTGTCCCGGGATTGGCCACCTCGTCGTAAGGGCCGTCCTCGTCATAAGGGCCGTCCTCGTCAAAGGGCAGTGCGTCGTCCTGGGGAGCGTCTTCATTTTCGGGCATGGCTTCCTCGTCATTTCTAGGTTCCATCTGAGCACTTTCGGCGCTGAGAGGTTCCTTCTCGAAATCCGCAGCCTGTGGCTCGGCGACCGTGTGAGAAAAAACGAGCGGCGCACCGAGTTGCATGGCGAAACCAGATTCAAGCTCTTCTGCTACGGGTTCAACCTCGTCGGCTGATACCACCTCAGCAGGCTGGTCCTGCGAACGCGGTGGACTCAAATCTTCTTTGTCATCTGGCGATACCATCGCGGCCGCAACTGCCGCACCGCGTTCATGCTTGTGACGGTGATGAAGACTCGGGGAATCTGACGTATCGAGATCCGTTTTCGCCGGCTTGGGGTCGTGAGACGACGCTCTCGTCGGCGAATCGTCCGCCACCCTTCGGGCGCGTCGAGACATCGCCGGCCGTCCACACTCCGCACAGTAGACGGCATCGGCGGGCAGCTGGGTCGCGCAAAAAGAACAAATCACGGGTAGTCCTCTATCGCTTAAACAGACTTGTGACACTATAACCACCGAGCGAACGCAGCGATATCTTGGTCCTGAACCGCGCCCAACGCGACAGTCCAGTATGGAGCTGATTCTCGAGTTCGATTACGTTCGTCCAGAACGCATCAGCCTCGACAGACTCCGGATTACCTCCGGAGAAAATTGCGCGGTCGGCATGTACCGCAAGATCGTGTGCTGCCGAAGACTGCACTATCGCAGCAACCTCAGTTCGGGTTCCTGAAGGCAACGGAGAGTAACCGTGGTCAAGGATCGAATCTTCGAATTCCTGCCATCCACCGCTGATTCGTTCCAGCGCTGAGTCAGCGCGTCTACGCAACATTCGGCGGCGCACTTTGGCAGCCATTACGACTAGAAATGGCGCCGCTAGAACGAGTAGCGCCAGCACAACCCAGCCTGCGGTTCGCAGTACCGCGAGTAGCGCTTGCAACACAGGATCGAGGCCTGGCCGGAGCGCTTGCTCGCTGTCGGGATTCGACTGGCGATTGGTGGGGTCCGATTCGATCTCAGGAGGCTGCACAACGGTTTGCGGGCGTGCCACCTGCGCTGTGTCGTCAGGATCCTCTTCGGGAATCTCGCGGAGCGGAGGGTTGGGGTCAATGGTGACCCAGCCATGCTGTGCAGTGTTCACTTCGATCCAAGCAGAAACGTCATCGCCCCGAATTTGCTGGTCAGATGTCACAAAGCCAAGCACAACGCGGGCAGGGAATCCTAGTTCGTTCGCCATAATTGACGCCGTAGCGGCATACTGCTCGCCGTCACCAATCATGCGTGGCGCCGTGAAGAGTTCGGCTACGCGATCCGCTGAGTGTCCGGATCGGCTTGGCGCTTCATCCACCCCAACTCCATGGCTCACGTAGCCGTTAGAAGCTAGTCCCCGCAACATTGCGGAGAGCCGTTCACCCGGTTCGGTTTCTCCCTGAACGTATTCGTCGAGCGCTTCGGTGAGTTCGTCAGGCGACACACGAATGGGAGGCACTTCGGCTGTTCCCGGCGTCAACGATGAGATGTCCTCTGCACTCGGTTGGGCCGGAAGAATCCCTTCAAATGTGTAACTATCGCCATTTTCTAGCCCGCCAGTCACCGCCGCCGTGCCCGAAACTTTGTTGTAGTAGAAGGAATCGCGAAGATCTACGGCCCGTTCACCGACAAAACCGATTTCTTCAAACAATCCAACGGTTGGCAACCACACACCGGAGTAGGAGGCAATAGTGATCGTCATTGCGATCGGCGTGCCGTCGACCCCGGATTGGTCAAATCGGGATGGCACGCGCGCAAACGAGCCAGATTCACTGGTGACACGATCACTACCGACCGCGTAAACCACGCCGTCGTAACTGTCGAGCGTCGCAAGTCTGACGCGCGTGCCTAGTGGCACTCCGGAAACTTCAAAGAGCACCGAATTTGCGGTGCTCGGCTGCCAATATCGGCGGTAGCCGGACAGCGGGCTCACGTAGTCACGTGCGTCAAAAGGCTCGACGATGGATGTTCGCAGAACCGAGCGATCATTCACCGGTGGTAGCGCGTTTGCGACACCAATCGCGGCGCCAGAAGCAATGACAAGGATCACCGTCGCGCTGATTACTGTGCGCGCCCCGGCGAATCCGAATTCCCGCCTGCGTCTGGCGACGCCTGCGGTATCGAGAGCCGCTTCGAGGGCGTTCACCCTGTCACGTCGGCGACGCCAGCGTAGCCACACCAGAGTGAGTGCGACAACCATCAATAGCGCTACGGCGAGCGTGACGGGTCGATCAGGATAGGTCGGCCCAAACGCGGTCGCGCTGACAAACACCACTATCGGTGGAATTACTGACAGCTCTGGTACCGAGGTGCGAAATGCAATGCCCAAGGAAATAACTGTCGACATAAGAACCAGAACGAGCGCTGGCACCAATAGCGCCTGATAGCTGCCTACTGGCAACGAAATTGTTAGAAGCTGCTTCCAGCCAAGTGCAACCCCAAAGACAAGGTCAATGAGCCCTGAAAAGCTGGGTAGCACGGAGTACTGGGCTTGAGAGGGCACCGCAATCGGCACTCCGATGATGAGGAAGGCAATTATGGTTGCCGCCGCGGTCGTCACGAACGACCACTTTCTCCAGAGCGAAATCAAGGCGACAACAGTCCCAGCAATAATGCTGACCGCGGTGAGCGTGATCAATGCGGGGCTGCGATAGATCGGCCACAGTGCCACAGCCGCCAGTGCGATTGATGCCCAGAGAAGTGCGCCGGTTGCGACGACAAAAGTCCGGGAGACTTTGCGGGTCATAGCGCCGCCGATCTGGCGAGCGCACGCTTGAGGTCCTCAAGGTAGCCAATCGTCATCACGCTCAGCCCCGCAACGCGGCGGAGACCTGGCACTGTTTCCGGGTCGCAAACGATAGCGACCACTTCTACGTTGGCGGCAAACTTTGTCGATGCTGCACGCAATTGTTTCGATGTCACGAGAGAGCCGCAGATCAGGAATGCGACAGAGACACCGTTCGTTTGTTCAGCGGTGACCCGAGCGACGTCAATTACGCGAAGGGCCGTTTCAGCATTTTGCACTCTGGTGAGGTCATCCAACAGCCGCGTACCGGTCAGTGTTGAGAGCGCGCGCACCGCAAGTACTTTGCGTTTGGCAAATTGCGGCGTTTGTTCGCTTGCGACGACAGTTACGGTTCGTGCGTCGTGAATTGCTTGGGCGCCAAGTGAGCCCGCAACGCTGACGGCCATCTCAAATTCATATTCATTCGCGTAATCGGCGGTTGCCAAGCTCAACGCGATCACTAGGAGGCTTCGCCGTGTTTCTTCGAACTGGCGCACCATGTACCTGCCGGTGCGTGCGGTTGTCTTCCAATGGATATTGCGTCGCTCATCCCCCGGCACATACTCGCGCAGGGCGTGAAAGGAGATGTCGTTGTTTGCGAGGTCTCGTGTCGGGTTGCCTTCTAGATCGCGGATCAGACCGGTGCTGAAACTCGGGATGCTGATGGTGCGCGGATGCACAAAGATTTCTGCGGACTCTGTCCAGATGAGCTCGCGGCGCACCAATCCGACGGGGTCGGCGCGTACTGTGCGTACGGGGCCCACAGCGACAACCCCGCGTCGCTGCGTCGGAATCGGAAACTCGTGATTAGCGGAACCGCCAGGTCGGATACTGGGGAGTACTGCTTCAGAAAACGACGTCGCGATAGGGATCTCGGCTACGACGCCCAAACTGTGGCGCCGCCCGCTGTTGAATCCTCTCACTTCGCCACTTGCCGGTTCTCCGACCACCACCCGCTGGTGATTGACGTGGAGGCTAATTTCCAGTTTGCTGCGACCGAAGAGGTAGATGGCGGCCATCAGCGCGATTGCAATGCAGGCGTACCCGACCACGACGAGTTCCAGCCACGAGATCGCGTACCCGGCAATAAGGGTGATGGGGATGAGTGCAAGCACGATCCATCCCAGTGGCGTGATGACGGATGCTACGCGTTCGCCGTATCGCGAAAACGTCGCGCGAGCGAGAACCACAGAACGCACAATCGTGACGATGAGATCAGCGAGGAATCCGGTGCGATAGCCAACGATGCGCGTGCGCGCATTATCGAGACCGCGGATGCTGGTCGGAAAGTCCGCGTCCGAGCGCGCTTGCTCACCGCTCGGATGTGAATGATCCGTCGCGGCTTGACGAGGTGGCTCCTTTTTCGCCGCCCGGCGCAGAATTGAGCTCACACGGCTTGCCGTTCTGTGGGCGGAGGATTCTCGATCAGAATTTGGGCGATCACGCTCGAGGCGGTGACTCCCTCAAATTCTGCTTCCGCATCGATAACGAGACGGTGCGCGAGCACTGACTCGGCGAGAGCCTTGACGTCGTCGGGCACAACATAATGCCGGCCATTCGATGCCGCGAGAGTCTTGGCTGAACGCATGAGTGCGAGCGCTCCGCGAACACTCACGCCAAGTCGAACTTCTGTTGCGCTTCGAGTCGCCTCGACCAATCTGCTTACGTAGTCACTGATCGTAGGGTCCACGTGCACCGTGCGGGCGAGTTGAGCCATCTCAACAATTAGCTCAGCGCTGACAACAGGGTCGATGGTCACGGAATGCGCCGCGACTCCAGCGCCATCAAGAATGCGAAGCGTGGATGCTCGATCCGGGTAGCCAATTGAGGCTTTCATAAGAAAACGGTCCAGCTGTGCTTCGGGCAGGCGATAGGTTCCGGCCTGTTCGATAGGGTTTTGGGTAGCTATGACCATGAACGGGGCGCCGACGGGATGGGAGACACCATCGACAGTGACTTGACCTTCTTCCATAACTTCAAGCAATGCTGCCTGCGTTTTGGGGCTCGCCCGGTTGATTTCGTCTGCAAGCACAATGTTGGAAAAGATCGGTCCGGGATGAAACTCGAACTGACTATTTCGTTGGTTGAAAATGCTTACTCCGGTGATATCCCCTGGCAGCAGGTCGGGCGTGAACTGGATGCGGTTGGTCGTTCCCGACACGCTTTGTGCGATTGCGCGTGCAAACGATGTCTTTCCCGTTCCCGGGTAATCCTCGAGTAATAGGTGCCCTTCGCTCAGCAGCGCCGTAAATCCCAGACGCACGACGAACGTCTTGCCCAGCAGTACCTGCTCAACATTGGTTACGAGCCTGTTAAAACTTTCCGCGAACCATGCGGCTTCGTCGGGAGTCATGGTCATAGTGCACCTCTAGTCATAATCGAATCCGTTATACGTTCTGTCGTACGTCTGTCCGCCATTTGCGATTACACGCACGACAAAGGTTGGGGTGCTGAGCAACGCAACATCTGCGTGACAGCTGCCACCTGGCGTGGTGGCCACAGCGGTTTGCCACGGCCCGAGAGTATTTCCGCCACAGCGATAGCGGACTTCTTCATAGGTTCCTGCCGGCCAATCAAGCCACTCAAAGATTCCGCTCTCATTGAGGGGATCGCCGTCGGTGGTGAACGTGAGGGGCGCGACTGAGGGATCAACGGGCATGCCGACCGCGAACGGCGCAGACCACGTCGGCTGGCAGATTGGGCCGGACCCGTAGCTGCGGCAGGCCCGCACTTCTGCTGAGATGTACTTTCCGTACTGTTGCCCGCCATCGGCCGTCAAGAATGCGCCAAGCGCGACTGGTCCGAATATTGTTCCCGGCACGCTACCGCCGCTCAGCCGGTAGTACAGCGTGTACTCGTTGGTGAGTGCATCGGTGCCCATCATTCCGCCGGTGACCGTGAAGTCGAATCGGTTCCCGTTGGCTACGGGACCGGCGGTGTTGAGCGCGGTTACTACTCCTGGTGGCGTGTGGGCAATTACTGCGGGCGACGCCGTGCAGCCTTGACCGTTATAGGCGAACACCAGCATCGAATAAGAACGATTCGGCGAGAGTCCTGAGAAGGTTGCGGAAGTTCCGCTGCCGGCTGCGGCGAGTACCGCCCCGTTGATTGAGATCGAGCCGTCGGCGGCGCAGGTCGGTGCGTTGCCGATGAACGCAGCTGCCGTGTACGCAGTAACCGGCCGACCGTTCTCATTGAATGCTCCAGCCCACTTCAAGTTCGCTGTGCGGTCGTTGACGACGCTCGCGACCGGTGCGGCAAGCGCGATAGGTGGCCCGGCGGGGATCGCGCTGCGCGGTTCACTTGTGTTCCACACTGAAAGCGCAGTGTACGCAGCGTTTCGCGGACTCACCGTGTAGGTGACGGCGACTCCGTTGTCGAGAACCCACGTCGACGGGGTGTCCCAGCTGCACGTCGAGGAATCGCATTGCGATACAGGAATTGTCGCTTCAAAGCCGCCGACAACCACGCGATAACGATCTACTGGCGAACCACTGGTTGGCGTCGGAACAGCATTCCACGTCAGCCGCAGGCCATGGTCGAGTGGTGCCGCGCTCAGTACTGTCGGAGCAACGGGGATTATGTCCGACCACACCGCGTCAGCGAGAGTAACAGGGTCCGATTCCCCGATCCCGTTGACGGCAACCACGGTCACCTTGACCGCATTTGCGGGACCATTGCCGGCCGTCGTTATTGCGCACGTTGTGCCAGCGCACTCTGTCGTCTTGACAACAACTCCGGCGGCCTTGCTGGTGACCCGATAGGACGTTATTGCGGAGTTGTTTGCCGGGCCTGCGTTCCAACGCATCATGATCGTCTTGTCGCTAAATCCGCTCGGGATAAGGTTCGAAACGGGGTCTGGTCGGTCTTGGACTGAAACGACTACAGTTCCCCAGACGTAACGGCTCGCGTCGTTGGTCGCGTCCGCAACTCTGTATTGCAAGTTCACATCACCAGGAACAGCCGCTGCCGAAACAGTGACGGTGAGCGTGCTGTTGTCACTGCTGGGAACGATGGAGAGTCCAGCAGGGATGGAGCCGCCACTGAGCCCGCGAATGTCGACTACGCGCAGCGGTGCACCGGGGAACGGGTTAGTAGCGGCGTCATTGGCGAGCACGTCGACAACCGTCGTTTGGCCGCGCTGGGCTACCGCAAGATCAGGAGCAGGACTGGCGAGCGGTCGAGTCGAAGGAACCACATTGAGTTCGATTCGACCAGACTTGCCCTCCGAAAGATCATCCCTCACACCAAGCGAGATCGAGGTGCGCGTGTCGTTGGATGCACTGTTGTTCGCTCGAAGAGTCAACGATGTGCCGTCGAGTGAGTATGTGAAGCCTTCGGGAAGCGGGCTCAGTACAGAATAAGCAAGCTCGTCGAGGTCATCAGGGTATGGATAGTTTGTGAGCTTGAGCAGGTCAATCTTCTTCTCTTGACCTGGCTCGAAGTCGATTACGGCACCGCCGAAAACGGGAGCCTGGTTGTCACGAGGAAGTACTTCGATGGGGAGCACAAGGATCGCCGTGCGCCCATCAGGATCCGTCGCTGACGTTCCATCGGTGACCTCAAATGAGATGGATGCAGGGCCGAAGTATTTTTCAGCGGACGTATAGACGAGAGTGTCTTCGTCGCGAACAAGATCTGATCCGTCGCTGTGGGTGGCCAGTACTGTGCTGGAGTCGGTCAGTCGCACGGGCTGCTCGCCGACGGCAATGATGTAGTCGTTGAGATCAATGACGAGAGTGCTCTCGCTATTGATGCTGAGCTTCTTGGCTCGACGATCGATCTGCGGTAGCGCATCGTTGTACCCGGGCACCTTGATAAACGCATAGCTGAAGACTTCTGGGTCAGCCGGGTTGGTGACTCGGAAGGGGATGATTTGCCCAAAGTCTCCAACCGAAACTTCGATCCGTTTGTCTGACGTCACCGTGGCAAGGTCGGCAAATCCCGGATGAATCGCCAGAGACAGCGTGCGGGGATCACCATCAGCAAAGAACACCCCGGCAAGAACATCAACAGTCACCCTGTTGCGGTCGAGCACATCAGACAGAGTCAGCACGCTGTCTGTTACTAACGGGTAGGCAGGTTTCGCGTCTGGATCAACCGTGACGCGGATAAAGTTCTGGCTCGAGCCGCCTGTCTCATTCTCGATGGCATAGATGATTCCGTAATCGCCAGGAGTCAGAGGAGGCGTGACCTTCACAACATCGCCGTCGATTTCGGCGACAGTATCGGGATTGTTCGGCTCGACCGATACAACCGAGAGTGGGCTGCCGTCCGGGTCTGAGTCGTTGACAAGAACTTGAACGGAGACGGTAATTCCCGGCTGCACCGTCACCTCATCAATGATCGCCACTGGGTTTCGCGCGCCATCGAGCCTGGGGCTAATGCCGATATTAATTTCGCCGTTTGCTCTCGCGCCCAAGGAGTCAATCAGGGTGTAGCTGAAACTATCCGTTCCTGCCGAGTACTCCCCTGCCTGATAAACGAACGTGTTGGAGTCGACCTCAATCACGGCACCCTTGTTTGGGTTCGTCGCTTGACCGAGCAGCTGCACAGAGTCGCCATCAGGATCTACCGATGTCAACGGGATTTGCACGCGAACGGTATCGCCAGCAAGCACTCGAGCGGTGACTGTTGGCGGCACCGGCGGGTTGTTGCTTGCGGGATCAAGTTCGCGCACTGCGATGCGCACAAGGGCGGTCGCAGATTGTCCATCAGGACCAGCAACTTGATACGCCGCAGTGAAATTACCCGTGCGGTTTGGCGCGAGATAGCGCAGCACGTCACCGGACGCGAAGAGCAATCCAGAGTCTTGTGCCAACTCCTGAGCCAGCTTGGGTACCAGCGTCAGCTCAAGGCC
>Ga0314772_1001065_pt1 | contig 12918 bp, 10 predicted proteins | sample MetaGCBIW2018_FD_204520 | JGI IMG/M metagenome (GOLD analysis project Ga0314772, IMG submission 204520) | Cryopeg brine microbial communities from Beaufort Sea near Barrow, Alaska, United States - CBIW 2018 | ecosystem: Environmental > Aquatic > Marine > Coastal | place: USA: Alaska | collected... | reverse complement strand
ATTGCGCTAGCGTATGACAGCGGTGAGCGCTATCGCCTGGGCGAGGTTGCCTTTGCCGAAGGCCACTGGTTTGAGTTAGAACTTCTGGACAAGTTTGTCAGTTTTGAGCCGGGCACCCCCTATCACACCGATGAAATTGCCAAACTAAGCAGTAACCTGTCCGCAAGCGGTTATTTTGCCGGGGTTAATATTGACGCCGTGCCAGAGAGTGCGGAAGACGGCGTCATTCCGGTTCGGGTTGAGCTCACCCGTCGGGAGCGTCGCTCCGTGTCTACAGGCGTGGGTTTCTCGACAGACGTAGGGCCGCGTTTTCGTGGTAACTGGCGCGAGCACTGGGTCAACCCGCAGGGTCACAGTCGTGGTGCCGACACCGAACTCGCGCAGCTGCGACAAAGCGTCAGCGCCTGGTATGAAATCCCGCTGGACCCTCCAATGACCGACCGCTTGCGCTTCGGTGGTGGTTTGCAGCGTGAAGATATCGAAGATGTTCAGTCGGAGCTGGCCACCTTGGGCATGCAGTGGCAGCACCGGTTTGAAACCGACTGGTTACAGATTTTGTCGCTGCGCTGGGAGGGAGAGCGCTATACCATCGGTAACGATGACGAATCCGATATCAGTAGCCTGTTGTTGCCAGGCGCAGGTTATTCCCGGTTGGTTCAGGACTCGGCGCTGGACCCTTCGCAAGGCTACAACCTGCGCTTTGACATCAGCGGTGCTCACCGTACCTTTCTGTCTACCGCCGACATTCTACACATAAAGGCTTCCGCCAAAGGTTTGACTACCCTGGCGTACAAGCACCGTTTTCTGGCGCGTTTCCAAGTCGGCGGGTTAGCGACTAACAGCTTCACGGATGTGCCGCCGTCGTTACGGTTTTTTGCCGGTGGTGACCAGAGCGTGCGTGGTTATGGCTATGAAACCCTGTCTCCACTCAACGCCAACAACGCCACCGAAGGCGGGCGCTACTTGATTGCTGGCAGCGTTGAGTACCAGTACGAGTTTGTTAATAATTGGCGTGCTGCGCTATTTGTCGACCACGGCAACGCTGTTAATAATCTGCTTGACCCACTGGCCACCGGTGCTGGCGTTGGTGTGCGCTGGATAAGCCCGGTAGGGCCGCTGCGGTTGGATCTTGCCAAGGGCCTGAACCCGGAATTCGGCGGTGACTGGCGCATACACTTTTCCATGGGGCCGGAGTTGTGAGTACAGAACAGAACCAAAAACAACAAGCGCGGCCGCAAGCCAAGTCCGCAGCCACGAAGAAATCGCGGCGCCGGCGCTGGTGGTTTTGGGTGCTTGTCGTTGCTGCCATCGTACTGCTCTTGCCGCTTTTGCTGTTGACCTTTGTGCTGCTGACGCTGCGCTCGGAAACCGGCACGGCCTGGGTTATTGAACAGATCCCCGGGCTGGACGTGCAGGCTGGGCAGGGCTCGTTGTTGGGCCGCTGGCAGGCCACATCTTTAAGCTGGCGCGGTTATGGCGTTGATTTGCAATTGCAGGCGCCGGATTTGCAGTGGTCGCCGCAGTGCTTGCTGCAAAAGCGGCTGTGCGTGGATTATTTACGGGTGCAAACTATAGAGCTGAACCTGCAGCCGTCTGCCGACGAAGACGATGGCCCCAGATCGGACATTCAGCTACCCAATATCGGACTGCCGTTGGGTATTCGTGCTGACCAGATTCGCTTGGGGGAGTTTTTCGTTAATGGCAACAAAGTTTGGGACACGGCAGAACTGGATGCCGGCGGCGCCGGTGAAAGCTGGCTGATAGACCGGGCGTTTTATCAGCTTGACGACATCCAGGTAACCGCATTCGGGCGTGTTCAAACCCGTGGCGACTGGCCGACTGATCTTGAGCTCAGTGCGTCGTTACCACCGCCCTCGGGGGATCACTGGAATATAGACTTGGCTTTGACTGGCAGCGTTCGCGACCTGCGCGTTAGCGGCAGCAGTCAGGGTTACCTCGACGCAATTCTGGATGGCCGTGTTAAGCCCCTTCAGGCAGACCTGCCTGCTAGCCTGAACATTCGTTCCGATACATTTTTGGCAGCCCCCTCTTTACCACCAACGCTCACGCTGAACAGTCTGAACTTGGCGTTGCAGGGCTCTTTAGCCAACGGTTTCGAAACCAGCGTGCAGGCTACTTTGCCAGGAACCACTGGCCCGGTTGAGCTTAACTTTGCTGGAAAAGTGACCACTCAGGGCGCCGACAATATTGAGCTGATACTGGCTGCAGACAACGCCGGGCGCGACGGAACCTTGGCGCTGACCGGCAGCGCAACTTGGCTGCCCGAGCTGGCCGCCGATGCCAATCTAACCATGAACGCCTTTCCCTGGCACACGTTGCTGCCGGATATGCAGGAACCTCCGGTCAACATTGACACCTTAAAGCTGCGTGCAAACTGGCAAGACCAACGCTACACCGCCACGCTGGCGGCGACTGCCGGCGGCCCTGCAGGAGATACCAGCCTGGAGTCGGAATTTGAGGGCAATCTACAGCAACTGACTATTTCCCGCTTACAGGTGCAAACCGGCGCGGGCACCTTAACGGGTAAGGCCAACGTTGGCCTGGCACAGCCACTATCGTGGCAGGCTACGTTGGAGATGCAGAAATTCAACCCGGGTTATTGGGTGCCGCAATTGCAGGCCAGTCTGGATGGCAGTGTTCGTTCCAGTGGCCAGTGGCCAGAATCGGCCAGCATGCCGGAGATGTCGGCAGAGGTAGATCTTGCTGGTTTGTGGCGTGGGCAAACCACCCGTATAAAGGTTAGAGCCAGTGCCGCAGACGGGCTCTGGCAGGTGCCTGAATTGAATGCCGTTATTGGCGATAACACTTTGGTCGGCAAAGGGCAGTGGGGTCAGCAATTACTGGCCGAGCTGGATCTGAATTTGCCTGAGCCGGAAGCGATTCTGGAAAGTCTGCGCGGGCAGGCCAGTGCCCGTTTAACCTTAAAGGGCACGGTACAGCAGCCCCAGGCGGATATTCGGATTTCAGCAACGGCTTTGGCCTGGGAAGACCAGCTGCAACTCGCGGATATGGAACTCAGCGCCAGCCTGGATGCGGCGGGCGCAATCCGCAGCCGGCTTCAAGCCCGAGGTATTGAAGCCGGTGGCCAGACCGTTGAGCGGGTGGACGCAACGCTGGATGGCACGCGCCAGAATCATGAGCTGGTTCTGGAGATGATTCACCGCGAGGTTGAAGTTCGCTTGGCGCTGGCGGGTGCGGCGGGTGAGCAATGGCAACAATGGCAAGGCGAGCTCAGCCGCGGTGAGGTGCTGGTAACCGGGCAGGACCAACGCTGGCAGCTGCGCCAGCCCGCCGCCCTGTTTTTCAAGGGCGCGACAGGAAGCACCGAGCCGCAACTGACCTTTGGAAAACATTGTTGGCAGTGGCAACAAAGCGCCTTGTGCGCCGGAGACCAGACCCTGCTGCCGGTGGCAGATGTTGAATACCGCATCATTAACTTACCGGCGAAGGCGCTGGCGCCATTGTTGCCGGAAAATCTGCGCTGGCAGGCCAATATCAATGGCAGCATCGATTTTTTAATGGGTGCCGACGGCCCTAGCGGCGCGATTGAGCTGGATGCCGGTGCGGGTGACTTCGAAATTCTGGTAGATGGCGACTGGGAAACCTTGCGCCACAGCGCATTGTCTACCCGCTTGACGTTGCAGCCGGCTGAGGCGAAGTTAATGTTGGCGTTGGCCGGGCCGAAATTAGGATCACTAAAAGCAAATCTGAATATTGATCCGGCTGCGTCCGAGCGCACCCTTAGCGGCGACTTCCAGCTCAACGGTATGGACATCGCGCTGTTGGGTATTTTCACTGGGCTGGAAGAAGTAGCCGGCCAGATTAATGGGCGGGGTGAGCTGTCTGGGCCGCTAATGCGGCCCGCGGTGAATGGCGAATTAACCCTGTCTGACGGCCGGGTGATTGACCCACGTCTGCCTCTCGCCATGGAGCAAATCAACGTTACCGTTGAAATGCTGGGCTACAACGCCAATCTTAATGGTTTGATTCGAGCCAATGAACGCAGCGAGCTGGTGCTTCAGGGCAAGCTTGACTGGCAAAGCGACTTGCCCAGCGGCAGCGTGTCTTTGCGCGGCGAGCGCCTGCCCATAAACATTGAGCCTTACGCCGAGCTGGAAGTAGCGCCGGACTTGACCATCGCGTTTTCCGGCGGGGAATTGTTGGTGAACGGCAGCATAGACGTGCCCCGCGGCGCTATTGAAATCCGGGGGCTGCCGCCGCGGGCCGTATCGGTGTCTGATGACGAAGTGATTGTGGGGGTTGAAAAACCCGAGCCGGTGATTCGCTCGTTAATGATGGACGTGGTGGTGCGCGTAGGTAGCCCCGATGACAAGGTCACGTTTGCGGCGTTCGGCGCAACGGGGGATCTTAGCGGTACCCTGCGCATTGGCAACAATATGGATACCCGCGGTACTTTGCGGCTCAACAAAGGCCGCTTTGAGGCTTATGGCCAGGATTTGACCCTGCGCAAAGCCCGGTTGCTGTTTGTAGGCAACCTGAGCCAGCCTTATCTGGAACTGGAAGCTGTGCGCACGGTAGGGTCGGTCGTCGCAGGGCTGCGGTTGAAGGGGCCGGTGCAGTCGCCTGAGACCGAGGTGTTTTCCAGCCCGGAGATGCCGCAAACCGATGCGTTGTCGTACCTGATTCTGGGCCGTGCCCCGCAAAGCCAGCAGGACGACGGCCAAATGAGTCGCGCAGCGCTGTCATTGGGTTTGAACCAGGCCAACAAGATTACCGGCGCGTTGGGCGCCGAATTTGGCATTCGTGATTTGACCCTTGAGGCCGAGGGCAGCGGAGACCAGACCGCGGTTGTGGCCAGCGGTTATCTGACCGACGAACTCAGCATTCGTTACGGCGTGGGCATTTTTGAGCCGGTGACCACGGTGGCCCTGCGGTACGATTTGGGGCGTTATTTTTATCTCGAGGCCGCCAGTGGTCTGGCGGCCTCGCTGGACATTTTCTATACCCGGGATTTTTAAAACACGGTTAGAGCCCGCCGTTCAGTCTGGCTATTTTAAGGCGACAGGCTTCGTCTACAAAATGGCGGAATATACGGCGATGGCCGCTGTGGTAAAGCAGATATTCTGGGTGCCACTGCAGCCCCATTAGCCACTGGCCACGGGTATTTTCTATGGCTTGCACGAACAGATCGTTATCCACCGCCACTACGCGCAGGTCTCGCCCCAGTTTTTTAATGGCCTGGCTGTGGATACGGTTTGCACCGATAACCGGCGCCTGCATGATTTGGCTCAAGCGGGTGTGATCCACCACATTCACGGTTTGCAGGGGCAACAGCAGCGGACGATGGCGGGTGTGTTGGCGCAGCGGGGTCACGTTCTGGCACAACGAGCCGCCACGATGCACATTAATCAACTGTGCGCCGCGGCATATACCCAGCACCGGCAGATTCAAAATTTCAGCTTCTAACAGCAGGCGCTGGTCGGTTTCATCACGGCGTTTATCGTAATTCGCCGTTACCATAGGATGCTGTCCATACAGCGCCGGTTGCACGTGAGTGCCGCCGGAAAGCACCAGTCCGTCCAGCAGGCTTACGTTCACCCGGGCGCCGGGACGTATGTAATAAGTGCGCGCACCCTGCATACGCAACGCCAGCGTAATCAGCCGCTGGGCCGGTCCGCGTCGGCGCGGGCCACTGATTCCAATGGTCAGCCCGGGCGGGGATTCTTCTTCCATCCGTTCAGATATCAATTCAGACATAGCCTTTGTGTTCAAGCCAGTGGTGAGTGGTCTCCGGTTTGCTGTGGGTCAGATTGTGCAGGGTGATAGTACCGGAATCGCGAAACTGAGCACGAAGCTGCGCCAGGTCTTCGCTGTTGTTGGCAATGTCGTCCAGTATGACCCAGTCATTCCATACCGAAGAGAAATTCCACTGCGGGTTGTCGATGTCGCAGTCCGGTAGCCGGTAATGCAGGGTGGGCCGTTTTTTGATGCGCGGGTCGTGTACATGTCGGGCCAGCAACGGCGCATCCAGATGGGCAAACAGTGGCAGCAGATCCAGTGCCCGGTTTCGGGTGGGGTTGTGCTGCAGGTAGTCTTCCATTAACTGTTCCAACGATGGCGCGTAGTCCTCTTTCATCAGCAGTTCTGTATAGCGAGGCGCCCAGGGCTCTATGTAAGGTGTAAAACGCCGGCTGATATCCAGTTGATGGCGCTTTTTCAACCACTCGTACAAGCCTGCAAACGCCTGTAAATAACGCGTAATGGTTGACGCCTGTAAATCTGGCAGTTCCGGGTTCAGTTGCAGTCCGAAGGCATAATAAATGGACTCGCGGCTGCCTAGAGCGCCAAGGTTGCGTAGCTCTTTAACCAGCCGCTCAACCTCTTCCACCTGGGAAAAACCGATGGGTGGCCCGACAATTTCCAGCGGCACAATACGCTCGGCCGCGGCGTCAATCACGTCCATAGCCTGACCGCCCAGCTCGCGCAGGCTTTCCGGCACGTCAGCTCCGGTCAGGTCCAGATCTTTAATAGGGTCAGAGTCCAGCTCGATCACAAACTCACCCAGCGGCGTATCGACTGCGGTTACGTAGCGCGACCGCGGCTGCGGCGCTCCGTTAAGTAAGTTGGCGACTTCGCGCACCAGCGCTTCGTAGCTTAAACCCGAAAGCTCGATTTCCACACCAACCCGGCGCTCCGCTCCGCTGGCAGTGCGAGTTACAGAGGGGATTTTGCAGAAGTTCCTTTGCGTCATTATTACACCTTTCAATCAGTCTTCAGCGCTGCAAGCGCGGCTTATAAGGACAGAATTACCATAGCACATCAGGTGTCTGACGCTGGTAACCGAACAAGTGGGGGAAATGCCATAAACAGGGTTTACACTGGATAAAACACTGTATATAGTCAAACCACTGTATAAACAAACAGGGTATGTTATGACGCAGCGGATCCCAAACATGAAACTCACCGCCAGGCAGTCCCAAGTGCTGGATATCGTCCGCCGCTACCTGGATGAAACGGGGTATCCACCCACCCGCGCCGAAATTGCGGCTGAGCTGGGTTTCCGCTCCGCCAATGCGGCGGAAGAGCATTTGCGGGCTTTGGCTCGCAAAGGCGCAATTGAAATGGTGCCCGGCGCAAGCCGCGGTATTCGCTTGCCAGAAAGCGAGCAAGGCCTGGGTTTGCCAGTGATTGGCCAAGTGGCAGCCGGCAGCCCGATTCTGGCTCAGGAGCACGTGGAAGATCATTGCACTTTAAAGCCCGGCTTTTTTTCGCCGGCGGCGGATTACCTGCTGCGGGTACGCGGCATGAGCATGAAGAATATCGGCATCCTAGACGGTGATTTGCTGGCAGTACACAGCACCCAAGATGTACACAACGGCCAGATTGTGGTGGCCAGGGTAGGTGATGAAGTGACGGTGAAGCGCTTCCGTAAAGAAGGTAACAAAGTGTATTTGGTGGCGGAAAACGACGACTTCGCGCCGATTGAAGTGGATCTGACCGAGCAGGATCTGTTCATTGAAGGGTTGGGCGTTGGCGTTATCCGCCGCTCTGACCTGCACTGATCCGTAGCGACAGAAAACCGACACAAAGAAGGGCGGGGAATCATGGAACAACTGAGCTTTAACGGCAATCTTGCATACCAGCAACAGATCGCAGCGCGAGTGGCAGAGCAGGCGCAGCCTGTGCGAGTTCAGCCCCGGCCAGACCCGGTGTCTGCTGGTAACGTCACCGAAATCATCCTGCCCCAGGGTCAGGTGGAAAATTTCCAGCTGTTATTGCCAATGCTGACCCAGCTGAACCAGGAAAAGCGTTGGTTGGCATGGATTGACCCACCTCAGGAACTGGTCAGCAAATGGCAAAAAATGCACGGTATTGTAGCCGGTGAGCTGCTGGTTTTGCGTTCCAGCGCCGAGCATCCGGCGCGCAAGTTGGCGGAGCGGGCGCTTAGGGTGGGAACATGTCATGCGGTGGTGTTGTGGACCGAAAAGCTGAGTAAAGCGTGTTTCGAGGCACTTCAGGCGGCATCTGCCGCGGGCAACAGCCACGGCGTTGTTCTGCGTCAGCGTTAGTAAATAGGATTGCACCAGCGTTAATAAAGTCTTACGCCAGCTTTAATAGAGTTCGGCGCTAGCGTTAATGCAGCGTCGGGCTGTGGGGCGCATCATACCACTCTGCGTCGGTGTCGCTGTCGCTAAAACTGTCATTGCTATCCCAGTCCAGGTCTTGGGCGCTATCGCCCGCGGCGTCAATGCCTGCCGCGATCATGGCTTTGGCCACTTGCATCTGGCGGTCGTCCATCATGTCTTTGGCTTCTTCAGAAAAGCTGATACGCACCAATGGCGCGCCGTCGTCGTCAACGCGGCGCAAAGCGTAATCGCCGTTACTCAGTTGAATAATTTCAAAAAACGATGGTGACATGATCCGAACCTTTATGTTCGCCAACGGGAAAGTGCGCGCGGGGATGTCTTACCACTCGCTGTGTCTTGTTTCCACATCGGCTGAAAATTGCTTTATTGCGCTTAGGCTGGCTTGAACCGATGCCAGCGAACGGTCTGCGCCAATGGCCGCAGTGATGGCAATAATGTTGTCGTTGCTGACGGTTTTTTTTGCCGCAGGTGGTCGGTTCTGCGCGTCTCCAAGTTGCTCTAGATGGTTCCACCAACTGTCAGCGTTGGTTTGCAGTGCCAGCAGTTGCTGAACTTCCGGCGCACCGACTCCGATCAGCTTACCCAGTTGATCAATGCTCTGGGGTTGCCCTTTGCGATGCTGATAGCACACTGCCAAGGTATACAGCAGCAGTGTTCGCGATCGCAGCATGAGTTCAATGGCCCCTTGTTTGCAGGCTTCCTGCTGTAAGGGCTGATTGCTGTTAACAGCAAGTCGTAACAATGTCTGTGCCAGTGCCAGTTTGCCGGCAAGATGGGAATGCCACGCTGCTGCCATATGCCCTCGTAACCGTTTGTGCTGTTCATGTTAACGCAATCGGCGCTGTAAAATTTACGGGCACCGGAATTCGCTGAAATCTGAAATAAGCCGCTTACTATAACAGTTTCAAAGCCGCGTTGCCCGTTGCCCGCTGTCTGCTTCTGTTTTGAGAAGTTTGCCTGAACAATCAAAAGTCGCCTAAAAAATCGCAGTTGTGTCTTGAAATGTCCGTTCAATCCAAACAACAAATATGTGAGATGTTTACCGGGGCTAGGTCATGGCTATTCACCGTGGCTACCGTACGTCGTGCTGTGCGTCGCTAAGGTGTAATATGGTTAAATGTAAGCACACCGCGCTTCGCACCCGGTTGCAGATCACTGAACAGGAGCAATGAACAATGGCCGCAGACCATCCTGCAATGACACACCTGGAGCAGCTGCTCGAGCACATGCAGCAGGCTTTGAAAGACCAGGATTGGGAGCTGATTAGCCGCCTGAACCCAGAGATAAAGCCCGCTTTAGAACCCTTGCTTGAAGCGCTGGAACAAGGGCAACTGCCGGCTGAAACCGTGCGCAGTCAACTACAACGGGTGCAGGAGTTTGTCGACGCCGCTGATAGCTCGGCCCGCCAGGCCAAGGCCGCAGCACAGCTCGAATTGAAAGAAGTCAACCGCAACAGTAGCGCAGCTAAAGCCTACCATAAGGTGTCCTCGTCTCGGCCTTAAGCCAGGTACACACTAGCTCAGCGGCCAAATTGCGTGAAGCGCCAGACCGCCGGCGCGTGTGAACGAGATTTTGTGGGGTTTGGCGTCATTAAATTGACTCCGAGCCGGTTAAGGTCTTAACTATCGCACAAAACCTACAAGAGATTGCCTGGAATGTTGAAGCCAAACACAGTGCTGGTATTCAGTGATGCTGCTGAACGCTGCCGCGATATTACGACCATCCTCGAATTTCTTGGTGAAGAAGACTGGTTGGCTGGCAGTAAGGCCCGCGATGTGTTGTCAGCTGCCAACGACGCAGACGCGCAGGCGGTTTCGGTGGTTATCGTGCAAGGCGACGATGCCAGCGCCGAAGCCACAATCAAGGCCGTGTGCAAATGGTCTCTCTGTATCCCCGTGTTGTGCATTGGCGACCCTGATTTTTCCGGTCTTAATGACGAACAGCGTGGGCGAATCATTGCCCGCCTCGAGTGGCCATTTGGCTACACCAAATTTATTGATTCGTTGTACCGTGCGCAGGTGTACAGCGATCATTACAACCGAACCCGCGAGCGCGGCCAGATTCGCGGCGTGCAACTGTTCCGCTCACTGGTGGGTACCAGCCGCAAAGTGCAGCAGGTACGTCAGCTGATGGAACAGGTGGCAGACAAAGAAGTCAGTGTGTTGGTGACGGGCGAATCCGGTACCGGTAAAGAAGTGGTCGCACGTAATCTGCATTACCATTCCAGTCGCCGTGATAAGCCCTTTGTGCCGGTAAACTGCGGTGCCATTCCCGCAGAACTTTTGGAGAGCGAGCTGTTCGGTCATGAAAAAGGCGCGTTCACCGGCGCGATAACCGCTCGTGTGGGCCGTTTTGAGTTGGCTGAGGGTGGCACCCTGTTTTTGGACGAAATAGGCGACATGCCTTTAAATATGCAGGTAAAGATTCTGCGTGTGTTGCAAGAGCGTACGTTCGAGCGGGTTGGCAGCAATCACACTAAAACTGCCAACGTGCGTATTATCGCCGCCACCCACAAACATCTGGAAGACATGATTCAATGTGGGACATTCCGCGAAGATCTGTATTACCGACTGAATGTGTTTCCGATTGAGATGCCGGCGCTACGTGATCGGGTTGAAGACATTCCGCTGCTGATCAACGAACTGGTGGCGCGCATGGAAAAAGAGAAACGCGGATCGTTGCGCCTGAACTCCGCCGCCATTATGAACTTGTGTCGTCATGACTGGCCCGGCAACGTGCGCGAGTTGGCGAACCTGGTAGAGCGTCTTGCCATCATGAATCCGTTTGGGGTGATTGGTGTGCAGGAACTGCCGAAAAAATTCCGCTATGTTGACGGTCACGATGAAGACCACGGCGATTTTGAAGAACCTGGCTTGCCATCTCGCCCATCCAGTCTGGCGGGGTTTGATTCGCCTGCGTTATTACCAAAAAACGGGCTGGATTTGAAAGATTATTTGGGTAATCTGGAGCGCGAACTGATCCAGCAGGCTCTAGACGAAGCGGGCGGCGTAGTGGCCCGGGCTGCGGAAAAATTGCGTATTCGTCGCACCACTCTGGTGGAGAAAGTCCGCAAATACGGTCTTCGTGAAGAGGCGAGCGAAGTCTGAGGGTAGCGCACTCCAAAGGCATGAGCAGCCGGTTGAAAACACCGGAGCCGCAATCTTGAAATGGCGTCAACGGTTTGTAACCGCTGGCGCTTTTCTCGTTTTAAAGTGACGGAAACCCGTCATCTGCTTTTTTTTGAAAACTCTTTCCTATTGAAAAACCTAAGAAATATTGAGTTGGCATGAAGCTAGCTTGTCAGCTCATAACGAATCACCAGTGAGCGGCCTACGCAGCGGCCATACCGATCACCTTGGGCAAGGGAAAGGGTTATGAATCACGCACAATTTGCAATCGGTAAGACCAACATACGGGCTAACGCGGCTGCTGATGTGAATGGCAAGGTAACGGCTCTGTTCCCGCAGCAAAGTGATGACGCGGTAGATTCCGCTCTAGACATGTTCAACCGCATGTCGCGCCAGATTACCGATTCTTACCGCACTCTGGAATCCCGTGTTAACCAGCTTTCCGGGGAATTATCGGAAGAGAGCCTGCAGCGTCAGCAAGAGCTGGAGAAAAAGGAACAGCTGGCAGACCAGCTCACAACATTGTTGAAAGCCTTGCCTGCGGGTGTGGTCGTGCTGGACAGCCAAGGTGTGGTTACCCAAACCAATCCTGCGGCCATTGGCCTGTTAGGAGAACCATTGGATGGTGAGCACTGGGTTGATGTGATTCAGCGCTGCTTTGCGCCACGCCAGGACGACGGCCACGAAATTTCCCTGAAAGACGGTCGCCGGGTCAGTATTGAAATTCGCACCATGGAAAACCAGCCCGGCCAGCTTATTTTGCTCACGGATATGACCGAAACCCGACAGCTACAGTCGCAGCTTGCCCACGCCCAGCGCTTGTCCGCCATGGGTAAAATGGTGGCCTCACTGGCCCATCAGATTCGTACGCCTCTGTCGGCGGCGATTCTGTACGGCGGTCACCTGACCGAAGCCGATCTGGATGACGAAATGCGGCAGCGTTGTGCCAATCGACTCATGTCACGCCTGTCGCATCTTGAGCAGCAGGTGCGTGACATGCTGATTTTTGCCCGCGGTGAAACCCGCCTTGCTGAAGAGCTGTCGGTAACCACTTTGGCGGTTGCACTGAAGTCGGCGGTAGACGCTATTGCCGAGCGCAGTGGTGCGCAGCTCACGCTGAATGCACTGGGAGCTGAGGGCCAGCTGTTGTGTAACCGCGACGCCCTGGTGGGTGCCTGTACCAATTTGGTCAATAACAGCATTGAAGCTGGGGCAACCAGCGTGCACCTGAACCTTCGTGGTTGTGATCATGAGTTGGCCCTGGAGGTAAGCGATAACGGCCCGGGGTTTGACCCGGCTATGGCTCCGCGTTTGCAAGAAGCTTTCTACACCACAAAATCCCACGGCACCGGCCTGGGCCTGGCGGTCGTACAAGCGGTGGTGAACGCCCATCAAGGCCGCTTTGTGATGACCTCAAGCGGCCAAGGTGGAGCTCAGGCCATGATTTACCTGCCATTGTTAAATCGTACTAATTAATAAAAGCACTTGATTAACTCTGGCGAGCCGCATCGGCACGCACTACCGAATACGCAGTGGAGAACAACACCATGACCAAGCCCCGGATTCTGATTGTTGAGGACGACCGTGACCTGCGCGAAGCCTTGGTAACAACCCTGGAGCTGGCTAAATTCCGCGTTCATGAGGCGGCAGACGGCCACGAA
>Ga0314772_1001064_pt1 | contig 12923 bp, 1 predicted proteins | sample MetaGCBIW2018_FD_204520 | JGI IMG/M metagenome (GOLD analysis project Ga0314772, IMG submission 204520) | Cryopeg brine microbial communities from Beaufort Sea near Barrow, Alaska, United States - CBIW 2018 | ecosystem: Environmental > Aquatic > Marine > Coastal | place: USA: Alaska | collected... | reverse complement strand
TAAAGCTGAATACTGCTAATGGCCTGCTTAATTCGAGAGGTAATCATACAGGCATCCATTTCTGTGTCTATCAACAGTGACTCATAAATATCACTTGAAGATTGCCAGGCACCTTCAAAGGAATCGGTGAGCAACCATGCTGTAAGTGCATCCCTGCGCCTATTTCTTAGTGCATCGTTTATGGGTTTAATACTATCTAGCCACGCGTCGTTCCCATATTTTGATTTCAATAAATTTTTTATGGCAGCCGCATCTTGCGCCATTACATTTATAGTTATCAGTGATCGTAGCTGCTCGTTTGTAGCATTCAACTTTTCCATTATTCCGGAGGAGTTAATGAGGACAAGCAGATGCTCCGGATTTATATAATCATCAGGGAAATCAAGGTTGAGAGTTCCTTTATTGTTCACATCGTCTTTTGAGCCACCAAGAAAATCCAAGTCGTTTTCCGATATTAAATATAAGGAGATACATTTTTGAACCCATTCATCCTTGGCGTTTGGGCTATTAACTATTGGAATTTTAACGAGTTCTGTCCAAGACGCATCCGAAGTGGTCTTAATTTTGTCGACCATAGAAAAATAAAGCAGCCTTCTGAACGAGGGATACAGTCCTGGGCTTTCTATATCTATATTTTCTTCCCACAATAACCCAATACCCAGGGCAAGCCTGTTTTCATGCAACCAGTACACTTTTTCTGCCGAAAAGCGAAAGTCTTTTACTATCTGTGGTGTGTTTTTAAGGAAGATATAATTCAACAATAGAGCTTCCAGACGTTCTAATTTAGCTATTATCTCTTTGCCAGTAAGTAAGAGCAACGTTTCCTTATTTTTTTCGCCTAAATAATTTTCTATCGCAGCCTTTAATGAAAGGTCATCGGGATTTGATAGATTCCCTTCGATTGCCGTCAAGAGCGGAGTCTTTTCTTCCAGTTCCTTCAAAAATAGGCTCAGCTGCTCAGCAATTTTGTCTTTACGCAGCTGCTCGTCTGTGATGGTCGTGTCTTCTTTTATCGTATTTAACGCCTCTATGTGTTGATGCACGAAGGTTACGATGGCATTGTCAATAGGAAGGGAAAAATCTGCACCAGAATTATTTGTAATAATGTCATAAAATGCATTAGGCACAATGCCGGATGAATTAAACAGTTTCCATTCGTCGATAAATTCTAAAAGAAGACCGGGCGACCAAATTCCGTTCATAGGTTCCTTCCCTGTGATGGAAATAATTTTTTTCAAATTTTCTATAGGAACCTTAAGCGCCTTGGCCAATAATATTTGCCGATAGATCCGGCTTAAACTTTCTAGTGAGAGCGTCTCCCCTTCTATGGCCAAAAGCGCCATTTCTTGATCTTTTATGCCAAATACCGCACATAATACTTCAAAACGATCAATTAAATTACCTGATAAATTTTCTGCATTTTCTGGAAATGACGATTGCGCTAAATCAAGAAATGTTTTGTTCCTGAATAGTATTTCGTACAAAGAAGGGATAACGGGCTGACCTTCTTGGTTATGATCCCTGTAAAGATCTGTATCCATAGTACTGAAGAGGGAGATTACCGACCTCAAGGGTATATTAAGAACCCGCTTTGTTCTTTCCATTTGTGACAGTGGCACAAGCAATTTTTCATTAAAATCCGTTTCGGATGAGGGGAAATCGTCAAGCTCTAAGGCGGTCAATGCCCTGTCCAGATCAAAAATATTCCAATTTAATTTTTTCCAAAGCCTTACAAAACGTACCAACTTGTTCATCCATGCATCCGTTGCACCGGTTAAGATTAGTTTATCGAGGTCACAGGTAAGCAATTGAATTTCTGAACCGTTCCCTTCCACTTGGGAAATCTGAACTGTTCTTGTACCACTTGCTAGCGGATTCAGAAAATAGGTTTCCAGCAATTGGAGCAATTCTATATAACCTAGTTTCGTTTTATCCAAGAATGCCCGGATACTTTTATTATTGTCCCCGTTTTCAGGTAAGCTTACTATAAATGGGGTGATTCTGCTAATTATTGCCAATTCAGCTTGCGAAAACCCGAACAATTCCGCTGCTAAAGCCGCGTCCTTGTATTTACCCGGTTGTTTGGCACCGTAAAAGATTTCCATCAATTCAAACCTGCTCCAACCCAATTTATCGGAATATGCCCTTGCTTCTTCCAGTGGAAGGTCAAGGGGCAGTATGGGGGAAAAAACGGCATCTTCCGTAACGATTTTTAATTGTTCGTTGGCATTGGTACTTCCATGCTCTGGAGTTGCCAGTAACTCAGCTGCTGTTCCTTCGGTCTGATACGAATGATTGTCGGCCGTAATGCCCTCTGTATCATTTATACTGGAAAGTTTTACCGTTTCTTTCTCCAGCAATTCGTTAACCAAATCGATATATGGAAGTGGGGTGTTGGTATTCTTGCACGTGAGCAAAATATCATCAAGGTCTGGCCGGCGATGGAGCAGTGCATCAAAGGCCGCGCTATTTTCACTTTTTATAAAAGCAAGCATATCCACATAATAAGCAGAAGGACTATAAACACTTTGGCAATCCTCACAATCGCAAAGTTCTCTATCGGCAAACATTTCGTGATAGCCTGCTGGTACTGCATTATTGCCATTAATTGCAAATAGGTTTACATCATGCCTCATTTTATAGGCAGTGATCAGGGCGGTTGTTTTATTGTTTACCGATACTGCATTTTTATAAATTTGCGTAGCACGCTCTGTGCTTCCCAATGCCGTTGCAAATTGCGAGGCAAACTGTTCTTTACCATATTTGGTTACAATATCAGCGGCAGAAAAAAGCTGTTTGCCGTACAGCGCATTTACAGCGGTGTATTCGTCGGTCAATTTGTGCAACCGGCTAATGGTCTTCAATTCCTTTTGAACAGCTTCCTTATCCTGTATCCCTTCAAAACTGGATGCAGCCAATTGCTTACCAATATTTTTGGTATTGAGGTCGAAATCCGGGTTTTGCCCAAAGAATAGGTGTAATTCATCCTTTAATAGAAAAGACGATTGTTCATCTCTGTTCATTCTTGCCGCAAAAAATGTAGTGGGATACATTTCCTTATGCAAACCCTCTAAAGAATTGGCATAATTTTCTGTTTTTTCTTTAGGGGTCGTGCCTTTTACCCATTCCGGAAAATTGAGTATCCCCGCTTCTTGTATCTGCGCTTTCCAATCCTCCTTATCGTATTTGGAAAAACCCCTAATATCCTTTAAATCTTCATCATTTTCCTGCGCCTTGTACAACTGATTGGCCAGTTCAGATTGGCCGTCCGTTATAAGGTTCAAACGCAAGGCTGTGGAAGATTTTTCTATGGCGAGGCCGTCCTCAAATTCGGGTTGTAGTTTTAACTGCTCCAGAAATTTTTCGGGCTCGGCTTCGTTGGCAAAATAGGTGTCCAAAAATATTTTTTGTTGATCCGTAGTCAATACTGGGCCCATCACTTTTTTAAAAGCTTCGGCACCCTCTTGGCTCCCCTCCAGCAGTTGGTTTACGGCTAACCCATCCAATTGTTTGATGATACGATCCAACTCTTGAAGCCAACGGGAGGAAATAATATTGTCTTCAATGGCTTGTTGTAATGCTTTTAGAATACTTTCTGCCCTGACCTGTAATAAGGCGCTAATATCTGTAGGGAATCCCATCCGGAACAGCCCGTAAAAAATAGCGGGATTTATTTTTGTTTTTTCAAAAGTATAGGCTTTATTCAGAAAAGCTATTTTTTGTTCATCCTCACCCATTTCGCCGGCTAGAAAGCTGATATCCTTTATGTCTTCATTTTCCTGTAAATCGGCTATTGTCACGTTCTGACCCTCCAATAAAGGTTCAATTAGACCAATTAAAAAATCAAACTCGGCAGGCCCTTTATAGGCTTGGTTATCAATTTTAAAATCGAGGTGAAAATCATCCGGAACATTAAAGTTAACGGGGGACTCCCCGAGTAATTCTCTCGTATCATTGAAAATACGAAGAAAGATATCAGCACTTCCACCTTCCGCCTTATTGTATTGTTCTATGTCGTAATCAATCGTATAAAAACCTTTGGCATCTGTTTTCGTTTCGCCCAGCAATTGTTCGGAACGCAAATCCTTATCATATGCATTTACAATAACCTCCATTAAAGGAGCGTCAAAGGCATCGTAAATCTTACCGCTTATATGTGAGATTGTAGCCATAATTTTAAGTATTAAATTATAACAAATGTCTTTTAAGTGTAGTTTGAATTTATATATTCAATTAACTTAATCTAGGTTCTTGCTGTTTAATTTTATTTCAAGTGGCAAACTAGGTTTATAAAAGAAATGATATATGATTATTAGCTTTTGTTAATTTATATAGCAACACCTACTGATCTGTCCCGCCTTAAGAGTCACAGTTTGAAATTTACACCATGCTGGGGTAACACCCACCTACATCCTTCGCATGTCAATTTTGGCGAAAGATGCTGGGCACCTGTTACACCGCCTGCAATGTTGAATGACTGCGAACTGCCGCCTCGAGTATCAATGCCAGAGTATTTCGCAAGGTTCAGGCATCCAATTTCCCCACAGCTTCCGAACCACGCTGGTGGATTTTTAAGGCCCGTCATTGAAATGCGTACTGCCGGGTGGGCCAATGCTCGATTCCTACCGCTGCTTGTAACGATAAATGAGACCGACTCCGTATCGAGTAAAGATACCGCCCCTCCTAACTTGCCCTGAGCTAAGTTTTGATAAGCTGCAAATCGTACCGGTGATACAATGATACCGCGCCTTGTTCCAGACATCGCCTCATATCCGGAAGTCAAGCTCGTCCATGGTTTGGGCGAGCCACCACCACCGGCTTTTGGAGCCTCCCCCACTCCAGATGGTGGTTTTACAGGCGGAGCATTGTTACCTCCTCCTGATCTTTTAGAAAAAATCATACCTGAGATAGAAGAAAAGGTAGTTGTTAAGCCAGGAATCGAAGAAGCGTACCCGCCCAACATTTTAATGCTTGATGCAAAAGAATTGGCTATGTAACCATATTTTAGCCTAGTGTTATTTGCTTCATAAGCGACTTCCGAAATTTTAAAGTCCCAAGCTGCTGCATACTTTAGTATTCTGGGCGTATCAATTCTATTGAAAGTGATATGACCAGAAGCATCAACTGGGTAGATAACCCCCTCAATTTTCATGTAACTGTTGGCAATATTTGTACCTGTATAATCTAGTTGACTTTTTTGAACATTAAATGATGTCTTATCTGTCAATGTTAGACGAAAACTCGTAAGTGTTAATGCCCATATATCATAGGATCCAGTATTGATATTTCGAACTGCATTGTCAACGTAATCGGGCGATGACCTAATATTTTGATTGTTAACAATATCTACTGATAAATCATCTGCATCCAATAGTGGCCGATCAACTTGGTCGTAATCACCTTTAACGAGTGTGACTCTACTTGGATCGTTTCCTGTCCTATCAAAAAAGTTCACTGGCGTATCCTTTGCATACTGATAGAAATTAATACCCCCCCCAATCCCAATCGGATCCGCACTCAACCACCTCCCCAACCACGGCAGATAATACCTGGCACTGTGGTATTCCAGTCCCGTTTCCTCATCGCGCTCCATGCCTGTATAACGGTAGCGTTTAGCAACCGCTTTAATGGCTGCATTTTTAGCCTGATATGCTGTAGTGCCGTAAGGATGGTATTCTTCATAAGAAATAACGTCGGCAGAATCGTCTAATTCCAGAGCAGAAGAACCCAAGTGGTTGTGTAATTGATAGCGTACCAATTGCTTTATTGTGCCGTCGTCCACATCGTTTCTGGTTTCTATCATCACAAAGCGATGGTCGCCATCCATAAGGCTTAAACTTGTTCTTTCTAATCCTGCATTTGCGCCAGTATGTTTTTTATACAATTCATAACCGCCTACGTAAACCCGTTTTTCTTTGTTGGTGGGCTGGTTTCCCGCAGAAGCCTGATTTTCGGTTATTTTTCGGATACGTTGCCCGCCGCCATCGTATTGATAATATGTAATTACGGGTATGTTATCATCGGTGCAATGCTGTCTAGTGGTAAGTACCACTTCTTCCTTAAAATTCCAACCAATTTTTTTCAAGTGGGGCAATTCTTCCATAAACCCATGCTGAGAATGGTGTTTATAGTTGGTATAATTCACAGGGTTGCCATTATCGCCAATGTGGGTGCTTTTTAAGCGGTTATTGTCAGGTTCATATTCATAGGTTCTAGTCCAGTTGCCACCGGTCGCTAGGTGTTTCATTTCCATGATATTACCAACGGCATCGTAATGGTAGCGTTGCGTATAATTGCGCACTGCCATGGGATCGCCGGGGTTTATGGAATTCATAAAAGGTCTATCGCTCCAATTGTCACAATCCCCAAAATTTAAGGCTTCACTGTTTTCCCTTCCGGTTGCTTCTACCAGCCTATAAAGGGCATCATAGGTATATTCACTTATGGGCTCAATGATGGAGTTAGCGAAGAAATTAATCGGGATGGCCTTATCTTCAATGTGCGTGATATTTCCCGAAGGATCGAAAGTGTAGAGCAGATCTTGCAGAACTTCACCATTTTGACGTTTGCTTTCTAATCTTACGAGCCTAAAAGTTTCAGCATCATAATGAAATTTAGTGCTTACATTATTGCCGTAAATTATTTTCTCCCTTTGCCCCTTTTCGTTATAATCAATGTCTTTGATGTATATTTTGGCGGTAGCCGCCCCGGAGTGCAACACACTTTCATTTTGCAGAATTCCAGCCTCATTGTACGAAGGCGTTATGATACTGCCATCGGGTGCAGTTTGTTTTGTGATTCTTCCCAAAGCATCGGTTTCGGATAGGAAGGTAAAGCCCGCACCGGGTTCTAGATCTGCAACTAAATTTCCATCTAGCCAATTGGCAACTTCTTTATATTTACTGAATAGTTTTCGGGTAGTGGTAGGTGGTTGACCCTTAAAATCATAATCCGGAATGTCCACCAATCCCCCCGTATCATAGTGTTGAATAACCTGCCCTAAAACATTTCGGGCCTGTAATTCGGCTTCGTTAAATCGGTTAGCTTCTGTTCTATTTCCCGTCAGTAAACTTTCCCCATAAAATACCTCATCGAAGATATTATCCAACGGGTCTTCAGAGCCATCCTGTTTTTTCCGATCACCGCCCAATACTTTACTGTGGGTAGGACGATGAGCCACATCATAGAAATACTGGAATTCATGGTTCCGTTCGTCCCAAGTGCGAAGCGGATTTCCTAAAATATTGGTCAATAGCCATCGCTGCCCGGCATCCATACTATTTTGGTACACCAGATTGCCCAACATATCATATTTGTATTGCATCACTTTGTTACCACGGGCATCGGTTACCGTTCTTAAGTTCCCTTCGGTATCGAGATAGATTTTTGTGTGATAATATTCATCGGCATCCGTGATTATATTCTTGTTGTGCTCTATGGATAAAATAGGTCTCCCCAATGTATCAACGTGCAAAATATTGGGTGTATTGGCGTGTTTAGCGGCTTTTTCGGCTGCTTTTCTATCCTTATCATTTACAGGTAAAGCCATCCTTTTGAAGTACCATGGACTCTCCAAAACCGTATCGTTGGCATCGTAAACGCTTTGTTTCCATGAATCAAATTCCACTTTAGAGAAAGTGCCATCAGGCATTTCCGTTTTTATCAATCGGCCGGCCGCATCATAATACATGATCGGCGTTACACCCGTTTCCACCAGTTCCTTATAATCTTCATAATGCCAGTTTACTGAGAAATAGGGCTCGTACTGTTTTACGGGGTTGCCCTTATTGTTTTTGATAGTTCTTCCGTTTCCAATCCAGCGGAGTTGTTTGGGGTTGAGTGCAGCGGTATTTATTTCATTTATTGTAATGGTATTGCCGGGATTTACAATCACCTCTTTGGCAAGACCAGGCTCTGCTTGAACTTTTTTCATTATCACCTCCCCAATGCCATTGGAATATTCAAATCCTATTTGAACAGGTGAATCGGCCAGTTGTCGAAAATGTTGCTCCCTAGTGATGCCAACCACTACGGCAGGTTTCCCAGAAGTAATATAGGCTTCAAAATCATATACAAATCTGGAAGAAGCACCTTCCAATAATTGCTTTCCAAGGGAAGTAAGGTGGACAGAATCGGGAGCTTGAAAAAAACTATTGATCAAGGTTGATTCGGCAGCATCGGTTATTTCTGAAAAACCTGTGAGTCCATCGGCTTCATGGCCTTTGCCCATAACAGCTACCTTTTTTACCAGTCCCAGTTCATCGCTAATAACTTCTGAGAGATTCCCGTTAATGTCTTTCATCCTTTGCGGAGAAAGTGTTCGAAAGTTAAAATGGTCAACCGAGTTTCTATTTCCTAAAGCATCTTCAGTTTCTTCAATAAAAAGGAAATAAGTTCCATAGTATTTTACTTTGTTTATTGCGCCATAGGGGTCTGTGTAGGAAATGGGCGCATAAAACCGATTTTGTGCATCAGACGGATTTTCTATATTGGTTTTGAATTGGGCAGTGCCCGAACGGATCCACCAATTGTTGTCGCCTTCACTAACGGTAAATCTGCCTTCGGTCAAAAGCGCAGCATTGACTTTTGAGCCAAAAATATCAGTAACCAGTTCGGGCGTATAAGCCAATTGATAAATTTCAAAGGGAACTGCCAGAGATTCGAGTTGATGCAATGGTAATGCAACCGCTAAATTATTTCGATAGTACGTTGAACGGACATGCTCTATCAATCTTTTTTGGGCTTTATCAGGTACTAAGGGCTTGTCTATTTCGTGGTAAAAAGCAGTATCTGATTTTGCATCGGAAAGGATTTCTGTAAAGTCTTCTGGGGTATAATAAAAATTACTCTTGGCTACTTCCTTTAACTCATATGTTTTTACTTCCGATGGCAATCTTAGGAGATATACTTCATCGCTAATGACATCATTGGTAAATTGATTTTGAGCGTAAATTATGACGGTTTTGTCATGCTCTTGCTGGGTTTCAATTGGAAGTGAATTATCAGCAATCAATCGTGGATACACCACCGAAGCCGATTCCAATACGTTGCCATATTCATCTAATTCTATATTTAGTGAATGTGATATGCGAGGGTCTTCTGCATTGCGTTCGTAGGTATAGTTAATCGCCTCGCTTTCCTTTACTATAATTACAGCATGTTTATTTTTGCCTTTGGGTTGCAGCAATTCTATGACACAGTTATGCGTTGCTACTGAAAATGGGGTAAGTTCTTTTTGTATAGCATCCGGTGTGCTACCAAACTTAACAGCATCTTTTGCAAACGTTTCCAGGCGCAATACCATTCCTTTGCAGGCTCTCAACGCCTCCTGCCATTCCTGCGCTGAAAAGTGTTTAATTAAGTTAGTATCAATTCCGGGAGAAGCTACCAGGCGGGCATCGGGCAAAGCAACTTCATGATGGCTTGCAACAAACCCCTGCCTTTGCATTTCCGAATACCAATAATCTTCAGTAAACTGATTGAGGATTTTATCCTTTTGTAAAAATGCACCTGTATGGTACCAGGATTTGGAAACAACAGGCTCCTGATGTAGAGGGGCATCTGTAATATTTGATGCTCCGCTTTTTTCCCAATGTTCAAAAGTCTCAGCATCGGTTTGCTCTACCATGCCAAAACCCCTGAACTCCCTTTCGCTATGGTCATAATAACCATGATGGTATTTGTACTCACTTACGAATTTATATCCTGATATTTTATCTTCTGTTATGGTTTTGGAAAGACAATGAACCGGGAAATGCAATTTGGTTACCCACGGGGTTCCGGCTAATTTATCATCAATATAAAATTTGGTGGAAGCCAAATATTCCAAGGACACCTCTTTTCCCAGATTGTTTTTATAAGAAACCAGGATATGTGGCTTCTTGCTGTTCATCAGGTCAATGTATTTTAGGTTAGCGTTAGTATCTTTGGCCAACGGACTTGACCAGACAATGCATTCAACACCGTTACCCAATAAATCTGTCATTGTTATTTTGGCCTGGGAATGGATTTCCGGAAATGGGTCTATTTCAAAAGGAACTGTACCAAAACTGTTACCGCTCAGGTTTTTCCAGCAGGTGAATTTTTCCCTGCCCAGATAAATGATGTCGGATGTACCGGAACCATCTATATCTGCCAAGCGTAAATAATCAGGATTAAAAGAATCGGGATAATTAAATATAGGGGCATTGTCCATCGTAACCTTGGCCCCGAATTTACCATAACCGAGATTAGGCCAGTAACAAACCTCAGCATTGCGAATGCGTACAATATCTGTCATACCATCGCCTACCATATCGGCCAGGAAAATAGTTTGCTTTTGATCAGCAAAAACAATGTGTGGACCTGCTTCTTCATCAAAAGGCTTAAACGTTTTTCTTGCAGGTGCGTAACCATCTCGGCCTTCTGACGTATACCAGGTAAAAACCTGATCTTCAGAAATCACTACTTCCGGTTTACCGTCACCATTCAGATCGAGCATGCGGGTGTTTGCATCACCAAAATCTATGTTTGGCATGTATTTAAATGACCGTAAGCTGTGCCATTCATTATCATCGTCCAACTCAAAGTATCCTCTGGGCTCATCCCCAAAACTGACCAACTGTTTGCCACCATCAGCATCCAGGTCGGTAAGTTGCAAAAGCCTGCCAAGACTGTTAAAAGATGGTTTGGGCGAAACCAATTTTGCATGCTCAAATTTTCCATCGCCTAGGTTGTATTTGTAATACCAGCCGTTTGCCTGTTCGGTAAGAATACCTGAGAGACCTTCATTGAATAAGTCGGTAAATTGATATTGTTGTTCATCAAGCCCTGCGGGAGCATGAACCAAATCTTCTGCTCCAATTGTTTTTACTTCTTTATTCCAATCGTGTTTTTGATATTCAAACTCCATGGGTGGGAGCTTTTTATAAGAATAAGTTCCGTTTACCTTTTTAATATACCCATGGGATGTTATAGATTTCAAGAATGTGAAATCCTGCTCAATAGCGGTATCATACCCGAAATTAATTGACGTTATAAGCGTTTTTTTATCCGATTTGTCTGGCTTTATGGCTAATTCATCAAATACATGAAATAGCAACACTCTTTTGCACAATCGGGTAGTTCTTATTTCAAAACCAGCCTTATAATTTGAAAAAGCATCCAGTCTAAAATCCCAAGGGTTTATTTGTTCAATAGGCTCATTTTCGAGATCGGTTTGCCCAAAATCAAATATGGTTTGAAACATATAGTCTGCTTCATTAGGGAAAACAGCACCAAATTGTTTATAGGGAGTTTTATTGCCATACAGCACTTTTTCTAAATAGAGATTGGTATAAGTGATATGGTCAACTTTGAGCCGGTTGCGATTATGTAACAAATCTGTGTCAAAGCCAATATCGTCCTCCTTTTTAAAAAGGTATTGAGAACAGTTTCCTTTATCGTCAAATACAAATTCAGGAAGCCACTCATAAATTTGTGACGGATCATCAGGATTTGAGATGATAGCATTATCAGTCCAGCCAAAAAGGCTTGTGGCATTTTCTTTAGTGATCACACGCCATTTAATTCTTCCGTTGGCTTTTTCTGACCAGCGTTCTATTCTTGCAAACAGTCCTTCTATACGGGGTTTATAATATCGAATTACAAAAAGTGTATCTGATGAATCTTTCTCTTTTATTATATATTCGTCATCTGAATCTAATTGAAAGCTCCCATCAGCATTTCTTTTGAACTCGGGAACTAAATCCTCTGCCTCAGAAAATAAAAAAGTGTCCGAATCAATTCCATCTGAATATTGGGGTAGTCCTTTGTCTGATTTACGTTTAATGGAGCCTAAACTTAAACTCCAGCCGAGGCCGAAAATACTGTTACCAGCTCCGGAATTATAAGAAAGTGAAAGTGCCGGAGATGCTCCGCGCGCTTTGGAAAAGGGAAGCGGAACGGAAAAAGAAGCGGTACCGTTTACGGCATTTACTGAAAACTTTTCGTCAATTCCCTTAATTGCTCCGCCGCCCTTTGGCAAAGCAATGGAAGGTACCTCGATCGCATTTGATCGGGTCTTGCCGCCATCCGTTTTTAGGAAGTTTTCCGAAGATGTGGTTTGCGGATTCATGGGTCACGCAGTGCGGGTTTATATTTTAACATATGTAAATAATTGACTTGTAATAACTACTAATTTAAAGAGGATTTTTAACTTTTACTAGTATAAAAACGACATTTTAGTACTGTTTTGGACTTACGGCTCGAGTAAATCTCGTTTACGATTTCCAGTTAAAAAGTAGAAAATGGGAAGATGTTCAATATCTATTCAAAAAGCGCGCTGCTAGAATATGGGTTATTAATTAATAGAGCGGTAAAATTCTGAGCAAATTTTGAAAATGAACTATCCGCAGAATTTAGATTCTGAAACGGACTTAACACCAAAAAAATGTAGATGGGAATAAAGTGTGGCCCCATCCCCGACTTTCTCGCCAGCGGGCGGCCAGTATAATGGAAATTACAAGTTTTGGAATGGGGTTCAAAAACTTCTTAATAAAACCTATTCTCAGAATAGAGCTATTTCTGCGGAATACAGGGAAATGTGAGAGTAGTTAATGAACACAATGAGTCGATTAACAAAGTTAATGTGACAGGAAAAATTAAGGCTTATAACACTTGATTTCTAAGTATGTATTTCTTATCAATTCATTAAATTGAATGATATTTTAACCCCTTCAATGACCATATTCGTTCCAATAATGGCAATGATCAACCCCATAATTTTCTCAATGACCGAAATAACAATAAACTACCTCGGGGCAAGCCCACGAGGTATTAAAACAATTGACTTAGGCGTTTTGCTAAGAGCGTCAAAGTGCCTATATTAGGGGAAACAAACATACAATTTATGGAGCTTAAGTTCAAAAGCCTATCACTTTTCGAGTTCAGGGAGCGATTCCCCG
>Ga0314772_1001061_pt1 | contig 12962 bp, 7 predicted proteins | sample MetaGCBIW2018_FD_204520 | JGI IMG/M metagenome (GOLD analysis project Ga0314772, IMG submission 204520) | Cryopeg brine microbial communities from Beaufort Sea near Barrow, Alaska, United States - CBIW 2018 | ecosystem: Environmental > Aquatic > Marine > Coastal | place: USA: Alaska | collected... | reverse complement strand
AGTTCCCTAACAACAACATCTCAATGCGATCTGCTACCATTTTTTTCTTTTCTCTAGTATCCAAGAAAGGCTGCAAACCCAAAGAAACAATGGCGCGATGCCGTATTTTATCACCAAGACGATACCCTTCGCACAAGCGCAAGTATTCATACACTTTTTTAGTTGACTTATCAGTCTTCACGATCGTTTTTATAAACATTTCACAAAGATACGAAGATAAATCTAACTTAAAAACATTTTCGGGGACAACAAATCAGTTTGGAGTTTACTAAAAAATACAACATACTGGTTATCAGATATATATATTTAAAATATATCTTAAAATAGTTGGAAAAAGATGAAATATTATGATTTTTAACGGTTTCTTGGTGAAAAATCTGCAAGTTGGGTTAAGAGATTGGAAGAGTTCATGTAAATCAAGTTTGATTGGAAATTACCAGAATAAGCTCTGATTTATAAATTTAGTCTGTGAGCTACTGGTCATTACTTAGGTAGATTTGGACTTTCAAATCCAAGTTTCTTCAGGCCATTCTGTAGATCGGGTGCTCCCATAAATAACTTCCAACCTAGCCCAGTTCTATAATTTTCGATCATAGCCACCATGGCGCCTTGGTCAATTGCAAGATATCGGGCAGGGTAGAAGTCATGCTCAGGACTTATGGCGTCGTAAAATCCGTATCGTCCCAAGACTTTTTTTCCATAATTATAATATAGATTTTTGATTACTTTCATAGATTCCTCCGGAGTATATACAATGGACGAGATAGCAGCTGTTGGAGATATTACTCCAGTATCATTTCCTGGAAAATGCGCATTGTAGCCATTGATAGAGTAGGAAGCAGTAAGTCCCCATAGATCTTCCCCATATCCTGCGAAGCCACCTGAATTTTCAATTGCCCAAGCTCTATTGATGCGCGTATGGTTGGTGTTTACCTTTTGATAATCAGCATATTGATCTTTCAGACCCATGGGGTTCAAACCGAGGTAGGAATAGTGCGCCCAGAACAGTGGGCCTCCCATCTTTTCAGCTCCGTTATGCTTGAGTAGGAGCTTGTATCCGAAAGCTTCATTGCTAGATTTGATCCCACCACTTCTTGCCCAGCCTTTGTGGTAGACTGCCGGATCAATCATGTGAGTAGGAGAGGATGCCGCCAGTACATAGGTGATCAAACATTCATTGTAACCCTCCAATGGGAAATTCATGTCCCAGGCATATTCTTCAGACCAATGCCAGTAGAGCACATCTTGTCCTGCTCGCGTGTACCAGGCCCAATCCATTTCTTGCCATAGTTGATCTATTCGTCTGGCAATAGCTTGTTGTGATTGATCTCCATCTTTATAATACTCCCGTACGGCGAGAAGTCCCTGAATCAAAAAAGCTGATTCCACTAAGTCACCACCGTTATCTTTCTGACCAAATGGCTGCACTTCTCCATTCTTTCCATTGATCCAGTGAGGCCAAATTCCTTTAAATCGAGCGGCGTTCTCCAAAAACCCTACAATTTTTTTAAATCTTTCAACACCTTGCTTTTGGGTAATCCAACCTCTTTCCATCCCAGCTATCAAACCGAATATCCCCATGCCTGATCCGCCAGTAGTAATTATATGAGCATCATTTTGTGGATAATCCCCGTCCATGTGGATTCTCTCTGGAGCTAATCCAGAATTAGGTTCTGCACCGTCCCAAAAATATCGGAAGGTGTAGAACTCTACCATATCCAATAACTCCTCATCTGTCATTTTGTAGGTTCGGGTCTCAGCTTTTCCAACCAGGGTAGAATCCTCTCCTAGGTAGGCTCTGATCTCATAGTTCAGCTCAAGCTCCATTCCCAGGTCATTCACAAAATCCAAATAGAGTGTGTCTTTTAGCACGGCTCGTTTCACATAGTGGATATCATCCAAACTTACCCAGACCCCATAGAAATCTGCTTCTGGAGTTTTATCCCAAGCAAGCTCCACATGCATATCGTAGGGAGTTGCCTTGATACTGTTTAAATCCTCTTTAGATTTAGAGCAGGTAAAAGGCAGTGTGGAGAGCGCTAATACTGCAAGTGCAGAATTGTATGTCATGGCTAAAAAAAAGACTGATTAGTAGTAAGTTAAGGAGAACGCAGGAGTTGACTTTCAGACAAAATAAATCCTGTTCGTTCTTACGGACAGGATTTTTCAACTTTAATAGCCTGGATTTTGGCTAATAGTACCACCGCTGATATCGATTTCTGATTGTGGTACAGGATACACTTCATGCTTGCCAGAAGTCCAGTTAATTCCAAGATCAGCAAAAACTTTGGCGGCACGACCTTGTCGGACCAAATCAAAATATCGATGTTGCTCCATGGCTAGCTCTACTCTGCGCTCTTGGTAAATGGCAGTTCTCAATACCCCTTGATCTGTTAGAGTGACATCAGGTAGAATACTCGTATCACCCTGGCGAGCTCGTTCTCTCACCATATTTAGGTATAGCAAAGCTTGAGTAGGATTACCGATTTCATTGGCAGCTTCTGCGGCGATCAACAGCAAATCAGCGTATCTGAACAGACGTATATTGGCTCCACTATTGCCAAAGCCAGATGGCGGTCTTTCTGGAAGCAAAGCTTTTCTGCTGAATCGTGCATTTTCACCCATATTTGGATCAGGTACTACTACCTCACCAGAAGGTAATGTGTCTCCGGCGTTGATGATGGTGGCGGCTAACCTTGGGTCATTTTCTTCATAAGCAGCCATCAAATCGTCCGATGGGCCATTAAATCCCCAACCGTTGTTAGGATTACCGCGGATTCCCTGCACTTCGTTAAACTGTGATCCACCTCCACCAGCCTCTAATGCTACTGTAGAAACTTCGAAAATGCTCTCTGAAGAATGCTCACCTTCCCTTCTGAAAATCCCTTCGTAGTTAGGAAACAATGCATATTCTCCGCTTGAAATTACTTCTTTTGCGATATCGAAAGCTTCTTGATATTCATTCTGGAAAAGATGAACTTTTGAAAGAAATGCCTTGGAACCACCTGCGGTAGCCCTTCCTAGTTCAAAAGCTGGATATTCTGATTTCTCCGGGAGATTGGCTGCAGCAAAGTTTAAATCTTCCTCTATGAATTCATAGATCAACTCTTTAGAAACCCGAGGCTGCTTGTATTGATCAGGATTGAGAGGCACCTTTATCAAGGGAAGATCTCCATAGGTTCGCACCAGAAAGAAGTAAAAATACGCTCTAAGGAATCTTGCCTCACCAATCAATCTGGTTTTTAACTCCTCATCCATATCTATTTCAGGGACATTTGCGATCACTTGGTTTGCACGGAAAATCCCCTGAAAGTAGCCTGACCAGATTCCATTTACTGCCGTATTGTTTGCGTCAAACGTAAAATCATTGATGTCTTGAAGGAAACCTGCATCGCCAGGGACTGAGCCTTTGTCTGCATCGTCTGAAGCTATATCAGTGATTCCTATGTAGGAAAACACGTGTACATTAAAGTTTCTCAGGTGCGAATAGATCGCATTAACTGCCTGCGTTGCCTGCAGCTCATCTTTGAAGAAATTTCCTGAAGTAAGTTCTCCTTTTGGAGCTTTCTCCAAGTAGTCTTCACAAGAAAGTAGGCTAACACTCATTATAATGCATAGTCCGATTGCCGCTATTTTATAATTAATCTTATTTTTCATGGTTTTGATTGGGTTTAGAAGCTAGCAGAAATTCCGACGTTGAAAGTTCTCGCTACGGGATAAAGGCCGCCGTCATATCCTGTTCCGATAACGGATCCTCCTCCGATTTCAGGCGTATATCCTGAGTATTTTGTCCAGGTGAACACATTGGTTCCAGATAGATACACTCGAAAGTTTTGGATTTTGAACTTATTCAAGGCAATCTCGGAGAAGTTGTAACCCACCTGAATATTCCTCAAACGAAGAAAAGATCCATCTTCCACGAATCTGTCTGATACTTCGTAGTTGTGCCCACCATTAGTGACCCTAGGCTCAGAGTTGCTAGTTCCTTCACCAGTCCATCTATCTAGGAAGCTAGATTCGAAATTGTACGTGTTAAAACGACTTTGCTTTTTGGCATTGTAGATCTCGTTGCCATACGTACCGTTGAAGTCAGCTCGTAGATCAAAGCCCTTATAGTCAAATCCAAAATTGAAACCGTAGATCAGCTCTGGTATAGGACTTCCTAAGATCACACGATCATTATTGTTTACTGTGCCATCATTATTTGTGTCTTGGAAGATCAAGTCCCCAGCTACCTCAGGACCACGGGTAGGAATGGAAGATAAATCTGCCTCATTTTGAAAAATCCCAGCAGTTTTATAGCCATAATAGTGTCCTATGGATTCGCCTACGATAGTTCTTGAGCCTAAAAAGCCACTAATTCCCACTGCTCCTCCGAAAATAGCTTCGTTACCTTCCCCGATGTCCAGCACCTTATTATTCACTGAGGATGCTACGATGCCGAAATTATAGGAAAACTCACCTTTCTGATCCCTCCAGTTCAAGGTCAAGTCAATACCTTCGTTTTTAACCCTGGCGGCATTGATGATGGGATTATTGTCGGAACCTACATAGGCAGGAATTGGAACTCCTACCAAAATGTCGTTGGTTTTTCGTGTATAATAGTCGAATTCACCAGAGAGCTTCTCGTCAAAAAAGCCAAATTCAAACCCGATATTAGAAGTCACAGTTTCTTCCCATTTTATAAATGGGTTTGCTAGTGTTGTCAAAGTTGCTCCGTAAATCAGATTCTCATTGTCACCAAAAACAGCATTTTGATTTCCTGTGACCACAGGGCGACCCTCATAGAAAGCTATCTTGTCATTCCCTATTTTTCCCCAGCTACCACGGATTTTTAGATTCGAAAGTATAGTTTGATCTTGAAGAAAAGCTTCCTCGATGAGGTTATATCCTAAGGCTAGAGAGGGAAAATTCCCAAATCTATTTTCTTTCCCAAAACGGCTAGAGCCGTCACGTCTAAATGTACCGGTGAATAGAAATTTGTTGTTGAACGTATAATTTGCTCTAAAAAGGTAAGAAAGCATAGCCCAATCACCTGCAGAATTGAAGTTGGTTTGGGTTGTCAACTCACCCGCATTCAGGTACCACAGGGATGGGTCCTCTCCGGGTAGGTTTCTTCTTTCCCCTCCGAGTGATTCTGTGTAGAAGTCCTGGGTAGTGATACCTGCTAATAAATTAATACGATGTTTTTCCCACTCTTTGGTATAGTTCAGCGTGTTTTCCCAAAGAATATTTCTATTTCTTAAGTTATCAACATTGACTGAATTTTCTGGATTTTGTTGGGTAGCGGAGACGAAATATACAGGGGTAAAAGTTTTTGAATCCTGAAAGGAGAAATCTAATCCAACATTACTTCGGAAAGTGAAATTTTTCAAAAATTTTACATCCATAAAGAAATTACCAACTGTTCGGTAATTGTTTGTTTGATTATTTGAGTTGTATTCAAGCTGTGCAGCGGGATTTCCTACCGGTGAGGTGTCAGTATATTTCCCATCGGACTGAGTTGGATCGAAAATCGGATAGCCACGATATGCATTTCCTATTACGCCAGGTTCATTTTGCTGATTGAAGTAGATGAAAGAGAGATTGTGGCCAAAAGTCACCGCATCGCTGAGCTTATATTGATTATTCAGTCGGATGGTCAATCGTTCATACTCAGACTCTTTGACCACTCCTTTTTGATCAAAATAATTGACACTAAGATTGAAATTGGATTTCGCTGACCCTCCAGAAGCTCCTAAACTCACATTACTGATGGGAGCATTTCTGAAAATGTAATCCTGCCAATCAGTGCCATCTTGGTAATCGTTGACATTATATAGTGGTTGGTTTCCCACATTTTGCTCTAACTCATTCGCCAGTTGAGCAAATTCGCGCGCATTCACCAAATTTATTTTATTAGCCACTTGCTGTACACCTGTGTATGCATCAACGGTGATTCTGGTTTCCGCATCAAATGAACCTTTCTTTGTGCTGACAATGATTACTCCATTTGCACCTCTGGAACCATATATTGCGGTTGCGGAAGCATCTTTCAAGACTTCCATAGATTCCACATCAGTTGGATTCAAAAAATTGATGTCGTCTAGGAGCATTCCATCCACCACGTATAGGGGAGAGGAATTATTCAGTGTGCCCACCCCACGGATACGAACCGTAGACCCAGCACCAGGGGCTCCTGAGTTTTGAGTGATTTGCACACCACTTACCCTTCCTTGGAGAGACTGAGTTACATCTGAAACTGGAAGCCTGCTGATGTCTTCTGATTTTACGGTGGAGATAGCTCCCGTAAGATCGCTTTTACGCTGGATACCGTATCCGACCACGACAAATTCATCAAGGTCACCGAAATCCTCATCGAGTGTGAGGTCAATGGTCGATCTTCCACCTAGGGGCATTTCCATCGTTTTGAAGCCTACAAAGGTGAAGACCAACACGGCGTCATTAGGGACTTGCAATGCATACTTCCCCTCTAAATCAGTGACAGTTCCAGTGGTGGTTCCTTGGATAACCACGTTTACTCCGGGGATCGGCTGTCCAGAGGAATCGATTACAGTTCCCTGAACAGGAACGTTAGTTTGCCCATAGGAATCAGGAGTAAAAAACAAGGAGAATAGGAGAAGGGGTATAATAAAATACTTGCTCAGAAGCCAAGTACTTTCCCTTTCGGGTAGCAATTTTTCCATCGGGCTATACGGGTTTGGTTGTAGTTTACATTACTAAGATGTAGCTCATCTAAGCTTTCAATCAAACTAACTAGCATTAAATTCTTAATGTTAAAAAATCTTCGCAATCGATTGAAAAATAGTTTATAATCTCATCTTTTTAGCTAGTTCATTCCTTGTTTAATTTCAATAAAAAGTGGTTTTAAAAATGATTAAAGTATCTTTATAAGAATCCATTCACCGTTGGTTAGCAGGATTATAATTGTCTTGGAAATCCAGAACTTTAATTAAGTTGGTGAGACTTTTCTAATAAAATATCCTCCCAGTCTGGTTGATGAATACCTCTAATCTCCAGCTGTAATTTAACCTTTACGCGAAAGCTACTTATGGCATTAATTCTTAGATTCAGCAAAAGTGACAGCTGCTCAAGGGTGAGTTTGTCATGCTCTGAAATCACGGTATAAGAAAGATAGAATGCCTTTTCTATGGGCAGGCGGATCCCATGGAAGACAGTATTTGCGGTGGCGGATTCTGTATTGCCACATCTTGAGCACCTGCGGTTAAAAATTTTTGAACTTTTGGAGAATTTACCATGCTCACAAGCTTTGCAGGTAAACCCATTTCCCCATTTGACCTGCTCAAGATATCGGAGACAGGCGCTAGAATCTGGAAATATCTTCGAAAAATCTTCATAATTCATGCGCTTATTTGTTATTCTAGCTTGTAAATTTTCTTTAATTTGCAATTTTAATTTCCATATATCCTTGTCCAAAAGAGCATTGATGCGTTTAATTTCCTCATCTTTTTCTAAGATTTGCTGGTTGTATTCGAGTAGTAATTGATTTTTTGTGGAAAGTTCCTGCGTCCTTTCATTGACACGTTGTTCTAGTTCTCTATTGACTTTTTCTTTTAAGACTGCTTTAACCTCCGCTTGTCTTAGCGTTCTTAGTAAGGCTCTATCTCGGCTATTTTTGAGGATTTTCACACGATCTCCCAGTGCCAAAGTGAGTAATAGCATTTCCATAAGAAATGCAATGTGTAGACTATAATATAATACCGTACTGTGCGGGAGGATGGCGGTGTGAACCAGAGCTTTAAGGGAGAAGCCCAAAAAGAGAATGCCATAGGCCACCAGAAAAAGTCTTGCCACGCTATATCCTTTCACCAACACATAAATACTTGAAAAGAGAATAAGAAAGAATGGGATGATATCGTAAATCTGCATCTCCAGGAGCGTGGAAAAGAACGTGATGCCCGCTACAAAAAGAACTGTTTTGACAGCAAGGATATACTGAAAACAGCGATGCATGCTCGGGAATCTTCTTTTCAAATTGAGGAAATGAGTGGAGAAAAGTAAGGCAAAAATAACGATCAAGTAGCCAGAAAGTCCAGAGATTGGTTGGTTCCATTCGGGTCGATTTGGCCACAAATACTGAAAAGCTATGCCGTCGACGCAAGCTGCAAAAATACCTACACTCAATAAATAGAAAACATAATATAAATACTTCACTTCCTTTATAGCCAGGTAAATCAAGCCATTATAAAGACAAATGATGAGGATCATTCCATAGAAAATGCCGTAAAGGAAATACTCGTTCAAGGCATAATATATGAAACGATTGTAAGATCTGAATGCAATTCGAATGTCTGCTTTTTGTGAAGATTTGATTTTGAAATAGTAGGTATCAATTCCGGAAATCTCATTTTCTATCGGTATCTGGAAGTTTTTGTGGGCGAAAATACGAGCTCCAAATGGCAGGTTATCTCCCAGCTTTAATTCCTTATATCCTTCTTCTGAAGGGATGTAGGCAGTGATATCATCGATGGTTTGATCGTAAAACTCCAACAGCCACCGCTTATTACTTTCTGGGGTTTTCAATATTGCTACTCTTATCCAGTATGTTTTTTCAGTTGAAAACTTGTGTTTGTTGAAGCCTGGATTGATCTTTAATTCTCCTGAAATTGGATCGGAAAGTATATCACTCAAATCAAGATCATTGCTTTCATCCTCGTAAAAAGTAAGTCGATCTATCGCGTAGATTCTTTCATCTAGCTGATCATTAATTTGGAAAGTAGGCGCAGAGGATTGGGCATAGGCAGGTAAGCTTAGTGCTATAAATAAGGTGCAAACTAATGCGAAAACATTTCTATAAAATTTCGCCATAAACTACTTGTTTTTACTCCTGATTAAAGAATTAAAAACGCAGTTCAGAAGCTTTATGTTCACATCATGTTGCTTTTGACAAAATTATGCAGAAAGTAAACCTTAGGTTACTTCCACTCCTCCATGAGTTTGATCAGTAATTCTGGTTCATCAGTAGTGATGAAATCTGGGTTTTGGTCAAGAAACCACTTCAAATCTTCTGGCTTGTTTACTGTCCAGGCATTCACTGTCAATCCAAGTTCCTGCGCTTCTTTGATCCAATGGGGATTCTTTTTGAGTAAATTAATATTGTAGTCAAAGCCGAAAAATCCTGCTTCTTTTAATTCTGCAGGAGTTTTATCACCATTGAGGTAAGCGACATTAGCCTTTGGATCCATTTCAATGGCTTTCAATCCTCCTTCATAACTGAATGTGATGTAGTCCACCCATTGCTCGGCTTTCATCTTCTTGACGGCCAACACTGATTTTTCGGCTACTTGTATACTTCTCTCTACAGAGATTTTAGAAGGCTTAATTTCGAAGATCAACTTCGTTCCTTTTTGTTTTTTACCAGCTTTTAAGTATTCTTCTACAGTAGATAGCTTTTCTCCATTTTCATGTTTTTTGGTCAAAAGCTCTTTATAGGTAGAGATTTCGATTTCCATGCCTTCGAAATCCGCATCGTGATTTACCACCAAAACCCCATCGGAAGTCATCCAAACATCAAATTCAGAACCTTCACAACCTAGTTTTACAGCCTCTTTGAGCGAAGCAATAGAATTCTGTGGATTTGTCTGAGCTTTCCAAGCACCGCGGTGTGCTATTACTTTATTCTTATGAAAAGACTTTTGAGCAAATGCACTGGAGCTGTGTATTAGAAAAGCAAGTAAAATGACTAGGAGGGATTTCATGGCAATGAGTTAAATCGTGTCAACTGGTTTGCCAAAAGTAAAAAATCAAGAGATAGGAACTTCTCCGCTTGTCAGAATTCATGATAACTTAATCCTTCACTTATTTATCAAACCATAATAGGCGCGAAGAAGGCCCAAAGGGTACAGCTTGTTTTTCATTGAATAGGAATGTTGACCATTGAGTTCCAACATTGGCACGTGATTATTTATTTAGCCACAGTGATAGCAGAGGATAATGCGGAGAGTGCAACATAGCGTGACCCTTACATCCTTGATCATTAGCCCAGATTGCAGGCTTTAGGCGATAAATTAGAAATTTCAATTTTTTTTCTAACGTTAGTTATTGAACTTAATAACGAAACCATAACAATAATTAGGGAAACTAACATTTTTGCCAACTACAGATCCTTGGGGTTTGTCAGGGGATGCTCCATATACCAAATCGTTCTAGGTGATTTTCAATAATCGTCTTGTAAACTAACATATTAAAGAATAGAATCCTACTAGTTTACACAGTTCATAAACTTAAATCAGAAGGTTTTTTTAATTTAAATATTAACCCAAACATGTTGATTCATAAAACGACTAGGGCTTAAAAACAGGAAAAACTAAAGCAAGAGGAAGAATTAAAATTTACTCTTAAAATTAAGGTGGATTATGAAATATAACTTAGATTCAAGTGATAAACTCACCACCTTGTTGTAGAAAAAGCCTACCCTAAAGGTTTGGCCCTAGGGATAAACCTTTAGGGTGGGCTGGATACAAAAACATCCTATTTTTGGGTTGCAAAACTTAACAAATATGTCGCAATTATCACTATCAGAAAGATACGAAATTTTCGCTTTCAAGAAACAGGGAATCTGTAATTCTGAAATTGCCAAGACGCTAGGCAGGGATAAGTCTACCAGAAGCAGGGAGCTGAAAAGGAAGGCAGATGGACGCAGTAAGAATTACCGCCCCGATCTGGCACATAGAAAGGCTGCCGACAGGCACCTGCACAAGAATAAGCACAAGGATTTTACGGTCCAGGTGCAGGAGGATATCATCTATTGGCTGGAAAAAGACTTCAGTCCTGACAAATAAAAGGAAATACGGTCAACAACAAAGCCCCAGGCGTCTCTGTAGAGCGGATATATCAGTTCATTTGGCAGGACAAGAAGGAAGGTGTTGAGCTTTACAGGCACTTAAGGACACGAGGTAAGAGCTATCAAAAGCGAGGAAATAAGAAGGCAGGCAGAGGCTTGATCCCCAATAGGACCTGTATAAGCCAACGCCTTGAGGTCGATGAGAAAAAAAACAGGATTGGTGATCTGGAAATGGACCTGATCATTGGTAAAGGACATAAAGGAGCCTTGTTGACCATAAATGACAGGGTGACCGGAATGCTTTGGATGGCGCACATAAAGGGAAAGGGGGCGGTGGATATAGAGAAAAAAGCTATAGCCCTTTTGGAGGACTCAGCTCCCTTTCTGCCTATCATCACCACAGACAATGGGAAGGAATTCGCAAACCATAAGAAAATTGCCGAACAGGGGGGATAGATTTTTACTTTGCAAGGCCTTACCCCGGTTGAGAACGAGAGGTGCCAATGTAAATTTGAATGGACTGGTCAGGCAATATTTCTCTAAAGGAACTAACTTTGACAACATTGATGAACAAGCCGTAAAAAAGGCGGAAAATATATTGAACAACAGACCTAGAAAAAGGTACGCCTATTTATCGCCTAATGAAGTTTTTGCAAAGGCTATGGACAACAATGGTATTGTTGCATTTATCACTTGAATCCAACAAATATAAAAGTAAAAAATATAGTAAAAATGAAAAAAATGAAACTTACCAGAACATTTATTGGATTATTTTTATCAATTGGATTTATCTCCTGCAATAGCGATGATTATGAAATTTCTACAATACAACCGTCAACCAACTTAATAGAAATGGAAGCAGAAGGCGGTCAAAAAGAAATATCCTTTACCAATGGAGATTGGAACATTTCAGAAGTTATCAATACAAAAGGAAACGCGAATATTCACGGGGATATTTATTCACTAAATGGAGAAATAATCCAAGAAAATGAAGTTTTAGCTTTGGAAGACGAAGGAAAAATTGTAGCTGATTGGAGTAATAAAGGCTTTGTTATTACACGAGAAACTTCATCTTCCCTCAAAATCGAATTAAAGGAAAATAGCACAGGAGAAGAGTTTAGTTTTGCTTTAGTATTAAATTCTGGACAAGAAAATTTTGCAATAAATGTAACTCAAAAAAAATCACAGGGTTATCAATTTAAAAGTATCGAATTCAGTCTAAAAGAAGAAGACGGTGATTCTCTGTTTATGAGAAAAGGGATAAATAATGAGTTTAATGTACAACAATCTATACAATTTACATTTTCACCATATGAGGGAATAGATACTCATAACAAATCACATTTTGAAAGTATGGAAGAGAATGCTTTTGTATGGCTTAAAAATGATTCTATACTGACAAAAATACCAACAAGTATCCAAATTAATAAAATATATTTCAATGGGGAAGAAAGAATATATAGCAATGTTTGGGCAATAAATCCTAATGGTTTTGAAGAAATGGAAACAATTACGATCCCCGCTGGTAATTCTGCATTTTCAACTGAAATAGAATATCGTAAACGTAAAGTTTCTTATCAGCTTCGTTTAATCAATAACAGGACAGCAGAGGAAAAAATCATTGAAGGAAAATGGATTGAAATTGCACCAACGGGAGAATATTCCATTGAATGGCGAGAATAGGAGACAACGAAATGCCAACACCGTATATCAAAAATAGGGCAATTAGTGCTTAACCCAATGGCAAAGTCACTTTCGATAGGTAGCCAAATTTTAAATTTTGTTCATTGAGAAAATAAGACAATAAGAAAAATTTAAAAATTCGGCTTTTGTCCAACCGAATGGTAGTTGCTTTATATGTGGGACGAATGACCCAATACTGAATTTAATGAGATTGAAAATACGGAAAAGAATAGTAAAATAATACTGGCATCCGAGTAAAAAATTAGTCAAAATCAGCATTCTTAGAATAGTACAAAATGGGAAAGGCGGAACACCGATTTGGTAATTTCCGCCTTTTGGTGCTAGTTTTAGTTACCATAAAACAATCAGCCCGATTCAACATGCAAAATTATCTGGACAGCCGATGATCTGCCAACTGCTTTCTTTTATCCCTGGTGAGTTGGTTGATCAAGCAACGGAGACCTTTAAATCGGAT
>Ga0314772_1001059_pt1 | contig 12966 bp, 9 predicted proteins | sample MetaGCBIW2018_FD_204520 | JGI IMG/M metagenome (GOLD analysis project Ga0314772, IMG submission 204520) | Cryopeg brine microbial communities from Beaufort Sea near Barrow, Alaska, United States - CBIW 2018 | ecosystem: Environmental > Aquatic > Marine > Coastal | place: USA: Alaska | collected... | reverse complement strand
AGCAAGGGTAACCGGGCTCTGGCGGGTGCGCGAGGGGTCTTTTCTGTTTCCCAGCGTAGGCTGAGCCTGTGGCGCAGAACATCTACATCACTTCCATCGAGGGTCACGCTGGCAAGTCCACGGTCGCCCTCGGTCTGCTCGATATGCTCAGTCGCGAGGCAAACCGCGTAGGGGTGTTTAGGCCGGTGGCACGCACGAGCAACGAACGTGATTACGTGCTGGAGATGCTGCTCGCGCACGGTGCCGTCAATCTTAGCTATGACGATGCTGTCGGTGTTGGCTATGACGATGTGCACGCTGACCCCGAGGCCGCGCTGAGCCGGATCGTTGAGCGGTTCAAAGCCGTCGAGGCCCTGTGCGACGTCGTCGTGATTGTCGGATCTGATTACACGGATGTTGGCAGCCCAACCGAGCTCTCGTATAACGCGCGGGTCGCCGCGAACCTTGGCGCCCCGGTGCTCCTTGTCTTGGGTGGGCAGACTGAGGATGGTGAGAGCCGCAGCCCCGACGACCTTGCCCAGGTCTATGCGCTTGCGCATCAGGAGTTGGATGCCGCTCATGCCCAGCTCGTCGGTGTGATTGTGAACCGGTCTGCCCCAGAACAATTGACGGAAATCGTCGCCGGTGTTGCGGCCGCGGCCGGAGGCGATACGCCGGTATGGGCGATTCCTGAGGACCCATTCCTTATCGCGCCAAGCTTGGCCGCTCTTCTCGATGCGGTTGAGGGGGAGTTGCTCAAGGGCGACAGCGACCTCCTGCTTCGTGAAGCTCTCGGCGTCGTTGTTGCGGGCATGACCATGGAGAACGTGCTGACCCGGCTGATCGAAGGCTCGGTCGTGGTGGTCGCTGGCGACCGATCAGATGTGCTGCTTGCAACACTGATGGCGCACGCATCTGAGACGTTCCCGTCGCTGGCGGGCATCATCCTCAACGGCGGTTTCGATTTGTTGCCCCAGATTGAGAGACTCATTGACGGACTAGACCTTTCGTTGCCGGTCATCCGAACCGCCTTGGGCACCTACGACACTGCGCGCATTATTACGAAGACGCGAGGGCGACTGGCGGCGGATTCTCCTCGCAAGTTCGATACCGCTCTCGCGCTGTTCGAGCAGCACGTGGATTCTGGGGTGCTGTTGAAGCGTCTCGAACTGAACCCGCCAACGGTGGTTACGCCCCTCATGTTTGAGTACGGGTTGCTCGATCGTGCCCGCCAAGATCCGCAGCACATTGTTTTGCCTGAGGGAGGCGATGATCGGATTCTGCGAGCCTCAAGCACACTGCTGCGTCGAGGCGTCGCGAAGTTGACGATCTTGGGCGACGAAGGTGAGGTGCGGGGACGTGCCGCCGAGTTGGGTCTCGATATTTCGAGTGCTCGCGTGGTGAGCCCCTTCGATGAAGAACTTCGTGCACAGTTTGCGACCGAATACGTGCGGTTGCGCGCTCACAAGGGCATGACTATGGAGGTCGCCCGCGAGACCGTCACCGACGTGTCATATTTCGGCACAATGATGGTGCACTTGGGGCTGGCTGACGGCATGGTTTCTGGCGCCGCACACACAACAGCCCACACCATTCGACCCAGTTTCGAAATCATCAAGACCAAGCCGGAGGTCTCAATCGTCTCCAGTGTGTTCCTGATGTGTCTCGAAGATCGGGTGCTTGTTTATGGCGACTGCGCAGTGAACCCCGACCCCGACGCGACGCAGCTCGCAGACATTGCAATCTCGTCGGCAGCAACCGCGGCGCAGTTCGGTATTGAGCAGCGCATCGCCATGCTCTCCTACTCGACAGGCACCTCAGGTAGCGGAGCGGATGTCGACAAGGTTCGTTCGGCGACCGCGCTTGTTAGCGAACGTCGCCCCGATCTCGCCGTCGACGGCCCAATTCAATATGACGCAGCAGTGGATGCCGCGGTCGGCAAATCGAAAATGCCAGACTCGGAGGTCGCCGGTCGCGCCACAGTGTTTATTTTCCCCGATCTCAATACGGGAAACAACACATACAAAGCGGTCCAGCGCAGCGCCGGAGCTGTAGCGATTGGGCCAGTGATGCAGGGACTTCGCAAGCCCATTAATGACCTGTCGCGAGGCGCACTCGTTCAAGACATTGTGAACACTGTCGCAATCACGGCGATCCAGGCACAGTCGGTCGCCGCTGACGCTGCCGCCGCTGACCTAATCGCCGCTAGTTCTGTGCATCACCAAGCAGCGCCTTCGGGAGGGAAGCACTCGTGACCACAGTTTTTGTCGTCAATTCAGGGTCATCGTCGATTAAGTGGGAGCTGCTCGATGCTGAGTCCGGCTCCGTCTATAACGGTGGGATTGTGGAACGCATCGGCGAACCCGGCGGAGGCGCAGCGGACCACGACGACGGGATGCGGCAGATTCTGGCGGGGCTCGGCGACGAGCATCCGGCGGTCATAGGCCACCGTGTAGTGCACGGTGGAGCAGAATTCACGGCAGCTACCGTCATCACCGACAAGGTAGAAGCGCGCCTTGACGAGATCTCGGCACTCGCACCGCTGCACAATCCGGAGAATCTCAAAGGAATCCGCGCTGCACGAGCAGCGTTTGCGGATGTCCCGCACGTTGCTGTTTTCGACACCGCGTTTCACGGCACACTCGCGCCTGAGGCTTATACCTATGCGATCGACGCAGACACCGCTCGTGAGCACGGCATCCGACGCTACGGTTTTCACGGAACCTCCTACCGCTACGTTGCAGGCAAGGCGGCCGAACTGCTGGGTAAGGACCTTGCCGACCTCAAGTTGATCGTGTTCCATCTGGGCAATGGCGCATCAGTGTGTGCCATTGATGGTGGCCGCAGCGTTGACACCTCGATGGGGATGACTCCACTTGAGGGGCTAGTGATGGGCACCCGCTCAGGAGACATTGACCCTGGCGCACTCTTTCATTTGGGACGCACGGGAATGACCTTGGCCGAGCTCGACCACCTGCTCAATCGCAAGAGTGGCCTGCTCGGCATGACCGGCACCGGTGACATGCGTGACGTGCAGGCGTCCGCAGATGCTGGCAACGAAAGCGCCAAAGCGGCGCTCGCGGTCTACTACCACCGGCTGCGTCACTATTTGGGGGCGTACCTTGTGGCGCTTGGCGGGGCCGACGCGATTGTCTTCACCGCGGGAGTTGGCGAGAACAATGCAGCAACACGCCTCTCGACGGTTACGGGTCTCGAATCATTCGGAATCGTGATGGATGTCGCGGCAAACGCCGCTCGTGCGCGTGACGCCCGAATCATCTCGGCGCCCGATTCGCGGGTGAAGGTGCTCGTAGTCCCCACGAACGAGGAGCTTCAAATCGCACGCGAATCTGTGGCCGCAACAACAGGAAATCAACAAGCACGCGAGTAGCTTGCTCGCTAGCGCACGTTGGGATCGTCAGCGGGCACGACTACGCTAGAGCCGTGGTTGCTGCCCTATATCGCCGATACCGGCCCGAGACATTTGCTGAACTCATCGGCCAGTCTCAAGTGACCGATCCGTTGCGCACGGCGTTGCGCACCGACCGCGTCAATCACGCCTATTTGTTTAGCGGCCCCCGCGGGTGTGGAAAGACGACATCCGCCCGAATTCTTGCTCGCTGTTTGAACTGCGCCGAGGGTCCAACAGACACTCCGTGTGGTGTCTGTGCTTCCTGCATTGAGCTGTCTCGCGATGGTGGCGGATCTCTCGACGTTGTTGAGATTGACGCTGCAAGCCACAACGGTGTTGACGATGCACGAGACCTGCGTGAACGGGCCGTGTTTGCTCCGGCCCGCGACCGTTTCAAAATCTTCATCCTTGACGAAGCGCACATGGTTACACCGCAAGGCTTCAACGCGATGCTCAAGATTGTTGAAGAGCCGCCGGAGCATGTGAAGTTCATCTTCGCCACCACCGAGCCAGACAAAGTGATTGGCACGATTCGTTCGCGCACTCACCACTACCCCTTCCGGCTGGTGCCGCCCGCCCAAATGCTCGACTACGTGCAGCAGCTGTGTGAGAGCGAAAAGGTAGAGGTAGAGGGCGGTGTGCTGCCGCTTGTCGTGCGCGCCGGTGGCGGATCTGTGCGAGACACACTGTCACTTCTTGACCAGCTGATCGCCGGTTCCGATACGCAGATGGTTGGTTATGAGCGCGCGGTAGCGCTGCTCGGCTACACCCACGCCGAGCTTCTCGATGAAGTTATTGACGCGCTCAGTTCCGCTGACGCTGCTGCAGCGTTCTCTTCAGTAGACCGCGTCATCCAGACCGGTCAAGATCCGCGGCGCTTCGTAGAAGATCTCCTTGAGCGGATGCGCGATCTCATCGTTGTGGCGGCAACCGCCGACAACGCGGCATCGGTTTTGCGCGGCATCCCTCAAGACCAGCTTGAACGCATGGCGCAACAGGCACGCACCCTCGGCGCAGCAGAGCTCTCGCGCGCAGCAGATGTCATCAACGCCGCGCTGTCAGAAATGACCGGTGCCACATCGCCTCGACTGCACCTCGAACTCATGGTTGCGCGCATCCTGGTTCCCGCGAGCGACAACACCCAGCGCGGCGCACTCGCTCGTGTCGAACGACTTGAGCGTCGCATCGGAATCGAAGGCGACGGCTCGTTGTCCGCGGCTCCGGTTGCAGCCGCAGCAGATGCGTCGGGCGTATCCACTGAGCCCGCATCCACTACTCCAGCGCCGCGCGCCGCAGCACCAGCACCGGTTGAGTCCGCTGTGGCAGTAACGCCGCCAGCCAGCGCGTCCGAGACGACGGAGACGCCCGAGACGGCATCTCGCGCACAGGCCACTCCGGTTGCGCCCGCAGCATCCGCTTCGGCACTGTCTACCGCCGCCGCAGCTCCGCGCACGACGCCGATCTCGATTCAGCAGGTCAAAGACTCGTGGCCAGAGATTCTTGATGCCGTAGAGAAGCTCAAGCGCACCGCCTGGATGGTAGTTTTCACCGCGAAACCGCTCGAACTGCGCAACGACAAGATTTTGGTGCTCTCGTTCCCTAGCCAGAGGGACGTAGATGCGCTGAAGGAGCGCAGTGCGCCTGGCGAAGGCGTCGGCGACTACCTCAAAAAAGCCTTCGTGCACGTGCTCGGCTTTGAGCCAGCGCTGATGGCGAAAGTTGAGGGCACTTCTGCAGCCCCGCTCGCAGCCGCACCTCAGCAGTCCGCACCCGCACCCGCACCCGCACCCGCACCCGCACCCGCACCCGCACCAGAAGCATCCCGCTCACACGCTTCCGCTTCCGAGCCGTCGACTCAGCCGCGATCCTCCAACCAGGCTCCGGCCGCCGCTGATGAGGGTCCCGAGCCTGAGGAGCCTGCGCCGGCCGAAAATCGTGAACCAGGGGGATGGGCTGTTGCGGCCATCCCCGAATCGGAGCCAGAGCCGGAGCCAGAGGCCGATCCGTCCATGGCGCGCAGCGGTGCCGCTGCAGCGCTAGCGAAGCAGTCTGAAGCACCCGCAGCGAACCCGGCTCCTTCAACCGAGGCACCGGCATCCACGTCACCAACGCCCGCAGCGGAAGCGCCAGCAACCGCACCCGACGCCAGGCCATCGATATCGGCAGCGGCCGCCCAGATGGACCGCTCCCGCTACGGAGAGTCAGTGGTTCGTGAACTCCTCAACGCGACATTCATTGAAGAGGAGCAGGTTGCTCCGCGAGTGACACCCCAGCCGAGAGACGAGTAACCCGTGTACGACGGAATTGTTCAAGAACTGATCGACGAGCTCGGTCGCCTACCCGGCATCGGCCCCAAGTCTGCCCAGCGCATCGCATTTCACATTCTGCAGACCGAAAGTTTTGACGTGCGTCGGCTTGCCGAGCTCCTCAACGACATTCGCGACAAAGTTCACTTCTGCGCGATATGCGGCAATGTAACGGAGCAAGAGACCTGCTCCATCTGCCGCGACCCGCGCCGGTCACCCGCGTCCATTTGCGTTGTTGAAGAAGCGAAAGACGTCGTCGCCATCGAACGCACCCGCGAATTTTCTGGCCTGTATCATGTACTTGGTGGAGCGATCAGCCCCATCGATGGAATCGGCCCCGACCAGTTGCGCATCAAGCAACTCTTGGGCCGGTTGGCTGACGGTGTCGTCACAGAAGTCATCATCGCGACCGACCCCAATCTCGAAGGTGAAGCAACCGCTACCTATCTGACGCGGCTTCTGGTTCAGCCCAATCTTCGAATTTCGCGCCTCGCATCGGGTCTTCCGGTCGGTGGAGATTTGGAATACGCCGACGAGGTCACTCTAGGGCGGGCCTTCGAAGGCCGCCGAATTGTTGATCACTAGGGCCGCCCGTAACGAATCAGACGGGTAGTGCACGCACCGCTAGACTCGCACTTTGGGCAACCCATGCCCGCTAAAACCCGCTTCAGGAGAACAATGAGCCTCATCGTTCAGAAGTTCGGTGGCTCATCCGTTGCCGACGCTGAGAGTGTCAAGCGTGTCGCAAAGCGCATCGTCGAGACCCGCAGAGCCGGAAACGACGTTGTTGTTGTCGTCTCCGCCATGGGAGATACCACCGACGAACTATTAGACCTCGCCGAGCAAGTCGTGCCCGTACCGTCCGGCCGCGAACTCGACATGCTGCTGACTGCAGGCGAACGAATTTCGATGGCGCTCCTCGCAATGGCGATCAAAAGTTTCGGTGTCGATGCCCGCAGCTACACCGGCAGCCAGGCCGGCATGGTCACGGATGCCCAGCACGGTGCCGCACGCATCGTCGAAGTGTCACCTCGCCGCGTTCAAGAAGCGCTCGATGATGGCGCAGTCGCAATCGTTGCCGGTTTCCAAGGCTTCAACCGCGGAACCGGAGACATCACAACTCTCGGTCGCGGGGGATCAGATACAACTGCCGTTGCTCTCGCTGCCGCCCTCGGTGCAGAGACGTGCGAAATCTATACTGACGTCGACGGTGTTTTCACTGCTGACCCGCGCATTGTGACGTCGGCGCGCAAGGTCAACGTTGTGACGTGCGAAGAAATGCTTGAGCTCGCTGCCGCCGGCGCAAAAGTACTGGATGTTCGCGCGGTCGAATATGCGCGTAGGCACGGGGTAACGATTCACGTGCGCTCGTCGTTTAACAACAACACGGGCACGTTAGTAGTCAATCCGAAGGATGGAGAGAGCGTGGAAGAAGCAATCATCACAGGTGTTGCCTCCGATCTGAGCGAAGCAAAGATCACGGTGGTCGGGGTTCCTGACGTTCCCGGCAAGGCTGCACAGATCTTCACGATCGTGGCCTCGGCAAACGCCAACATCGACATGATCGTTCAGAACGTCTCTTTGGCATCCACAGGTCGTACCGATATCTCATTCACCTTGAAGAAGTCGGATGCCGAAGATGTGCTCCGTGCGCTGACCTTCCATCAAGACGAGGTCGGTTTTGAGTCGCTGCAGCACGATGACCAGATTGGGAAGCTCTCGGTTGTCGGTGGCGGCATGCGCACGAATGCCGGAGTTTCGGCCCGACTTTTCACCGCTCTGTTCGAGGCTGGAATCAACATGGAGATGATTTCTACGAGCGAGATTCGTATCTCGGTTGTTACTCGGGCCGATACGGTTGCAGAAGCAGTGCGGGTCGTTCACACCGCATTCGGGCTTGATGGCGATGAAGACGCGGTCGTTCACGCAGGCACCGGCCGCTAGTCGGCCAATAATTGTTCACGGTTCGCCGCTAGTGTGGCGAACACTGATTGGTAGGTAGAGGTTCTCATGGTTAACGCAGGTATCCGTATCGGTGTTGTTGGTGCAACAGGTCAGGTTGGCGCTGTTGTGCGTCGCCTTCTTGAAGAGCGCGATTTTCCGGTAGCGGAAATTCGCTACTTTGCATCGTCGCGTAGTGCTGGCACGACTCTGCCGTTCAAGGGCGAGCAGATCACTGTAGAAGACGCTTCAACGGCTGATCCCAGCGGTCTCGATGTCGCCATTTTCTCCGCCGGGGCGACCACCTCGAAGGCACAGGCACCGCGGTTTGCTGCTGCTGGCGTCACGGTGATTGACAACTCTTCTGGCTGGCGCATGGATCCTGACGTTCCATTGGTCGTGAGCGAGGTAAACCCGCACGCGATCGATCAGGCCGTCAAGGGAATCATTGCGAACCCGAACTGCACCACAATGGCTGCGATGCCGGTGCTTAAAGTATTGGATGCCGAAGCAGGTCTCGAGCGACTGATCGTGAGCACCTACCAGGCCGTGTCGGGCGCAGGCCTCGCCGGAGGCGAAGAGCTGCTCGAGCAGGCTGCCGCAGCAGTATCCCAGAACGCGATGGGTCTCGTTGAGGATGGCGGCGCGGTCACGATGCCTGCACCAAACAAGTTCCCCAAGAACATTGCGTTCAATGTGGTTCCGCTCGCGGGCAGCATTGTCGATGACGGTCTCAACGAGACCGACGAAGAGAAGAAGCTGCGCAACGAGAGCCGCAAGATCCTTGAACTTCCCGGTCTTCTGGTGAGTGGTACGTGTGTGCGCGTTCCCGTGTTCACCGGACACTCGCTGTCGATCAACGTGGAATTTGCCAAGCCACTGAGCCCCGAGCGGGCAACGGAACTGCTAGCGAATGCTCCGGGTGTCAGCCTCAGCGATATTCCAACGCCACTCGACGCCGCCGGTGCCGACCCGAGCTTTGTCGGTCGTATTCGTGCGGATGAGGGTGTGCCGAATGGGCGCGGTCTCGCGCTGTTCATCAGCAACGACAACCTACGTAAGGGTGCAGCGCTCAACGCCGTGCAGATAGCTGAACTCGTTGCCGCCAAGATCGCGGCGAAGGTTTCGGCCTAGCAGGAGTGATCCCACTTAGCGGCCGCGCCGAAATCCCTGTATGAAATTCGACTCTGTCGCTCGCACTATCGCGACGACGGTGATGGTCGCAGCCACACTCGGCCTCGCAGCGTGCGCGAGCCCCGCCGCCTCGGATGAGCCTGTCATTGTTGCGGCGGCCGACTCCGGTGGTCCTCGAGTTGCTTTCTATGGCGATTCATACACCCGAGGAACCGGGGCTTCGGATCAAGCCTCGCGGTGGTCGACTGTTCTCAGTGATCAGAACGGCTGGAGCGAATTCAACCCGAGCGTCAGCGGCCTAGGTTTCATGAGAAATCGCACGCTGTTCGGGCAGGGTGACCTTCCCAGCCTCATCATCGCCGACAATCCCGACGTTGTTATTGTGACGATGGGGCTCAACGACAACTTCACTTTCGACGCCTTCGCAGATGAACTCCCTGGTCAAATCATGAGCGATTTCGATCGCCTATCGACAGAGCTCCCGAATGCCCGACTCATTGTCGTCGAGCCGTTTTGGTACAAGGCTGAACGTCCGGCTTCCGTCGACGTGATCATCTCCTTGGTGCACGATGCTGCGCTAGAAGTCGATGCCGATTACGTCCCCCAAGCCTCCTATTGGCTGACCGGGCATCCTGAATGGATCTCCAGCGATAACCTTCACCCCAATGACGCCGGTCATGCGGCGATTGCCGCACGGATGGATCGGGCACTTCGCGCTTTGGGCCTCTGATGGGCACGGCGTGCGGTCGTGGGGGAGGGCAGGCAATCGTTAGGGCTGCCCGCGCCGAACTCCTGTCATGAAATTTGATTCCGTAGCGCGCACCATTGCGGCGACCGTTGTGGTCGCGGCGTCCCTTGGCCTTGTTGCGTGCACTGCGACAGAGCCTGCGGTTGACCGTGACCCTAACGCCGTACGCGTTGCCTTCTATGGCGACTCTTATACGCTCGGCACCGGCGCTTCCGCAACGGTGAATCGCTGGTCGACCGCGATCAGCGAGCAGCGAGAGTGGAACGAATTCAATCCGAGTGTCAACGGGTTGGGCTTCATCAATAACCGCAGCATGTTTGGCGAAGGCGACCTGCCGAGTCTTGTGATTGCCGATAATCCGGACTTCGTGTTCGTGACGATGGGACTCAATGACAACTTCAGTTTCGATGCTCGAGCCAGCGACATCCGCTCGCGGATTACCGACGACCTTGATCGTCTCACTACGGCGCTTCCCGATGCTCGGTTCATTGTCGTCGAGCCGTTCTGGTACACGGATGAACGTCCTGCCTCAGTCGAAACGATCATCACCTGGGTGAAGGATGCCGCTGAAGAGATCGGCGCAGACTACATCCCAAACGCTTCGCACTGGGTCGAGGGACACCCCGAGTGGATGGCCAGCGATCAACTTCACCCCAACGATGAGGGCTATGCCGAGATAGCCAAGCAGATGGATCGCGCTCTGCGCACTTTGGGTCTCTAACGTCCCGCTAAAGTGGAGTCGTGAATAAAACCGTCGACGTCGCGCTTATCGGCGGCGGAATCATGAGTGCCACCCTAGGAACGCTGCTAAAGAAGTTGCAGCCCGACTGGGATATCCAGATCTTCGAGCGTTTGAGTGATCTAGCTCAAGAGAGCTCGAACCCCTGGAACAACGCCGGCACCGGGCATTCCGCGCTGTGCGAACTCAATTACACCCCGCAGAACAGCGATGGCTCGATCGAGATTTCGAGCGCGGTCAAAGTCAACGAGCAGTTCCAAATGTCTCGCCAGTTCTGGTCCTACCTTGTAGATGAGGGCGCGCTGCCCGAGCCGAGTTCATTCATCAACCCCACGCCGCACATGAGTTTCGTGTGGGGCGAAACGAATGTTGAATACTTGCGCAAGCGTTTCGAGGCGCTAAAAGATCACCCTCTATTTGCCGGTATGCAGTACAGCGAAGACCCCGCCGTCATACATGGTTGGGCTCCGCTCATGATGCCGGGCCGACTCAAGTCTGAACCTGTCGCTGCCACCCACATTCCTTCCGGCACTGATGTTGATTTTGGTGCGCTGTCGCACTTCATGGTCGACACCCTTGTTGAGTCAGGTGCGACGCTCAACACGGGAATCAGGGTCACGAACCTCAAGCGTCAGAGCGACGGCACGTGGAAGTTGAAGCTGCGCCACGATATTGGTGAGACGCCCGTTGAGCCAATCACTGCTCGCTTCGTGTTCGTCGGGGCAGGGGGGTACGCACTGAACCTGTTGCAGAAATCGGGCATCAAGGAGATTCGCGGCTTCGGTGGTTTCCCCGTCAGCGGCGAGTTCTTGCGCACTGACAACCCCGAAGTCGTTGCGGCCCACAGCGCAAAGGTTTATGGCAAGGCTGCTGTAGGTTCGCCGCCGATGTCAGTTCCTCACCTCGACCTCCGTGTGGTTGATGGCCAGGGAAGTCTCATGTTTGGCCCGTATGCCGGATTTAGCCCCAAGTTCTTGAAGACGGGTTCTGTTCTCGACTTGTTTGCGTCGATTCGCTGGCACAACCTGCTCCCGATGGTTGCCGCTGGCCTCGGTAACTTGTCGCTCGTGAAGTACCTCGTCGGCCAGCTCATGGCGAGCCCGGAAACTAAATTCGCCGAGCTCAAGAACTTTGTTCCTAACGCGAAGCCTGAAGATTGGTACCGCATCACCGCTGGACAGCGCGTGCAGGTCATGAAAAAGCATCCGAAGATGATTGGCGTGTTGCAGTTCGGCACCGAAGTTGTGTCTTCGGCCGACGGCAGCATCGCTGGCCTGTTGGGCGCCTCGCCCGGCGCCTCTACTGCGGTTCCGATCATGCTGGGATTGGTAGAGAAGTGCTTCCCTGAGCGTATGGATGACTGGCGTCCGAAGATTGAGACGATGATCCCGAGCTTCGGGCAACAACTTTCCGATTCGCCGAAGCTCGCTCACGAAACCTTGGATCGCACGGCGAAGGCTCTGAAGATCCACCCGTAGCGATACGCGCTCACACCTCGGGTCTCGTTGGTCCGCAATACACCCCGCAAAACGGGGTACGTTGCGTACCCCGTTTGCTGTCATACTGTACGGGTTGCAGCACTACGGTGAGGGGGAACGCGGATGTCGATCGGCCTTCCCGCACACCTGCGCAAAGAGAGCGTCGGTCGGGCATTCGCGCAATCCATAAATACCATCTCATTCGTGTGCTTCGCGATGGTTCTCGCGGGCGTTGTCAGTCTCTTCGCGGGCACGAGCAATGTGGCGTTGTTGCCGGCGGCACTCGCGGTGCTTCCGATGCTCTTTACGGTCTGGCTGGCCAACTATTACCGCACTACCTTCTATACCGTCGCCCACATTGTGATCGCCGGACCAGCAACCTACTGGTTTGCCCTGACCGTAATTTCAGAAATACAACCGTTGGGAGCATCAGGGCAATATTTGGTCAATGTCATCACCGTCGGACTCATGCTTGTCGGCGGCACGGGCCGCAGTGTCGGATGGAGCCTCGTGTGGTTTACGACCGGACTCCTCGTCGCGCAAGGGGCGGTTACTTTGGCCTCGTGGCAGCTGTTAGGCCACACCGTCATTCCTCCCGGCGTGATCCTCGTCTATCTTGCCGCCATCGGCGTGCTGGCCACGCTGAGGCTGAGCCAGCGAGGGGTGCGTCGCGTGCAATCAGACTTGCACCGTGCGGCTCGGGACGATGAGCTAGACCACCTTCGCTTCGGCATTGAAGCGACGTCTGTTGCGGTCATGCACGACACTGTTCTTGGCCATCTCGCTGCAATAGCGAATGCGCCGTTCGGAGCCATAAACCCCCAGCTGCAGCGCGAAATTACTCGTGACCTTGAAGTGATAGTGGGGGAGGAATGGCTGTCGGGGGCAGTAGAGAACGAAGATGACAGCGCACGCGCTGATTGGCAATCGAGCGCGCTTCAGGCGGCAGTAGCTGAGGCGCAAGCGATGGGACTAGCGGTCGAAGTGACCGGCGATCTGACAGCGCTTGCCCAACTGGATGCTCCCGGTGCTGCAGCGCTCGGCCCAGCGGTCAAACAATGTCTGGTGAACGTCATCAAGCATTCTGGCGCGATGCAGGCTGAAGTCGCCATCTTCGCATCGCCCGACGAAGTAAGTGTGCTGGTCGTCGATGCGGGCAAGGGCTTCGATGAGGCAGAGACGGGCGCCGATCGACTCGGACTGCGGCAGTCAGTTCGTCGCCGCATCGA
>Ga0314772_1001057_pt1 | contig 12983 bp, 11 predicted proteins | sample MetaGCBIW2018_FD_204520 | JGI IMG/M metagenome (GOLD analysis project Ga0314772, IMG submission 204520) | Cryopeg brine microbial communities from Beaufort Sea near Barrow, Alaska, United States - CBIW 2018 | ecosystem: Environmental > Aquatic > Marine > Coastal | place: USA: Alaska | collected... | reverse complement strand
CCGTACAAAGTCTCTAATATTGCCTGGTTGCGCGTTCCTTCGTTTTTGCTGAGGTCTACGGTCGCAATGAGTTGATCAATTTCATCGGTGGAAAGAGTATCGGGCAGTTTACGGCCCAGTTTAGGCGATTCTATAAGATCCATGGGGTTATCTGCGCGATATTCTTCATCTAAAAAATATCTAAAAAATCCTTTAAGACCAGAAATAAGTCGCGCCTGTGAACGTGCGCTCAGGCTTTTGGCCATTTCGTAGATAAACTGCTGCAGGGTTTCTTGGGATATACTGAGCGGCTTATCGGCACTTTCAACTTGCAGCAACCAATTCTCCAATTTCTTTAAATCGAAGTGGTAATTTTTGATGCTGTTTTCAGCAAGGCTGCGTTCCAGTTTGAGAAAGTCGAGGTATTCTTTGATTGCTTGTTGCCAGTTCATTTTAAATTGACGTTGAGATGCAAAGTAACCACTTTCATTCAGAATTAAGATTAATCTTATTTGATTCCTGAAAATGAAGAGTTGTTGGTACAATTGAAATATGCCGGTGCTCATGCAGATTACTAGAAGCAAGGTTTTTACTTAAAACCGTAAGTTCTTTATGTAAATGCTGAAAAATTCAAATGTATTGTATATTTCTGTTTTCAAGAATTTTTAGATCGCAGAATCCGGGTTTTATTTTTTTGAAAGGCCCAACCAGCTATCATTATAATTGAACTTATAATGTCTAAAAATCGGCTCAAAAGTCCGTTTTTTTTATGCCCTTATTTCAACTATATTTGAACAGTAAACAATAAACAATTGCCAATAAACAATTACACGATTACACAAATCAACAACCCGAAACATAATCCATGGCCAAAGAACTTAAAATACTCATCATAAATGGTCCCAACCTTAATATGCTGGGTAAACGGGAGCCAGATGTGTATGGGAATAGATCTTTTGAAGATTATTTTTCTGCGCTGCAGTTTAAATTTAAAGAAACCGAACTTTCTTATTTTCAATCGAATTGTGAGGGAGATCTCATAACAAAATTACAAGAAGCTGATGCGGTTTTTGATGGCATTGTCCTAAACGCCGCGGCCTATACACACACTTCTGTGGGCATCGGCGATGCAATTGCGGCTATAAAGACGCCGGTTATAGAGGTGCATATATCCAATGTTTTTGCACGGGAAGAATTTCGGCATCATTCCTACATTTCCAAACATGCGGCGGGCGTTATTTTGGGCTTTGGTCTAAAAAGTTATGAACTCGCCATTCAATCATTTTTGCTTGAAGAATAAAGCATTTTTAAATTGGAGTAGTGGTAAAGACAGCGCGCTGGCCTTATTTCTCGCCTTAACGGAAGAAAAACTCAGTGTAGATACGCTTGTCACCACGATAAATGAGCGGCATGATCGGGTTTCCATGCACGGCTTACGCGCTTCATTGCTTCAAAAACAAGCGGAAGCAATCGGGCTACCGCTGCGTGAAATCAAGCTTTCGGAATCTATTTCCATGGAAAAATATTCCGAAGTTATGGAAAGTGAATTTCTGAAATTGGTGAATACTGGCTTTACCCATGCCATTTATGGCGATATTTTTCTGGAAGACCTACGGGAATTTCGGCAGAAAAGCCTTCAGAAAGTTGGTTTACAGGGCGTTTATCCGCTATGGAAACAAGAAACCACTACACTGGCACGCAAAATTATAGCACTAGGTTTTAAAGCCATAACCGTTGCAACGAGCGATACGTTACTGGGAAAGGATTTCTGTGGAAGGGAATACGATCAGAATTTTTTGGATAATTTGCCCGCAGGTGTAGATCCTTGTGGTGAAAACGGCGAGTTTCACACTTTTGTTTACGACGGACCCATTTTTAAAAACCCTATTTCTTTTGAGATCGGCGAACGGGTAAAGCGTGATTTGAATACTTCTTCCACACAAAATGGAGACTGGGAAAGCATTTTCTGGTTTTGCGATTTGATCTAAAAATTACCAAAAAATCCTTAAAAACGACTAAAACGAGCGTATAAACAGCCAATTTTAAAGGCCAATACCCCAATTATCTTACCTTTGTAATTCATTTTTAAATTTTAGATATGCAAGACGGTATTTATGCCAAATTTCATACGCCAAAAGGCGAAATTCTGGTGCAACTTACGTATAAAGAAACGCCTGGAACGGTAGGCAATTTTGTGGCTTTGGCCGAAGGAAATCTAGAGAATAAGGCAAAACCTCAGGGTGATGGCTTTTATAACGGACTTAAATTTCACCGTGTGATTCCTGATTTTATGGTTCAGGGCGGCGATCCTCAGGGAACGGGAACCGGTGGTCCTGGTTATAAATTTGATGATGAATTTCATCCTGATTTAAAGCACGATACTCCAGGTACATTGTCAATGGCAAATTCAGGCCCAGGCACAAACGGAAGCCAGTTTTTTATCACCCACGGCGCCACGCCATGGTTAGATAACAAACATACCGTTTTTGGTAAGGTTGTGGAAGGTCAAGATGTGGTAGATACCATTTCTCAAGGCGATTTGATGAACGAAGTAGAAATCATCCGTCAAGGGCAAGAAGCTGAAGATTTTAATGCAGTGGAAGCTTTCCGTACGTTTGAAGGTTCGCGGGAAAAACGTCTCAAGGAAGACAAAGCAAACGCCGAAGCTTCTTTAGATAAGATCGCTGCCGGTTTTGAGAAAACAGATAGCGGTCTGCGTTACAAGATCATTCAAAAAGGAGACGGTAAAAAGGCCGAAAAGGGGAAAACCGTATCGGTGCATTACAAAGGTCAGTTGGCTGATGGTACCGTTTTTGACTCTTCTTATAAAAGAAATGAGCCCATTGATTTTGAACTGGGTGCCGGCCAAGTAATTTCCGGTTGGGATGAGGGCGTAAGCTTATTGCAGATAGGTGATAAGGCGCGCTTTGTAATCCCATCCAACTTGGGTTATGGATCTCGCGGTGCCGGTGGAGTGATACCACCAGATGCGACATTGATTTTTGATGTGGAACTGATGGCCATAAAATAGCGATAGCTTACAATTTTAAAAATCCCGCTAAAACACCGAAAATTAGTTGTTTTAGTGGGATTTTTGATTTTATGCTAGTGAATCCTGCAAGCTATTCCGCTTTTGGGAGGGACGAGCAAATGGGGTTCCTTGTAGGTATTTCTTAACCTATGGATATCCTATCTGGTGTTCAGGTTTTTATTTAGACTTTTCCGGGAGGGGGAAATGCTTTTCACTTTCAGGTTAATTTGGGCTTAAACCTACAAGGAGGTTTTTTCTCGTTCCTCGGAAAAACGACGCCTTGCAGGTTGGATGCGAAAAAACGGATAAATTTTGAACTTTGAATTTTCTTTAAAATCCTCTTAAGAGACTTGAAAATGGCTATTTAGTGAGATTTTTGGTTTATCGAGAAGCATTTTCCAATTCCAAACTAATTGATAATATCCTTCAAGATATTCCGCATTTGGGAGAGACAAGCAAATGGAGTTCCTTGTAGGTATTCTTTTATCTGGGGATATCCTATCTGGTGTTCAGGTTTTTATTTAGACTTTTCTGGACAAGGCAAATTGCTTTCACCTTCCGATCAATTAGGCTTAAACCTACAAGGAGGTTTTTTCTCGTTCCTCGGAAAAACAACACCTTGCAGGTTAGGTTGGATGCAAAAAAACGGAATAACTTTATAAATCAGAAATCAGAACTCAGAACTCTGAATTAATCCCGCTTCCAACTCACAGAATCCCCAACCTTTACATTCCATTTTTCGGCAATACCGCCGTTAATCTCAAGTACATACTGTATTGGGACTTCAGAAGAAAGGCTTTTTTCGTTAAAGGGTTCCGCATTTGCGGCAATCGTAGCTATTTTTTGATCTGCGGTGATATACAGAATATCCAGTGGAAATTCTGTGTTCTTCATATAAAAACTGTGCACCGAAGGCGTACTGAAAATAAAGAGCATTCCTTGATTTTCATCCATGGCATCGCGGTACATAAGCCCGGTGGCAGTTTCATAATCGGTTTCTGCAAATTCTATGTCCAGCGCTTCCGTGGTATTGTCTGCTTTATAAATATGCAGTTCGCCTTCTTTGGTGAAAGTAATTTCTTCCGTGCTGAGTTCTTCCGAAGATTTTTCCGAAGAAGAATTGCAAGAAATGAGTAGAAAGCTAAATAAAGAAAAGAGGAAGAATTTCATGATTAATAAACTTTATCAGTTTTTTGACTGAATCCACGAATCATAAAAAAGAAACCAATCAAAATAAGGGGAACACTAAGTATTTGGCCGGTATTGAGATCAAAAATCCAATTTTCGCGGCCCTCAACCTGAGCGCGTTTAAAGAATTCAACAATAAAGCGCACAGACCACAGCAGCACTAAATAGGTGCCGAAAAGAAAACCTTCTTTTTTCCGTAGATCAGTTTTCCAGTAAATGAACATAAGTATGGCAAAAACGATCACATAACCGGCAGCCTCTATAAGTTGGCCGGGATAGCGGTAAGGGATGGCATCAATATAACTGGCAAATTGTGGATCGTCAGTCAGTGCTTGATAGGCTTTTTTAGTATCGCTAATACCTGTGATGCGCTGTACTTCATATTTATTGTACTGATCCTGTACAAATTTTACGGCAAAGTCACTGTTATTAGCGATTTTGCCCACTATTTCCGAATTGAAAAAATTGCCGATCCGAACAAAAATCCCGCCCAGACATACCGGAAGGATCACGCGGTCAAGCAACCACAACGTGCTTTTATGTAATATTTTCCTATTGTAGAGATACATCGCAATGATCATCCCAATAGCTGCGCCGTGACTGGCGAGTCCCTGAAAACCGGTATACTCTATCTCTGGAACAAAGCGAAACGGAAGAATCACCGAAAGTGGATCCTGCAATAATAATTCTGGCTGATAGAAAAACACGTGTCCTAGTCGCGCGCCAATTAAAATTGACAGCACAGAATAGATAAAAAGCGGATCGAGCTTTTTTTCTTCTACTCCCTCCCGTTTATAGATACGTTTCATGAGATACCAGCCCAGCATAAAAGCTACGACAAACATGAGGCTATAGAAATGGATGGTCAAAAAACCAAGGTCAAAACCTGTGGAAGGGTTCCAGGTCATCTTAAGTGCGTGCATACAGGATTTTTAAGAGTAAATCGTAAAGATATAAAAGCGCCCAACTACTTTCGGTAATTAGGCTTTAAATTTCTAACTTGGTTTAAACAGTATAATGGCGCTCACCTCCTGGTTATTTTATGTCTTTTTTGGCGGTACGGGATCGTATCCAGAACCTCCCCAAGGGTTGCAACTGGCGATACGTTTAATGGCGAGCCAACTTCCCTTAAAAAGACCGTGCATCTGCAGCGCCTCTACAGTATACTGCGAGCAGGTGGGCTGGTAGCGGCAGGAGGAAGGTAATATTGGGGAAATTGCCCGCTGATATACGCGGACTAAAAAAATAAATGGCGCGATGACTAGTTGCTTCCAGGTCATTGATTGATACTATAAGTTGTACCCTCGCGGCCGTCTTTGAGCTGAATGCCCATTTCTAGCAGCGCGTCACGGATCTGATCACTGGTCGCAAAATCTTTATTAGCTCGGGCTTCGGTGCGCAGTTTTATAAGTAAATCTAGAGCTCCAGAAAGTTTATCACTATTAGCATCTGCGGAAGCGCTGGTGTCTTCAAGGGCAAGCACGTCAAAAACGAATGCATTAATGGTGCTTTTAAAGACATCCAGATCTTCACTAGAAAGGGTTTCCTTACCTTCTTTGAGTTGGTGAATATATTTGACTGCTTCAAAAAGCTGGGCAATGAGGATGGGTGAATTAAAATCGTCATTCATCGCGGCGTAGCAACTGTCAATCCACTGCTGAATCTCAAAACTACTCGTTGAAGATGCATTAATAGACTTAAGCAGATTTACTCCTTCCATAAGGCGATAAAAGCCTTTTTCACTTGCTTGCAACGCATCGTCGCTAAAATCTAATACGCTGCGGTAATGCGCTTGCATAATAAAAAATCGGGCTACACTAGGCGCGTAGCCTTTACTTAAAAACTCGTTCTCACCCGTAAAAATCTGTCCGGGATTGATGTAATTTCCGGTACTTTTAGACATTTTCTTACCATTTAAGGTAAGCATATTAGCATGAAGCCAATAGTTTACGGGGTTTTTGCCACAGAAGGCTTCACTTTGCGCGATTTCGCACTCATGATGCGGAAATTTAAGGTCCAGACCACCGCCGTGAATGTCAAATTGCTCTCCCAGGTATTTGGTGCTCATGGCGGTACATTCTAAGTGCCAGCCCGGAAAACCTTCTCCCCACGGGGAAGGCCACCGCATTATGTGCTGGGGTTCAGCTTTTTTCCAAAGAGCAAAATCCTGCGGGTTCTTTTTTTCTGTCTGCGCTGCGAGTTCACGGGTATTGGCGATCATATCTTCCAGCTTGCGACCGCTTAATTTACCATAATCGTGGGTTTCATTAAATTTAAGGACATCAAAGTAAACCGATCCGTTTTTTTCGTAAGCAAAACCATTTTCGATAATCTCTTTAACGATCTCGATTTGCTCAATGATATGACCAGTTGCGGTGGGTTCAATGCTGGGCGGTAAGCAATTGAATTTCTGAAGGATATTATGAAAATCTATGGTGTACTGTTGCACCACTTCCATAGGTTCTATCTGCTCTAGGCGTGCTTTTTTTGCAATTTTATCTTCGCCTTGATCCGCATCATCTTCTAGGTGACCGGCATCGGTAATATTGCGCACATAACGCACTTTATAGTCCAGATGCTTAAAATACCTGAAAATCATGTCAAAAGACATGAAGGTGCGCACATTGCCCAAATGCACATTGCTGTAGACAGTGGGGCCGCAGACATACATGCCCACATTTCCCGCTAGCAGCGGTTTAAAAACTTCCTTTGTGCCTGAAAGCGAATTGTAGATGTTTAAATGCTGCTTTTGATACAAAGGGGACATAATCGTACAAAATTTTATGGGAGGTTGCTATGCACTAAAGATAGACTTTTGGAACATTATTTTAGTAACGTGTATCCAGTTTGATGTAATCAAGAAAATCACGGCGCATGGCCTCTTCCTTGAATTTACCACCAAATTCACTGGTCACCGTACTGCTGTCAATATCGCGGATGCCGCGACTGTTAACGCAGAGGTGTTTTGCATCAATCACACAGGCCACATCTTCTGTATTGAGTGCATGCTGCAGCTCCTGGACTATTTGCATAGTAAGGCGTTCCTGTACTTGGGGGCGCTTAGCGTAATAATCTACGATGCGGTTCATTTTAGAAAGGCCTACAACGGTTCCGTTAGAAATGTAAGCGACATGTGCCCGGCCTACGATGGGAAGCAAATGATGCTCACATGTAGAGTAAAGGGTAATGTTTTTTTCAACTAGCATTTCCCCATATTGATAGGGATTGCTGAAAGTAGACGCCCGCGGCTTTTTTTTCGGATTTAAGCCGCCAAATATTTCGTTCACAAACATTTTTGCCACACGGTTTGGCGTTCCTGCAAGGCTGTCATCGGTAAGGTCAAGACCTAATGTGTCCATGATTTGATACACATTCTTCTTGATCTGTTCTATTTTTTCGCTATCGCTTAATGCAAAAGCATTTTCACGCATAGGTGTTTGTGCTGCTGTTGCTTGATGGCTATCTCCAAGGGCTTCTTCTGCTTCCAGCATTTGCTTATTTGTAAGTGTGCTCATTGTAACTTGATAAAATCAGAATCTATAAAGACCTACAAAGGTAAACATTTAACATCATAAAAGGAGGTATAAAACAACCTTAACAATAGTTCCCGAAGCATATCCTTAAATTAAAATCTAAAAATTTTCAGATTGTTTTTAAAGGATTAAAGTTTAAAACTTAAAGTAGCTGTGAAGTTGGAATCAATCTGATCAATAAATGCAGTATTTGTAAAATTACCATCGTAAAGACGCGGATTCATTTCTTGGGAAGCACGGGAATACGCAACATCAATGCGAGCCGCGCCGAAAGAATATCCCAGACCAGTAGAAAAACTGCTAATATCGCCCTGAGCGAAATCATCTTTGTATGGACTCGTCTCAAAATGGTAACCACCACGGAAACTCCAGGCGCCAGCCCTATATTCGCCACCCAGTCTGTAGGTTGAAACTACTGCAAGTTCATTGGAAATGTCTTCATTTTGCCCATTAAAATCTGAAACCGAATTATTTTTATACTCCCCATTGGAGTAATCCTGATAACTGTAGTCAAAGCTTAAAAATCCAACATTATTAAATATATAGGCAATACTGCCATTAGCACGCGAAGGGGTTTTTAGATCGTATCGCTCAAAGACGTTAACGATATTTGGGGCAATAACATGAACACCATCACTACCATTGCTTGACAGGCTTTGGCTGGTTTTTTCTTCTATGGTAAACCAAGTGGGCGAGTCGTAGCTTGCACCTAGTCTCCAGCTCGGGGAAACCTGATAAATTCCGCCCAACTGAAAACTAAAACCGTTGCCCAGCGCCTCAAGGTTATTTTCAAAAGTTAAGCTATTAATACCGCTGCCCGCATTGTCATTGTCTTCAAAAAACAAGGTTTGTACCTCATAATCTATAAAATGGGAGTTCAGGTTAAGGCCTAAATAGAGATTTTCCCCGTATTGAGTGGCCGCATTAAAATTAATCTTGCCGTTATATCCTGTGGAAGTATAGTTATATTCTTGATCAAAATTGCCATTAGCTATATTTGATTCATAATTGGTATTGTCATCGGTATCTTCCGCGGGATTTATGATAAAAGCTTGATAGCCCAAAAAGCCCTGCTGTGCTTGATATCCTAGATCTTGGCCTATGTTGTAATACGCATCATCGGTAGTTTCGCCATCCAGAACACTCAAATCTGCCAGCCTGAAACCTTGCGCATTACCCAGAAAATAATTTGAAATGGAGGTATTGCTGATTCCAGAAGCGATATAACTGTCGTCAAAGTCCTGAATACGATCATAATTGACAGAAAAACTCAGCTTTTTCCATGGAGACTCGGTGTTGTAATTATCAAGTACGAAAACACCGCCAAGCTGATTAAAGCTGAACTGATTATCATCGGTACTTGTAATCCCGTTAAAGTAATAACCGTCATTATCATAAGCATCGATTGTACCGGTAACGCTAGCAAAACTTTCAGTGAATATTGCCGATCCAGCAGGATTATTATTAAGGCCAGAAAGGTCTCCGCCCAGTGCCCCAAAAGCACCACTTACTGCGTTATAACGAGCGGTGCCAACGATGTTTTGTTTGGTATAGCGCACCGCGTCAGAAACAGTTTGCGCTTGTGTTTTTAGCGGGCATAAACCGCCAATAAATAATAGTAAAAGGAATATTTTTTTCATTTAAAAAAGCGTCATTAATGAGAAGAGAATCGGTTAAAATGAACTGAGAACCAATTAGTTTAAAAGGAAATACGTAGCTGTTTTATAAAGTTTAAAAACAAAAATATTGGTTTTAAGCTGACCTTAATGATCATACTTAAAACCAATATTGTTAATACTGTTTAGCGCCCACCGCCTCTGCTGCTCCTTGAAGTGCCTCCTGAGCTACGTGAAGAACTACCGGAACTTCTTGTTGCGCCACTACTAGAGCCAGAACTTCTAGCACTACTACTTCTGGAGTAGGAAGATGGTGCGGGCGTACTGGATCTTGCGTTATTACTTGGAGAGTATGAATTAGTACTTCGAGTAGAACGGCTGGGCGTATAAGAATTGGACTGCGATGTGCTTCTTCTACTGGAAGCATTTGAATTATAAATACTGTTTCGGCCATTTGTGGCAGTATTGCTTCTTGAAGATCTCTGCGTATCTATACCTACATTATTTCTGCTATAGGTGCGTCTAGACCTTGAAGCTTCTGAACTCGCTGTAGAACTTCTTGATACCCTTGTGCTCGAGTAATTAGCATTACTTCTTCTTATATTATTCGAGGCATTTACATCAGAACTTGCTCTACTTCTGCGATCGTCTGAACGTGCTCCGCGATTATAAGCGTAGTTATTGTAATTGCTATAATAGTTATTTCTGTTGTAATACCCATTATGGTGCCCATAGTAACCTCCATAATAATAAGGATTTATACCCGCGTAACCATAACCTCCGTACCCATAAAAAGGATAACCAAAACCACCATAGAATCCGCCATATCCGTATCCGCCATAACCATAACCGCCACCGTAGCCATATCCATAAGGGGAACCGCCCCAAAAATTATTATAGAAACCTCCATAACCCCATCCAAAATTATTGGAAGGGTAAATATTTACGATCACTTGGTCATAGGTGGAGCCCCATGCTGGCTGCCCGGTATATCCCTGATTTTCCTGTACAATGGCTTCATCGTCATAATCACCAGTTGAGGAATAAGAGTCTATGTCTGTGAAAATAATTCCCTCATCGTTGGCCTGCTGTACCTGCTCTGCTCCCTGGCCAAAATAATTGGAATAATAGCCAGCATCTTTGGATGAAGATTGTTGCTGTGCCACACCATCTCGCTGGGTTGTTTGAGGTATTACAGTGCTTCTTCCATAAACTCCGTCGTCATAAGAAGCGTACTGAAAAGACCCACAAGATGCAAGAGTCAATAGCCCTACCACTAGTAATGCCGGCCTGACGCCAATTTCTTTTATTCGTGCTATATGTCTCATATACGTCTGTATTTAATTGTTGTAGATTGTAAATTTAACTAGTTTTGCCCTTTTAAGCTAATTAAAGAATCAAGATAAACAATAACTAGCACTTTTACTATCAAAAGGAGCAATAGTTATGCCAAAATACAGTATATGGGAAAGAACTTAACGACGCGTGAAGAAGATTATTCTAAGTGGTACAATGAACTGGTTGTCAAAGCAGATCTAGCCGAAAATTCTGGGGTAAGAGGGTGTATGGTGATCAAACCTTATGGTTATGCCATTTGGGAGAAAATGCAGGCAGAACTAGACCGTATGTTTAAGGAAACAGGACATCAGAATGCTTATTTCCCTCTTTTTATTCCGAAATCTTACTTTAGTAAAGAAGCCAGTCATGTGGATGGTTTTGCCAAAGAGTGCGCGGTGGTAACGCATTACCGTCTCAAAACGGATGAAGATGGAGGCATCATCGTAGATCCCGAAGCAAAATTGGAAGAGGAACTCATCGTGCGCCCCACTTCAGAAACCATCATTTGGGATACTTATAGGAAGTGGGTGCAATCCTACCGAGATCTGCCTTTGCTCATCAACCAGTGGTCTAATGTGGTGCGCTGGGAAATGCGTACGCGCCTGTTTTTGCGCACCACTGAATTTTTATGGCAAGAAGGTCATACTGCCCATGAAACCCAAGCAGAGGCTTTGACTGAAGCCCAGTTGATGATGAAGATCTATGCCGATTTTGCAGAGCATTTTATGGCCATCCCCGTGATCAAGGGGACAAAAACCGAAAGTGAACGCTTTGCAGGAGCGCTGGAAACCTATTGTATAGAAGCGCTTATGCAAGACGGTAAAGCATTGCAGGCAGGCACTTCGCACTTTTTAGGTCAGAATTTCGCCAAGGCCTTCGACGTAAAATTTACTTCTAAGGAAGGAACACAGGAACATGTCTGGGCCACGTCGTGGGGCGTTTCCACGCGTTTAATGGGGGCGTTGGTGATGACGCATAGTGATGATAAGGGACTTGTGCTTCCTCCTAATCTTGCGCCTATTCAAGTGGTAATCGTTCCTATTTACAGGGGTGAAGAACAGTTGGAGTCGATATCGCAGATTGCAGGTGAAATTAAGCGTGAACTCGAGATGCACGGAGTTTCGGTTAAATTTGATAATCGTGATACTTTCAAGCCAGGATGGAAATTCAATGAATATGAACTGAAGGGGGTGCCATTACGCATAGCAATAGGACCTCGCGACCTTGAAAAACGTACCGTAGAACTTGCCAGGAGAGATACCCTTACCAAAGAAGTTATTTCTAAAGAAAAAGTGGTAGACCGTGTACAGGAACTGCTTCGGGAAATGCAAAAAAGCCTGTATACAAAGGCGCTTAATTATCAACAGGAGCATATTACCCCAGTTGATGATTACGACACGTTCAAAGAAGTATTGGAGAACAAGGGTGGATTTATCAGTGCCTTCTGGGACGGGACCACAGAGACCGAAGAGAAGATTCAAAAGGAAACCAAGGCGACTATACGCTGTATACCTCTTGATGCAAAAGAAGAAGATGGAGTTTGTGTTTACAGTGGTAAGCCGGCAACAAAACGTGTATTATTTGCCAAGGCATATTAATTTTTTTTAAAAAGTTTTCCATTCCTCTTGTGCGATTAGAAAATATGTGTATTTTTGCATCCGCAATTGAGGGAAAACTGGTCCGTTCGTCTAGGGGTTAGGACGCCAGGTTTTCGTCCTGGTAACAAGGGTTCGATTCCCTTACGGACTACTAGAAGTCCGACAGGCTCTCAAAAGCAAAGAATTTGACATAATGGCCCGTTCGTCTATCGGTTAGGACGCCAGGTTTTCATCCTGGTAAGAGGGGTTCGACTCCCCTACGGGCTACAATTAATGCAGGATTAATGCTCTCAAGGGCATATTCTGAATGCTAAAATTATAATTAAGAAAACCATGGCAAATCACAAGTCATCTTTAAAGAGAATACGTAGTAGCGAGGAAAGCAGGTTGAGAAACAGGTATCAAAGCCGTACGACTCGTAACGCGATCAAAAAATTGAAAGAATCCGATAAGAAAGAAGCAGAAACTTTATTGCCTTCTGTGGTTTCTATGATAGATCGTCTTGCCAAGAAGAACGTTATTCACGATAACAAGGCAGGTCATTTAAAATCTCAAATTGCCAAGCATGTAGCTGCACTTTAATTACGGTTACATCAAGTAAATCTTAAAAACACCCGCTGTACAGCGGGTGTTTTTTTGTGACCTATACTAAATGAAAACCATTATATGAAGGGAGAGATTTATTCTATTTTAAGCTTTA
>Ga0314772_1001053_pt1 | contig 13023 bp, 11 predicted proteins | sample MetaGCBIW2018_FD_204520 | JGI IMG/M metagenome (GOLD analysis project Ga0314772, IMG submission 204520) | Cryopeg brine microbial communities from Beaufort Sea near Barrow, Alaska, United States - CBIW 2018 | ecosystem: Environmental > Aquatic > Marine > Coastal | place: USA: Alaska | collected... | reverse complement strand
AAAAGCCGTGACACTGATCGCTGAAGCCTGCCAACACGGTGCCTCTTGTACCGCAGCGTGTGGAATCCTGGGTATCTCCATTCGCACGCACCAACGCTGGACCCGGGAGGGTCGCGTCAGCGCAGACCAACGCCCTGTTGTCGAACGCCCCAGGCCTGCGAACGCGCTGACCGCTGAGGAAGAAGCGGACATACTTGCACAGTGCCATTGGCCTGAGTTTGCGGACCTGCCCCCGGATCAAATCGTGGTGCGACTGATGGATGAAGAGCGGCTCTATCTCGCCTCGGTCTCCAGTTTTTATCGAGTGCTGAGAAAGCGTGGCGAGCTGGCCCATCGCGGTCGCACCAAAGCTCGTAAGACCTACCCGGCGCCAACCACCCACCATGCCACGTCGCCCAATCAAGTATGGTCGTGGGACTGCACCTGGCTGCCCGGGCCGGCCAAAGGGACCTATTACTACCTGGTAATGATCCTCGACATCTTCAGCCGCAAAGTGGTGGGCTGGGAGGTGTTTCTGGCCGAGTCAGCCGAGAACTCCCGCACCGTCATTGAGCGTGCGGTGTTGTCTGAGAAGATCGTCAATCAACCGTTGGTGCTGCACTCGGATAATGGCAGCCCGTTCAAAGGCCCAACATAAGCCAATTCAATCTGTCCGCGCTGGCCATCGCGGGCCGCGTTGGCGATGGCTTCTACCCGCCGGGCCTGTTGCAGCAATGCGCGCGCTTCGGGCAAGACGCTTTCGCCAAAGTCGGTAAGCAGCACGCGGCGGCGGTTACGATCAAACAAAAGCTCGCCGCCAAAGCCGGTTTCTAATTGCTTGAGATGCTGGGTCAGCGCGGGCTGTGCCACACCCAGCTTCTCGGCCGCTTGCCCAAAATGCAATGTGTCCGCGCTGGCGACAAAGACTTCGTACTGGCGCAAGGTGGCCGTCATTTTATCATCCATCTCACCCTCCACGCACACTTGAGGCGTTTTCACATGCGGATGTGTGATAAGCAAGTCAGATCACAGGGCCATAAGGGGCTAGGTTTCTATTCTTCCATCTCGGCGCGCATGGCCCGCTTGCGCCGAGCATCAAGCGTTTCGGCTTCAGAAAGATCATCGCTTTCGACCTTGACCGTCTCATAGCCACCGGGCCGCATCGTGCGTTTGCGCCGCAGACCGGCTATGGCGTCGCTGTCGCGTGGCAGGATCAGCCGGTCCACAACCGTGCGCCGCAACCCAAGTGTGGACGTCAGTCCAAACAGGCGCGCGGCGATTTTGTCGGCACTATCGACGTGCGTGAGCAGTTCCAACCGCACCACGGGACGAGATTTTTTGCCCTGCCCAGTCAACAGCAGCAAATCAACCACGCCGGGATCGTTACGTAAGGCGTCGACCGCCGCGCCAAGCTCTTCGCCGGTCATATCGTCGATGTCGCACGCAAGTTGGATGAGGCTTTCCCGCTGCATCTCATCGCTAACCGTATCAAAAACGCTGACGCGCAGAATATTGGGTATCCCTTTTATCACCCGTGTGCCTGCGCCCGAACCTGTGGTGCGCAGTTTCGCAGGTGGGCGTCTACCAGCGGGGCTGCCACCCGTGACATGGGCAAGGATCGCGGCCCCCGTTGGGGTCACCCGCTCACCGGGCAGCCCATCATCGTGCCAGTCATAGCCCTGAAGGATGAGCGCTGTTGCGGGGGCCGGAACGGGCAGTTTGCCATGCGCGGTATCGACTAACCCGCTGCCTAGGGGCAGTGCCGCAACACTGAACGTTGCGCCCTCAAGCGCCGCGCAGATACTGCCTGCGGCGGTGACGTCCATTAGGGCATCCCAGTCCGCGATCTCATGAAAATGAACGCGGTCAATCGGGATATGGTGCACCTGCGCCTCGGCTTCGGCAATCCGATGCAGAATGGCGCAGGCAGCGCTGGCGGTGCCTTGCGACAGTTTCGCACCCTGCAGAAGCTCGCGCATCGCGCGGTAGGTTGTGTCAGCCCCATGGCGTGCTGCTTTGCCTTCGGGTGCCAATACCAGCTCAAACCGACGCGCGATCATGCCAGAGGCGACATATTCTGTTAGCTCTGCCCGGCCTACCGAGGCAGGCAAGACCGCTGCCACATCGGCAAGCACACGTTCTTTGAAGTCTGGAAAGGAATGCAGCATCGCCGCAATGAACATGTCCCCCGCAGCGCCCCCGACAGGGTCAAGGTGAAGGTGAAGCCCCTGCCCACCCATCAGTGAAGCTCCGGCCATGCGTTGGCCAATCGGCCATCTTCGAAATGCATCTCCTCAAGTGGGGAAATCACTTCCAGACCGAGCCGCTCGCGCAGTTCGGGCAGCATAGCTTCGGAGGCATAGATGTATTCAAGCTTGAGTGTGTTCGGGATGCGCAGCAAACGGACCTGCGCAATGTCCGGCGCGCCACATGTTTTGATGGCCGTCTGAATGGCGGTACGATCACAGGGCATGACCATCGGAATCTTGGCCTGCTTCACAACTTGGGAAGTGATAGCATTAGCGTAGACTGCTTCACGGTCAAAATCCGCCTCCAACCGCGCGGTGATGACATCGGCGCGTGCGGCACCATTCGCATTTCCGTTACTGCGCGGCGAAAGACCCAATGCAGTCAGGCGCGAGATGTGCAAGTGCACCTTCATCTTAGGGCTGGTGAAGCGATGGGTTATGTTTGGGTCCATCCCCGTGCCCGAGAATTCCTTGCCGATCTCGTCCACGATCAAGACGTCTAGTTCCCCAGAAGCTGTCGGCGCATCTAGCGGACCAACTGGTAGCCGTGGCATATTGCCCATCGCCACTTGCAACAGCGGCGCTTCGGCCTCAAGCATTCCGTCACTGTCCAGCGCCACGACGCGCGCCAGCCCGTCATAGGCATTCTCGATGGTGCCGATCCCGAACAAGACCTTGCAGCGTGCGAGCTTCATCCGCGCCATTTCAGCCACGAAGATCCCGACATTATCGATACCTCGTGAATGGCAGGTTTCTGCACCGGACTGCTTGCCCAGCCCGATCGACAACATTTTCGCCAGACCGCTTTCATTTGGGGCGCGGAATGACGTATGCGGCTTAATCCGGTTGAACAGAATAATCCCATCGGCGGCATTGGCATGGCGGTCCATCCGCACAGACATGCCGTTGTCGAGCACACCGATCTCGTCCGTTTTCATAGAGGATCTGATCTCGCAGCCAACCGTTGCCTCGGTCACGCCCAGCTTGGCAAGAAGGGCCGTTTGCCCCTCGGCAGTGGCGCCACCGTGGCTGCCCATAGCCGGCACCACGAACGGCAAAGCACCGCGCGCGCGCACCTGCGTGACGATAGCTTTCAGCAACTCAGGCAGGCTAGCCAACCCCCGGCTCCCGGCGGTGATGGCGATGGACATACCGGGTTTAACCTTGTCGACGCAGGCCGCCTTCATCGCTTCTGCCACCGCGGCATCGGGGTTATCGATCTGTGTCGCCTCGAATTTCTGCCGGCACAGCGCCATGCGCGGCAGAGGCGTGGATTCAACAAGTTTCACGTAGTTCGGTGTCATATGTGAAGTCCTTCCAGACGCTCTTGCAGTTTCAACCGGTGACACCAATCGGCCAAGGGGCGAACTCTTCTTCCCCCACACCAAGCGTTTCGGACTTGCTCTTCTCGCCAGAGGCCACGGCGAGGATGCGCTCAAAAATCTCTTGGCCAAGCGCCTCGATGCTTTGCTCGCCATCAATCACCGTGCCGCAGTTCACGTCCATATCCTCCTGCATCCGGGTGAACATTGGCGTGTTGGACGCGAGCTTAATGGTCGGTGACGGGTAGGAGCCAAAGCAAGAGCCCAGCCCCGTGGTGAAGCAGATCAGATTGGCGCCCCCGGCAATTTGCCCGGTGGCGGACACCGGATCGAAGCCGGGTGTATCCATGAACACCAGCCCCTTTTGGGTAACAGGCTCAGCATAGCGGTAGACTTCCATCAGCCCGGTGCTGCCGCTTTTCTTCGCCCCGCCAAGGGATTTTTCCAACACATTTGCCAGCCCGCCCGCCTGATTTCCGGGGCTGACCACACCGTTGATCTGCGTGTCGCGCCCCTTGGTATAGTCCAGCCACCAGTCCATCCGCTCAACAAGTTTGCGACCCACTGCCTCGGTGCGTGCGCGGCGAGTCAGCAGGTGCTCCACCCCGAAGATTTCGGGCGTCTCGGACAAGATCGCAGTGCCGCCGTTGCGCACGAGAATATCCGCCGCAGCCCCAAGGCCGGGGTTGGCCGACAGGCCTGACAAACCGTCTGACCCGCCACATTGCATCCCAATGGTGATGTGCTCTGCCGAGCAGGGTTCGCGACGAACCGTATTGGCCTGATCCAGCATGTCGCGCACCGCCGCCTTGCCTTCAACGATGGCGCTGGCGGTGCCGCCGACATGTTGCATGGTGATTGTGCGCAGCATCTTGCCCTCCGCCAGCCCTTCTTCCTCAAAAAACTGAGCAAGGTTGTTGCGCTCACAGCCCAGCGACAACACGACCGCGCCTGCCAGATTGGGATGCCGGATATAGCCCGAAAGCGTGCGACGAAGCAGGTCCATCGGCTCTCCGGTCATTTCCATCCCGCAGCCAGACTCGTGGATGAAAGGGATCACGCCGTCGATGTTCTCCCATGCCTCCATCCGCTCTTCGTCAAAATAATTGGCGATCTTACGGGCGACTGTGGCCGAACAATTGACGGTCACGAAAAGGCCAATGTAGTTGCGCGTCCCCACCCGCCCGTTGTCGCGGCGGATACCCATGAACTGCGCGCGCGCTTCAACGGACAAAATATTGGTTGGGACATAATCGCGCGCGAATGCATAGTCTTTGTCGACAGCATCAAATCTAATGTTATGGCTGTGCAGCCAATCGCCTGCCGCGATATCCTCCGCTGCGTAGCCGATCACCGTATCAAATTTCAGGATCGGCGCGCCTTGCTGGATAGGCCGGATCGCGATCTTGTGGCCCTGCGGCGTATCATGGTTTGCTCTCAGTCCATGATCGGCTAAAACACTCCCCTTCGGCACGGGGCTGGTCGCAACCACAATGTTGTCAGTCTGTGCAAGCAGCATCACTTTGGCATTTACGACCTGTTGCATGATTTGGCTGTCCATCGGATGCTCGCTTTCGAAGGTGTGCAAAAAAGGCTTCGGTAAGAACTCGTAAACTGATATATTAAATTTAACAGGTATGGAAAGAGTTCGCAATGAATGAATCGAACCCGCCGGCGCATGACAGCGCACAGGCTCTTGCCAAAAGCATACTGGGCGGCGGCACCGAACTTGGCCTGTTCGAAGGCGGTCCTACGGGTCGCGGTGTCTATGCCAACTTGCGAGACCGTATCGTGAAATTGGACCTCCCCCCCGGCACGCCGCTTCTGCGGGCCGAATTGGCGGAAACCCACGGCGTGAGCCTCACCCCGCTCCGCGATGCTTTGCAGCAGCTGGCCAAGGAGGGATTGGTCAGGATCTACCCCCAATCACGCACATTGGTCACGCCCATCGACATGTCAGCGATCCGCGAAGCGCAATTCATGCGCATCGCGCTTGAGACAGAAGTCGTGCGCCAGCTTGCACGCGACATTGCGGCAGAAGCGCTGACGCGCTTGCGCAGTATCGTCGCGCTGCAATCGAGCATTATGGACAGGCCCGGCGATGTTCCGACCTTTCAAGAACTTGATGAGGTGTTTCACCAGACCTTATTCGTGGCAGCGGGCCATGTTCAAAGCCAGCGTATCATGCGCAGCCATGCGGGCCATCTGGAACGGTTGCGACGCCTACATTTGGAAGACAGCGATGCAGCAGGACGGATACTCAACAATAAAGACGTCGTGGAGGGGCACACTAGGATTCTGGACGGTATTGAGGCCAATGATGCCGAGAGCGCGATGGACGCTCTGCGGCAGCACCTTCAGCGCACCGTCGACCGGATGACAGAAAAACGCGCCGCATTCCCGGAGTATTTCACCCCAGAGAAAGCGTGATTTAGCGGTTATTCTCCCGGCGCCAAACCGCAAACCTCTCCAGGTTTTTGGGCTGGGTTCCAGGATAAAGCCCGATAATCCCGGCACCCTCCTTTACCCGCTCCAAGACGAAGTCTTCATAGGCGGTCATCTCGATCGCCTCGTCTGCAACTTCCTCCGCGATATCAGCAGGGATGATGATAACGCAGTCGTCGTCCCCCACAACGATGTCACCGGGAAACACCGGGGCATCACCGCAACCCATCGGGCAGTTGATCTCAATCGCTTCATGCAGCGTCAGGTTCGTCGGGCTGGAGGGGCGCGCGTGGTAAGCGGGTATGTCTAAATCACCAATGGTGGCCGCATCGCGCAAACCGCCGTCTGTCACGACCCCAGCCGCCCCGCGCATCATGAGCCTTGTAATCAGAATGTCCCCAGCACTGGCCGCGCGCGCATCTTTGCGGCTGTCCATGACCAGAACATGCCCCTCTGGGCAGGTCTCAATCGCGACACGTTGGGGGTGTTCGGGATTGCGAAATTCGACCAATTGGTTGCGGTCCTCGCGCGCTGGCATGTAGCGCAGAGTGAATGCAGGGCCGACCATATTGCGGCCCTTGCGGGAGACTGGTCCCACGTTTTGCACAACTTGATTGCGCAACCCGCGTTTATAGAGTGCCGTCGCCAGTGTAGCGACTGAAACCGCTGTTAATTTTTCACGTGTTTGCGGGTTCATGCCGCTTCTCCCTTCAGGTCTGCCAATCCATTGTCGGCAATGAATGTATCAAGTGCAGCCTGCTGACGCTCGGTCAGTGGCCAAGCCGATGGTGGCCGGGTCGGCCCGCAATCCTGACCAATTGCCATGAGCGCGGCCTTCACACCGGTGACGTTGGTGCCATTGTTTTCTTCGGCGCGAATGTCTTCAAAAACGCGCATGCCCTCAATCAGTCGGTTCGCTTGCGCGTAATCCCCAGATTCCAATGCGGCGTGAATGGCGACCGACCGCTCTGGCCAGACGTTGATCAGCCCAGACGTAAAGCCGCGCGCGCCCACAGCATAGAGCGGCGGTGCCCAGACCTCAGCAAGCCCGCCGACCCAGACGATATCGTCTGGGCAGGCAGCGATGGCACGGGCAAGGTTAAGAGGATTGGGCGTTGCCCATTTCACACCCTTGACCCCTTCAATCTCGCACAGCCGGGCAATGCCTTCAGGGCCCATCGCATCATTGCGCAGATACAGCATGACCGGAAGACCGCCGGAGGCTTCGCGTACCGCGCGCACATAATCAACCGTCCCCCGGGGGGAGACAAAGGGATCGGGCGGCTGGTGAATCATCAAAGCGTCCGCGCCCGCATCGGCGCTGGCGCGCGCCAACGCGCATGCATCGCGAAGGCCTCGTCCGACCCCAGCCAAAAGCGGCGCGCGACCATCGACAAGCGCTGCCACTTCGCGCACCATCGTACAGGCCTCATCATTGGTCAGCGCATAGTATTCGCCGGTATTGCCGTTAACGACGGGGATATGCACCCCAGCTCCAAGCGCACGGTCGATGATCGGCGCGAGTTTTTCCGGGGCAATCTCGCCCTTTGCATCATAGGGCGTCACGAGGATGCCTGAGATGCCTCGCAATGCTTTTCCAAGGTCATGTGTCATGGCGCCGCCTTTCAGAAAATATTGGGTTCGCCCGCCGCGGGGCCAAAGTCTTTCGCGAGGTAGTCAAAGTCACACCCTTGATCAGCCTGGCCCACATGGCGCTGGAACATGTAACCCCAACCGCGCTCAAACCGGGGCTCAGGTGCTGTCCACGCGGCACGGCGCGCGGCGATCTCGTCTTCGTCCACCAGCATGTCGAGGCTGCGGGCTTCCAGATCCATTCGGACGATATCTCCCGTCTTCAGCAGCGCCAGCGGCCCGCCCACGAACGATTCCGGTGCGACGTGAAGAACGCAGGCACCGTAAGACGTGCCCGACATCCGCGCATCAGAGATGCGCAACATATCTCGGTGCCCTTGTTTGAGCAGCGCCTTGGGCATGGGCAACATCCCCCATTCAGGCATGCCCGGACCACCCTGAGGCCCCGCGTTTCGCAAGACCAATACGTGATCGGGCGTTACGTCGAGTGCCTCATCATCAATCGCCGCCTTCATGTCTGGATAGCTGTCAAAGACCAAAGCGGGCCCCTCGTGACGGTGGAACTTCGGATCACAAGCAGCGGGTTTGATCACGGCCCCGTTGGGGCACAGGTTGCCCCGCAACACGGCAAGCGATCCTTCGCGATAAACCGGGTTGGACAGCGGGCGGATGACGTCATCATTGTAAACCGGGGCGCCTTCTATCCCCTCCGACAACGGCTTGCCGGTGCAAGTGATCGCGCTCCGCTCCAACTTGTCGCCCAACTGATCCATCAACGCGCGCAGACCGCCTGCAAAATAGAAATCTTCCATCAAGTATTCGCTGCCCGCCGGGCGGATATTGGCGATCAACGGCGTCGTGCGCCCCAGCGCGTCCAGATCGTCCAGATCCAGTGCAACACCTGCACGGCGGGTCATTGCCAGCAGGTGAACCACTGCGTTTGTGGAGCAGCCCGTTGCCATCGCCACCGTTGCTGCATTCTTCACAGCGGCTGGCGTGATGATCTTGTCCGGCGTCAGGTCTTCCCACACCATATCAACGATCCGTCGCCCACAAGCCGCACTCATCCGTTTGTGCCCGGCATCCGCAGCGGGAATCGATGACGCCCCGGGCAGAGATAGGCCCATGGCTTCTGCAATTGCTGTCATGGTCGATGCGGTGCCCATGGTCATACAATGCCCATAGGACCGTGCAATGCCGCCTTCGACCCCCACCCATTCTTCGCTCGAAATCTTGCCCGCGCGGCGTTCATCCCAGAACTTCCAAGCGTCGGATCCGGAGCCAAGCGCGCGGCCTGCGTAATTGCCTCGCAGCATCGGCCCCGCCGGCAAGAAAATGAAAGGCACGCCCGCGCTTATGGCTCCCATCGTCAGACCCGGCGTCGATTTATCACAGCCGCCCATCAGCACGACACCATCAAGCGGATGCGACCTAATGGTCTCCTCGGTCTCCATCGCGATCATGTTTCGGTAAAGCATCGAGGTCGGCTTCGTGAAACTCTCATCGATGGAGATGGTGGGAATCTCAAGCCCAAGGCCCCCGGCCTGCGCGATCCCCTTCTTCACGTCCTCAGCGCGGTCGCGAAAATGTAGATGGCAGGGATTCATCTCTGACCATGTATTGAGAATGCCGATAATCGGCCTTCCTTCCCAATCTTCCGGACCCAGCCCCATCTGCATCATGCGGGAACGGTGCCCAAAGCTGCGCAGATCGTCCGGGCCAAACCAGCGCGCGCTGCGCAATTGATCTGCGGTTTTTCTGGTCTCGGTCATGGGAATCCTCGCCGGGTAAAACGTTAGGTAATTAGGGCGTCAAAACGCACCTTGCTCCAACTGATATATTACCCTATCATCACAATTGTCGATACCAATTAGGAGAAGAGTTGGGAAAATGTTGCGCAATACGCTGAAACAGACCCTTGTTCGTAGCAGTCGCCTCTCCGGTTTTTGGCTGTCGCTTTGCTCTCCAACTGTAACCGAGCTTGCTGCAGGAAGCGGCATCGATTGGCTATTGTTGGACATGGAACATGCCCCCAACGATTTAAGCCAGATAACAGATCACTTGCGTGCCGCCGCCAGCGCACCGGGCTCTGCCGAACTGATCGTTCGCATGCCCGTTGCCGACCAGACGATGACAAAACGCTTGCTGGACATCGGGGTACGAAACTTGATGTTTCCAATGATCCAAAGCGCAGAAGATGCACAACGCGCCGTGGCTTGGACACGATATCCCCCAGCGGGGCTCCGCGGCATCTCTGCCACCATCCGCGCAAACAATTACGGCAGAGAGACAGGCTACCTGACCAACTACGCCGACACGCTCTGCGCCATCGTCCAGGTCGAAACACCCGAAGCGGTCGATAACATTCCGGCTATTGCCGCGGTGGACGGAGTAGATGCAATCTTTATAGGACCGGGCGATCTGTCCGCCGCAATGGGCCATGCGGGCAACCCAACACATCCCGATATCCAAGATAAAATCCGCCAGGCCGTCACAGCGATCCACGAGGCCGGGTTGCCCGCGGGTATCCTGGGCTACGGCAGGGATACAGCGCGCGGCTATTTCGACAGCGGGTTCGAATTTGTCGCCGTGGCAGGCGATGCATGGCTGCTTACAAGGGAACTCGACTCGCTTGTCCGCGACATGCGCCCACCCGCTCAATCTTGAACGAAGCCGCCAAGAGCCCGACCAGAAAACCAAACGCACGAGGATGACGAGGATGACCATGAACACTGGAAAAATGTCGTTTCAACCCCACGGCCAACACCTGATCGCAGGCAATTGGGTGGGCGGCGGAGATACCTTTTCCAACACCCCCGCAACGGGCGACAGCGACCAGTTTCAGGTAGGCACACCCGCTCAGGTCGACACCGCCTGCCAAGCCGCCGAGGAGGCATTTTGGTCATACGGTTATGTCAGCCGCGAGGCGCGGGCTGACTTTCTCGACGCAATTGCAGATGAGATAGAGGCAAGGGCCGAGATGATCACAGAGGTAGGCACCCGCGAGACCGGCCTGCCCACTGCACGCCTTCAGGGAGAACGCGGCCGCACCACAGGGCAACTGCGCCTTTTCGCCGACCATATCCGCAAGGGGGAGCATCTCGACCGCAGGGTCGACGCCGCTCTCCCCGACAGGCAGCCGCTGCCGCGCCCAGATATCCGCATGATACAGCGCCCCATCGGGCCCATCGCAGTCTTTGGTGCCTCAAATTTCCCGCTCGCCTTCTCGACGGCAGGCGGTGACACCGCAGCAGCTTTTGCCGCCGGGTGCCCGGTTGTGGTCAAGGGACATCCCGCACACCCGGGCACTGGGGAAATCGTCGCTGAAGCGATCCACGCAGCAATCGAGAAATGTGGTATTCACCCCGGCGTGTTTTCCTTGATCCACAGCAACAGCCGCGATGTCGGGCAGGCGCTCGTGCAGCACCCGCTGATCAAGGCAGTCGGGTTCACTGGATCGCTTGCCGGCGGTCGCGCGTTGTTCGATCTTTGCGCCAGACGCCCAGAACCCATTCCGTTCTTTGGGGAACTCGGGTCCGTCAACCCGATGTTCCTCATGACACAGGCCGCAAAAAGCCGGGCTGCCGCGATCGGTGAAGGATGGGCCGCTTCACTGACAATGGGTGCCGGGCAATTCTGCACCAATCCGGGTATCGCAGTGGTGCGTGAAGGTGCCGAAGGGGACGCCTTCGTCGTCGCCGCCAAAGGGGCGCTTGAACAGATCGGGCCACAAGTGATGTTGACCGATGGAATCGCACAGGCCTATCGAGACGGCAAAGAGCGGTTCACCGGCCGCAATGCAGTTCGGGCCCTCCTGAGCCGCGAAAGCGAAGGCCGCTCGGCCCAACCGAACCTGTTTGAAACTGACGCCGACAGCTATCTCCAAGACCATGCGCTGGGTGAAGAAGTGTTTGGCCCGCTCGGTCTTGTAGTGCGCGTATCTTCGGCAGAGCAGATGCATGAACTGGCGAAAGGGTTCGAAGGTCAGTTGACCGCTACGATCCATATGGACGATGCCGACAGTGACGAAGCCCGCGCACTGCTGCCAATTCTCGAACGCAAGGCGGGACGGGTGCTGGTGAACGGCTTCCCAACCGGTGTCGAAGTGTGCGATGCGATGGTTCACGGCGGCCCCTACCCCGCCTCTACGAACTTCGGTGCGACCTCGGTCGGCACGATGTCCATCCGACGGTTCCTCCGCCCCGTGGGTTATCAGAATCTTCCCGAGGCTTTGCTGCCAGCCGACCTTGCAGCGGTGCAGCAATGACCGGCGGGTCAGGGGCCAGCACCGGCATCGGGCCAGTTGCAGTGCTGGATATGATGCCGACGTCGATGCAGGACAAGGTGCGCGGTTACGCCCAAGGTCTCGACCTGCGGTTTGCAGCGTCGTATTCCGAAGCGGATTTTGCCAAAGCAGTAAAAGACGCGCCCTATATTGTGCCGCGCGGCCGTGGCATTCCGGCATCTGTGCTGCGCGGTGCAAATAGTGTTCGGCTGGTTCATCAATGGGGCACGGGCTACGATAAAATCCCGCTCGACGTTGCCCGCGAAATGGCTGTGACCGTGGCACGCAGTCCGGGCGTCAATGCACCAACGATTGCAGACCTTACGATCGGAATGATGATAGCGGCCTTGCGGCGCATCCCGCAGCACTACAACAATACCCGTGCCGGAAAATGGATTGTGCCCGACATTGTCCCAGGCGCACGTGATCTCAGCGGACTAACCGTTGGGTTGATCGGTTTTGGCGCAATCGGACAGCTTGTTGCCAAACGGCTCACCGGGTTCGATTGCGACGTACTTTACTACCGCCGCTCCGGGGCGCAGGACGGCACCGCGGCGCGACTTGCCGAGCGGGATGAAATCCTGTCGACCTGCGATATTGTCAGTTTGCATATGCCCCTTACCGCCGCCTCGCGCCACAGTATCGGCGTGGCCGAACTGGCGCAGATGAAGGCGGGTTCGCTGCTGGTCAACACGGGCCGAGGCGAGTTGATCGACGAAGCCGCATTGATCGCCGCGCTCAACTCCGGCCAAATCGGCGCAGCCGCACTTGATGTCTTCAAGAGCGAGCCTGTTGAGACAGACAATCCTTTGCTACAAATGGATAATGTTCTGCCATTGCCTCATGTCGGGGGCCATACCGAAGACAATCTAAGACGTATGGTCAGCCATTGGGCAAGCAATATTCGAGCGTTCCACGAGGGGCGCGGCATCGACCAGACTTGCATCGTCGATTGATCCGGGCAGCACCCGGCGCAGGTACTGCGCCGGGTGCTGCATTCAGGCTTTTATAAAGGCTATGTCCCAATTAGTTGTTGCGATACTCGACCGGTTGCTTCCAACAAACAGCATTCGGGAGTTAGCTCTCGATATCGCTCCAGCAACCGTCGCCAACCCAAGTAGTTCTTCAGGTATTTGGTCGCCACACCGTG
>Ga0314772_1001050_pt1 | contig 13051 bp, 11 predicted proteins | sample MetaGCBIW2018_FD_204520 | JGI IMG/M metagenome (GOLD analysis project Ga0314772, IMG submission 204520) | Cryopeg brine microbial communities from Beaufort Sea near Barrow, Alaska, United States - CBIW 2018 | ecosystem: Environmental > Aquatic > Marine > Coastal | place: USA: Alaska | collected... | reverse complement strand
GTCGCCGGGGGAAGACGGGCATCTCTTGGTTCTCGGAGGGCCGGGTAGCGGAAAAAGCACAGCAATCACCACCATTGCAGCAGCGATCTGTGCCGATGAGTCCGCTCGTCGAAATATGAGCCTGCCAGCGCACGTGCTTGCAAGCGATCCTGCCGTCTCGCAAGCCGATGTCGGTGCGTATGCATGGGGGATCGAGCCCGCTAGCTTCTGGGATGCCCTCAGTGCACTGCATGCGACCCTCGATCATGGTGAGAAGCCGGCGCATCACGCCCGCCGCACGATTGTCACCATTGACGATCTCGACGCAGTAATTGCTCGATTCGACGATGAATACCGCTCAGCCGCTCTAGACATGCTCGTCCGACTGTTACGCGAAGGGCCCGCACACAGCGTGTGGATTGTCGCAAGCGCCCAGCGCATCACTCCGGCGCTACAGGCAATCGCCCAACTGATGCCGAGCACGCTCAGGCTCCGCTTCGGCAGCAGACAAGAATTTGTACTGTCCGGCGGTGTCTCCGCAGATTTCCTTCCCACGCTGCCAGCAGGAGGCGGGCTTTGGAAGGATGCACGGGTACAAATCGGCGTGACTGATGCGTTGCCGCCGCAGCCAATTCCCGCGCTAGTTCACACTTTGAGCGTCAACGAGAGTGTCGTGGTCGCCAGCAGTAGACCGGCATCGACCGCAGCAGCGTTCACCGCGGCGGGCTGGAGGGCGCGGAAGATCAGCGGCGCGGTCGGCGCCGAACGTGAATTGCTCATCAGCGACTCACAACGACCAACGGCCCTGATCGGGTCGATCGATGAGTGGCAGTCGCGGTGGGGCGCCATAAATCTCTTGAAAGCCCACGCTATGATCCTGCTCGATAGTTGCAGCCTGAGCGACTACCGGCAGCTCACGCGAATACGAGAACTGCCACCACTGCTCACCGCCGGTGCTCGTCACTATTGGAGAGTGAAAAACGACGGCGGTGCCGACAGGGTAACGCTGCCGGAAACTAGCTCAGTGCCGCAGCACTACTCGACTGCGTAAGACCGTGCGCTTGAGCATGACGTTCGCGCTCACGATCGCAGACAACCGGCCAGCGACCTCGCTCATCGGCGCCAACAACGGCAATGCACGAGAGGCCAGCTGAACCGTCTCGATTGCGGTTGAGGTCACCCCAGCGTCAAGAAGTGCCCGAGTGAGTTCTTCCTCGGCGGCCAAGCGGAGGTAAGTGAAGAGCACAAGATCATCGCGAAAGTATTGGTACTCAGAAGCAATCGGCTCCTCTACCTTCAACACCACGTCCGCTGTGGCCCACGTGGTCGCTGCATCGGGTGCAAGCACCGCGCCAGCTTCCAAATATTGCTCATCAGCGATCGACGAACCTAGACCGGCGCCAGATTGGACAAGAACCTCGTGTCCGTTGGCGACCATATCGCGCACCCCTGCCGGTGTTATTGCGACACGGAACTCATTGTTTTAACTTCGGTCGGAATGGCAATCCTCATAGTCCTGAGCGAACCGGCACGGTACCCGAATTGGGCACAATTATTGGGCGATTTTGAACCCAAAACGTGGAATTATTGCCTTGCGCCCATAAAGCCCCTCCTAACTGGGGCTACAAAGACCCGAACTGCGCTCACTACCATCGGGGTAGTTGGTTGGGCGAAGGAGAAACTGTGACGAGACCACTTCCGCGGGATCAAACGATCCAGCAGCTAGTGCTGCAAGCGAAGCAATCTCAGGTCAGCCGCAGGCGATTGTTGCAGGGAGCAGGGCTTGGCGTTTCGGCGCTCGCCCTCGCCGCATGCGTTTCGCCAGACGGTTCTGAAGCGATTGACATTTCCGAGAGTGATAGCTCGCTCGTATGGGCAAGCTGGCCTTCCTATATCGATGAAGACCTGAGCGGCAGCTCGGCGACGCTCAAGCAGTTTAGGAGCGAATCAGGGATCGACGTTGAGTACCGTTCGGTCGTAAAAGACAACGTCGGCTTCTATCTCACTATGAAGGACCAGCTCGCTATGGGCCGTCCAACAGGCGCAGACATTATTTGCGTTAGCGACTGGATGGCGGCACGACTCATCCGGTTCGGTTACGCCCAGAAGCTGAACTCAGACAACATTCCCAACAAAGCGAACCTCAACAAGGATCTCGCGCAGCCAGCATTTGACCCCGACCGTGACTACTCATTGCCATGGCAAAGCGGGTTCATCGGTCTCGCGTGGAACGCAGACGAGTATCCCGCCGGCCTTGATTCTGTTGAACAACTGTGGCGCGACGACCTTAAAGGCAAAGTCGTGGTTCTTGCAGAAATGCGTCACACCATGGGAATGCTCCTGCTGGATCAGGGCGTAGATATTTCCCAAGATGACTGGGGGATTGACGATTTCAATTCTGCCGGCGCCCTGCTCGAAGAACACCTTGCGTCGAAACACATTCTCGGAGTGATGGGCAGCGACTACATTGACATGTTTAAGTCGGGCGAGGCCGTGGCCGGGTTCGCCCGTGCCGGCGACATCGCCGTACTCAACGCACAAGCTGGCTACGAGAAATTCAAGTTCCTACTTCCGGCCTCTCGAGGCACGTTCTTCACTGATTCTCTCGTCGTCCCTGCAGGTGCTCAGCACAAGGCCAATGCCGAGAAGCTCATGAACTTCTACTACGACCCTGAAATCGCAACAGAGGTCGTCCGGTGGATTCAGTGTGTAAGTCCTGTCGACGGAACGCTCGAGTATGCAACCGAGAATTACCCGACACTTGCCGCAAACCTGTTCACGTTCCCGGATGCGAGTGCCATGACTCGCGCAAGCGAGTTCCGAACACTCAGTTCAACGGACGACCAGGCGTTCAACGCAGAGTTCCGCCGAGTCACCGGCAAAGGCTAGCGGTAGCGCTGCCGCGCCTTCACCGGGCTGACTTAGCCCAGGTGATGTTCTGCAGACTACGAAAGCCTGCTACGCGAGTTGAAAGCGCAGTTCGCCGACCGGAAGTCCGCGGCCGAGAACCTTCTCGGTCGTTGACGCGAGCACCGCACTAACCGCATCTGCATCAATCGCGCCCGCCTCGGCAAGCAATGACAACCCAACGGGCAACAGCGGGCGGATCGATCCGTCAAGAATCTTTAACGTGACCGTGGTGCCGTTCGGGGCTGCCGCGATCAATACTCCCTCTGCACCGCGCTTGGCCACAATGCCGAGCGCGTTCATTGCCTCGGCAACTTGAGGCATATCGAGACCCCAGGCGTTCGCCCGAATGGCGCTGATGAGCGCGTGAGCGTGCGGATCACTTTCCGCGGTGGCGGTCGCTACCCGCTGGATTGCCTTAGCGAGCCAGACGAGACTCATGGCAAACACAGGGGCGCCGCATCCATCTGTTCCTTCATGAGCGAGCTCGGTTCCCGTGAATTCGACGACGGTCTCGCGGATTCGTTCCTGCAGCGGATGGTCGTGCTCTAGGTAACTCTCGAGCGGCCAGTCGTTGACTACGCAGGCAGCAAGGAAGCTCGCGTGTTTGCCCGAGCAGTTCATTGCAATCCGAGTGGGAGCATCCGCTGCGCGCCGCGCTTCGGAATCCGCGGGCCAGTCCGGCGGGCACCTCAAGTCGTCGACGTTGAGCCCGTACGCAACAAGGGTAGATTCTGCGACATCTTGGTGTCGTTGGCTTCCGGTGTGGCTGGCGCTAGCGAGAACGAGCTGTTCTGGCGAGAGCGTCACTCCGGCGCGCAACACGGTAATTGCCTGCATCGGCTTCAGCGTCGAACGGGGATAGATGAGAGCATCTGGATTGCCCAATCGGCGCATTTCGTTACCGTCAGGTGCTAGCACTACGGCCGCACCCAGATGGCGAGATTCGATCAACCCTGACCGTTCAAGCACAGCGAGTTGTACGGTGTCGCTGACAGAAAGGGCGTTGTGGGTACTCGACGTAACTTGATTCACGTTCCCACGCTAGCGGCAATCCGTCGCGTTCCTACGCCGACGCAGTGAATCCCAGATTTGAGCGCTACGGTGGACTGGCGAAAACATGGCGGTTGCGTGAATTGCGGTCGTTGCTGGTGAACTGGATGCTGGTGAGGGAGATTTTGATGAACATCGACCACAACTTTGAAGTGCGACTTGAATGGTCGGGAAACCTCGGAGAAGGCACACGCGAGTATCGGGGTTACTCTCGCCACAATGAGATCACTGCGGTAGGAAAACACTCCATCGATGGCTCGAGTGCTCGTGTATTTCATGGTTCTGCCGACCGGTGGAACCCCGAAGAGCTGCTGATCGCGGCCTTGAGCCAGTGCCACATGTTGAGCTATCTACACGTCGCTGTCCAGCGCGGAATTGTGGTCACGGCCTATCACGACGAAGTGTCGGGAACGTTGAAGCAGACCGACAACGGTGGCGGCCATTTCACTTCAGTGACGCTACGTCCGGTTGTGACGATCGCCGCCGGCAGCGTTGAGGAAGCCATGGATGCCCACGCTGAAGCAAGCAAGAAGTGCTTCATTGCGTCCTCGGTGAACTTTCCCGTGCTTCACCAGCCGAGGATTGTGCAGGAACTCTAGGCGTGAACATCCCGCGGATCTGCTGACTGTGCTTTCGCAGAATCGCAGACTCGCAGCCTCGTCGGCGATTCCACACGCTACGTTCAGCAAGGGTGCGGGAGGATTGATGTTTCCTGTTCTTGTTGTTGTGAAAGGCTCCTGTGCGTAAAGCGATCCCGTTAGTTCTGACCCTCGGCGTTGCGGTAACTCTTGCCGCATGTTCGCCAGCTGGCTCGACGACGGCAGGGAAGTCAGATGATTGCACGGCAACGGCCTCAGGCGCTGCGTCGAAGGCTGTTGAGGTCAGCGGCGACTTCGCTAGCAAGCCGACAGTGAAAATTGACTTCCCGACTGATGTCACCGAGACAGAGCGTTCGGTCTCGATCAAGGGCGACGGCGATCAGGTTGCTGTCGAACGAGCAAAGGCTAACGTGTACTTCACGCTGTACAGTGGTGCCACGGGTGAGGAACTTTCGACGTCAACGACGTACGAAGAGGCGGGCATTGCGCCGTTTCCCGTTGATGTCGAGCTGCTCCCTGTCGGCTTAGTCAAGACGCTCCAGTGCTCAACTGCTGGTTCGCGTGTAGTCGGAGTTGTTCCGCCTGAGGAGTCCTTTGCCGATGCTACTGCTCGTGAGCAGCTTGGTGTTGCCGCCGATGACGACATCGTGTTCGTTATTGACGTAGTTTCGGTTGATGCCCCCGCTGACCCGGCGCTTCCCCGTGCTGACGGCGAAGATCAGCCTGCGGTTGATGGCTTGCCAACGGTAGAACTTGGTGACGACGGTCGACCGACGATCACAATTCCGTCGACTGATCCGCCCGCGGAACTTGAAGTCGCAGTGCTCAAGCAGGGCGACGGTGAGACGGTTGAAGAGAATTCGGATGTCGTTGTTCACTATGTGGGCATGAACTGGACGACCGGCGAAATCTTTGACGAGAGCTGGGCTCGCGGCACCCCGTCAACTTTCAACACCGGGCAGGTCGTTCCCGGTTTCAAGACAGCGCTTGAGGGCCAGAAGGTTGGCTCACAGATCATCGCAGTGCTTCCACCGAGCGAAGGTTATGGCGAGGCAGGCCAGGAGGAAGCAGGGATTAGTGGCACAGACACCCTCGTGTTTGTTGTCGATATTCTCGGCCTTGGCTAGCTCGCGCTCCTTGACCCCGCACAGCGGTGCGGGGTCGCTAAGGTAGCGGAATGCGCAAGATAATTCTGCTCGGCTCGACAGGCTCGATCGGCACGCAGACTCTCGAAGTGGTCGACGCTAATCGCGACCGTTTCGAGGTCGTAGGCCTCGCGGCAGGGTCAAATCGTGTGCTGGTCGAACAGCAGGCGGCACGCTTCGGCGTCGAGCACATTGCGTTCGGCGCCGAGCAGGCAGCTCAGTTGGTTCGGGATGTCCCGGCCGATGTTGTGGTCAACGGCATTACCGGGTCGGTGGGTCTCGGGCCAACACTCGCGGCACTTGATTCGGGTGCGGTACTGGCTTTGGCCAACAAAGAAAGCCTGATTGTCGGTGGCGATCTGGTGATGTCTCGAGCCAAGCCTGGCCAGATCGTTCCCGTGGATTCTGAGCACTCTGCGATCGCGCAGGCGCTGCGTTCTGGCGAGCACTCTGAGGTCCGTCGACTTGTGCTGACGGCATCCGGTGGTCCATTCCGTGGTCGCACTCGGAAGTCGCTGCGCGATGTGACCCCGCAAGAAGCTCTTGCTCATCCGACGTGGGACATGGGGCTCGTCGTCACCACGAACTCCTCGACTCTGGTGAATAAGGGGCTTGAGGTTATCGAAGCCCACTTACTTTTCGATGTGCCTTATGACAGCATCGCGGTCACGGTTCATCCGCAGTCGATTGTTCACTCGATGGTGGAGTTTGTGGATGGGTCGACACTTGCTCAGGCAAGCCCACCAGACATGCGGTTGCCGATTTCGCTCGGACTGGATTGGCCGCACCGTGTTTCCGGTGTTGGCGCACCACTCGATTGGTCGACCGCAAGCACCTGGAACTTCGAACCCCTCGACAACCAGGTGTTTCCTGCAGTTGACATGGCGAAGGCTGTTGGCGTCGCCGGTCTCACATTCCCGGCCGTGTTCAACGCGGCAAACGAACAAGCGGTGCTCGCTTTTCATGCTGGCACCATCGGCTACCTCGATATTTTGGATGTCGTCGAACGGGTTGTTGAGAGTCATGACGCCACCGAGTTGAGCCTCGATGCGCTCGTCGAAGCCGAATTGTGGGCTCGTCGTGAAGCCGATTCGGTGGTCGCTGCGGGGTCATAGTGACGCGGCGGTGAGCCCCTCGACGGGCTTAGAAACCCCCAATGCGGGGTAATTATTGGCACTCCACAGCCCCGACACAGGTCAGCGTCGGCGGGCGTGGCTATCCTTAGCGAGTGGAAAACGTGCTCTTGTATATTCTTGGCATCCTCGTCGTTGTCGTCGGGCTTGCTGTGTCGATCGGCCTGCATGAAATAGGTCACTTGCTGCCAGCCAAGCTCTTCGGCGTGCGCGTAAGCCAGTACATGATCGGGTTTGGCCCGACGATCTTTTCTCGCACGAGGGGGGAGACCGAGTACGGTTTCAAGGCGATTCCGCTAGGTGGCTATATTGCGATGGCCGGAATGTACCCTCCGGGAAAGTCGAACGCGAAGGGTCGTTCGTCGACGACCGGCATTTTTCAGACGTTAGTTCAGGATGCGCGCTCCGCAAGCGCTGACACTTTGGTGGAGGTCGACGAATCTAGGGCGTTCTATAACTTGCCCGTGTTCAAACGAGTCGTCATTATGCTTGGCGGTCCGGTAATGAATTTGCTCATCGCGATTCTGATGTTCGCGATCCTCTTTATGGGGTTTGGTGTTTCGCAGACAACCACCACAATTAGCAGCGTCTCGGAGTGCGTGCTGCCCGCAACCGCCGATCGTCAAACGTGCGAGAGCACAGATCCTGAGGCACCAGGATTTGCTGCAGGGATGCTCCCGGGCGACCGTCTGGTGTCCATGGATGGCGAGCCGGTTGAAACGTGGGCTGAAGCTACCGATTACATTCGGGCTGCGGCTGGCGACGAACTGACAGTGGTGGTTGAGCGAGACGGCGCCGAGCTCACTCTCGTGACCGAGCCGCTGCTTACTGAACGTTACGTCTACGACGATCGCGGCAGGATTGTAGAAAATGCCGCTGGCGAGCCCCAGACGGAAGAATACGGTTTCTTGGGGATTGGTTCAGCGGTCGAGACTGTACGGCAGCCGGTGACGGCGGTGCTGCCCGCCGTCGGTGACAACATCGTCGCGGTTGGCAATGTAATTATCAATTTGCCTCAGCGCATGGTTGATGTTGCTACAGCAGCGTTTGGTCCCGGCGATCGCGACCCGAACGGCCCGATTGGTGTAGTTGGTGTTGGCCGTATTGCTGGAGAGATCGCGAGCCTAGATTCGGCGCCAGTTGCCGATCGGGTGGCGTCATTGATCGGCCTCATCGGTTCGCTCAACGTTGCGCTTTTTGTCTTCAACCTTGTGCCTCTCATGCCTCTTGATGGTGGCCACGTCGCTGGCGCACTATATGAGGGCATTCGACGGTTCTTCGCCAAGTTGTTTGGCAAACCCGATCCGGGCCCAGTGGATACCGCCAAGGTGATTCCGTTGACGCTCGTTGTTGCGGTTCTCCTTGGAGCGATGACCCTGCTTCTGGTTTACGCAGATATCGTCAAGCCGATTTCGTTCTTCTAAGCAGGCTTGTGGTCCAACCCCGAGGGCTGGACCACAATTTAGCGAGTTGAAGGACTAACGCTTTAGCGGGTGAGCAATAGCGCGTCGCCTTGGCCGCCACCACCGCACAGCGCGACCGCAGCACGGCCGGAGCCGCGTCGTGCAAGCTCGTGAGCTGCGTGCACGACGAGTCGTGCTCCGGATGCCCCAACAGGGTGCCCGATGGCGATCGCGCCACCGTGAATGTTGACAATGTCGTGGCTCAGTCCGAGTTCGGCTGTTGAACGCAGGCTCACCGCAGCAAAGGCTTCATTGATTTCGGCGAAGTCGAGGTCATCGGCGGTCCAGCCGGCGTTCTCGAGTGCCGCAGCGATGGCACGTGCGGGCTGTGAGTGGAGTGAGTTGTCTGGACCAGCCACATGACCGGAACGATCGAGTACTGCGAGCCAGGTGAGATTGTGTTCTTCAGCCCAGGCGCGACTCGCCAGAATGACTGCGGCGGCTCCATCGCTGAGCGGCGAGGAGTTTCCCGCGGTGATGGTGCCGGCGGGATCGAATGCCGGGCGCAGGGCTGCGAGCGTCTCGACGGTGGTGTTGGCACGAACGCCCTCATCCGTATCGATGACAAGGTCGTCGCCCTTGCGCTGCGGGATCGTCACCGGCGCGATTTCGTCGACGAAAATGCCTGCCTCAATCGCAGCAGCGGCGCGAACGTGCGAGGCGGCGGCAATTTCATCTTGCGCGGTGCGATCAATGTTGAGGCGGCCGTTGTGACGTTCAGTGCTTGCGCCCATCGACTCTTCGTCGAAGGCGTCTGTCAGGGCATCGTGGGCGGCGGTGTCGAGCGCTGAGACAGTTCCGTAGGCCCAACCCATGCGTGATCCGGGGAGCACGTGGGGTGCATTGGTCATTGATTCTTGACCGCCGGCAGCAATGACGTTGGCTTCTCCGAGCCGGATGAGGCGTGCAGCATCCACAATGGCGGCGAGCCCAGAAAGGCAGACCTTGTTGATTGTGACGGCCGGGGTTTTCCAACCGATGCCGGCGGCGATGGCACTCTGTCGCGCGGGGTTCTGGCCAGCACCAGCCTGAATTACTTGGCCGAAGATCACCTGATCGATGGCGTCAACGTTCACGCCGGAGCGTTCGACTGCCGCACTGAGGGCGACAGCGCCGAGTTGTACGGCGGTGAGTGATGCGAGCTGTCCGCGCAGTTTCCCTTGTGGGGTGCGTGTTGCGGAAAGGATTACAACATCGTTGGGTGCTGGGGTATTAGCCACTGTGCAAACTCCTTTGTTTGTGCGCCGTTGTTGACAGCGTGCTTAAGCAACCATAGGCTACCTGAGACCTGAGACCTGAGACCTGAGACCTGAGACCGGAACCGCGACTTAGGGTGAGATCACATTTTTTCCACTCGGTTTGGGCTACCGCAGCGCCGTGGGGCCTTCTTAATCGGGCGCCCGCGTTGTATTCTCCGGAACAGCGCAACCATCGGCGGTCAGAGCTTGCTCCTGTAAAGTTCCACGACGCGCTCGGTGTCAATCACTACACAAGTAACCCAACGCCGCGCGGTGCAGGCTCGATTGCGGGTGTCAAGGGCGAACTATTGGTGAATCATCTGTGGGAGGTTCGAGAGTGACTATCGACAAGACAGTGGGATCAGCGGCTGAGGCGGTTGCAGACATCCCGAGTGGGGCATCTCTTGCCGTGGGTGGCTTCGGCCTGTGTGGCAACCCGATGGTCCTCATCCAAGCGCTGCTTGAGTTGGGTTCTGATGATCTGAGCATCGTGAGCAACAACTGCGGTGTCGATGACTGGGGCCTTGGCGTGCTGCTCGGCGCTCGCCGCATCCGCAAGATGACATCGTCGTATGTTGGCGAGAACAAAGAGTTTGAGCGCCAGTTCTTGACTGGCGAGCTCGAGGTTGAGCTGACGCCGCAGGGCACTCTTGCCGAAAAGCTTCGTGCCGGCGGTTCCGGAGTTGCGGCGTTCTTCACTCAGACCGGTGTTGGTACTCAAGTGGCGGAGGGGGGTTTGCCTCGGCGCTACGACGGCTCGGGTGGCATTGCAATTGCCTCTCCCGAGAAGGAAGTTCGCTCCTTTGACGTGAATGGTATGGCTAAGCAGTTCGTGCTTGAGGAATCGATCACGACAGACTTCTCGCTCGTTCATGCACTCAAGGGTGATCGGCACGGCAACCTCGTGTTTGCCAAGTCTGCCCGCAATTTCTCGCCGCTCGCGGCGATGGCTGGTCGCATCTGTATCGCTCAGGTTGAAGAACTGGTTGAGCCTGGCGAGATCGAACCGGATGCCGTGCATCTGCCCGGCGTGTACGTCACGCGGGTGATCGAGGTCGGCTCCGATGTCGAGAAGAGAATTGAACGTCGCACAGTGCAGAAAGAGGTGGCGTAATGGCTTTGACCCGCGAAGAGATGGCGGCTCGTGCCGCACTCGAGTTGGCCGATGGTTCTTATGTGAACCTAGGAATTGGGCTTCCCACACTGGTGCCGAACTACGTTCCGAAGGGCCGCACGGTCGTCTTGCAATCAGAGAACGGCATCCTCGGCGTTGGGCCGTACCCGACTGAGGAGAATGTCGATCCTGACCTCATCAACGCGGGTAAAGAAACCGTGACGACCCTGCCTGGCACTGCGTTCTTCGACTCCGCGATGAGCTTCGGGATGATCCGGGGCGGCAAAATTGACGCCGCGATTCTTGGTGCCATGCAGGTCTCGGTAGCAGGCGACCTTGCCAACTGGATGATTCCAGGGAAAATGGTCAAGGGCCCGGGCGGTGCGATGGATCTTGTTCACGGTGCGGCTCGCGTTATCGTGCTCATGGATCACGTCGCCAAAGACGGCAGCCCCAAGATCGTGAACGAATGTTCGCTGCCTCTCACTGGTCGTGGAGTCGTTCATCGCATCATCACCGACCTTGCTGTGATTGACGTCACCGAGCACGGACTTCTGTTGCGTGAGCTTGCCCCTGGCGTTGACGAAGCTATGGTGCGGGCAGCCACTGAACCTGAACTCACAGTCGACTTCATGAATCGGTAGTTCCACGTCGCCGCGCGCTAGCATTCCGCTGTTGTTCAGGAGTCGGCTCTAGACTGGAATCGTGCCAGCAATCAATCTCGGAATGCCTAAAGTTCCCGAAGTCCTCGCTCCCCGTCGCAAGACTAGGCAGATCAAGGTCGGCTCTGTAGGAGTCGGTAGTGACTCGCAGGTCAGCGTGCAGTCAATGACGACAACGCAGACCACGAACATCGATGGAACTCTTCAGCAGATCGCAGAGCTGACGGCGTCTGGTTGTGACATTGTTCGGGTTGCGGTTCCGCACCAGGATGACGCGGATGTCTTGCACATCATCGCGAAGAAGAGCCAGATTCCGGTTATTGCCGACATCCACTTTCAGCCTCGCTATGTCTTTTCGGCGATTGATGCTGGGGTGGGCGCTGTGCGGGTAAACCCCGGAAACATCCGAAAGTTTGACGACAAGGTTGGCGATATCGCCAAGGCGGCAAAAGACGCTGGTGTGAGCTTGCGGATCGGTGTCAACGCTGGTTCGCTCGAGCCAAGCCTCCTCCAAAAGTACGGCAAGGCAACGGCAGAGGCACTCGTTGAGAGCGCCGTTTGGGAGGCCAGCCTCTTCGAAGAGCACGACTTCCACGATTTCAAGATTTCTGTCAAGCACAACGACCCCATCGTCATGGTGAAGGCGTACCGCATGCTCGCTGAGCGCGGTGACTGGCCGCTGCACTTGGGCGTTACCGAAGCCGGCCCCGAGTTTCAAGGAACGATCAAGAGCGCGACGGCCTTCGGCATTCTGCTCTCTGAGGGCATCGGCGACACGATTCGTGTCTCACTCTCCGCGCCTCCAGTGCAAGAAATCAAGGTCGGTCTGCAGATTCTGCAGTCGCTGAACCTGCGCGAGCGCAAGCTTGAGATCGTGTCGTGCCCCAGCTGCGGTCGTGCACAGGTCGACGTCTACAAACTTGCCAACGACGTGACCGAAGGTCTTGAAGGCATGACAGTTCCGCTGCGCGTTGCCGTCATGGGCTGTGTCGTGAATGGTCCGGGCGAGGCTCGTGAAGCCGACCTCGGAGTTGCCAGTGGCAACGGCAAGGGCCAGATCTTCGTGAAGGGTGAAGTCATCAAGACGGTGCCAGAATCAGAGATCGTTGCGACCCTGATCGAAGAGGCGAACCGCATCGCTGCGGAGATGCCTGCCGGCGAGATCGGCAGCCCGCAAGTACTCACCCCGTAGCCGCACTAACATTGAGGCGTGTCTACACGTCTCTCTCAACTCTTTGTCCGCACGCTTCGCGAAGATCCCGTCGATGCCGAGGTAGCCAGCCACCGTTTGCTCGTGCGCGCCGGCTACATCCGCCGCCAGGCTCCTGGCGTATTTGCGTGGTTGCCGCTCGGCCTCAAGGTTCGCCGCAAGATTGAGGCGATCATCCGTGACGAACTCGAATCCTTCGGTGCGCAAGAGGTTCACTTTCCGGCATTGCTGCCGCGTGAACCATACCAGCTGACTGGTCGTTGGGCCGAGTACGGTGACGGGATTTTCCGTCTCAAGGACCGCAAAGATGCCGACTATCTGTTGGCACCAACGCACGAAGAAGTCTTCACGCTGCTCGTGAAAGACCTGTACTCGAGCTACAAAGACTTGCCGTTGTCGCTCTACCAAATCCAGGACAAGTACCGCGACGAAGCTCGCCCTCGTGCAGGACTACTGCGCGGTCGCGAATTCTCAATGAAAGACAGCTACTCCTTCGATTACACGGATGCTGGGCTCGACCTTTCCTACCAGCAGCACCGCGACGCCTA
>Ga0314772_1001047_pt1 | contig 13100 bp, 9 predicted proteins | sample MetaGCBIW2018_FD_204520 | JGI IMG/M metagenome (GOLD analysis project Ga0314772, IMG submission 204520) | Cryopeg brine microbial communities from Beaufort Sea near Barrow, Alaska, United States - CBIW 2018 | ecosystem: Environmental > Aquatic > Marine > Coastal | place: USA: Alaska | collected... | reverse complement strand
TTTTTTGAGGAGTATTTGTTGTTTTTTGCTATAACAATTTACGCCTTTTAAAACAGTCTTCCTATTTAAAATACCCATAAAACCCCAGTAAAATCAATACTTAACAAGGATTGTCTCATAATTTTCAGGGGATGGCTAACTAAAGATAAGTGGATTGATAATGCAAATAAAGAAAATGCTACTTTGGTTATAAAAGGGTATTGAGCAACGTTAGCGAAAATGGAACCTAGAACGTTTTCAAAAAGGTTATTATTAATAATCTCCACCTTAAAATCTCGAACGATCTCTTAATATTTAGCTTATAATTTCCAGAAGTGCTTCTCTATCAAATTGATATGATCTTGAGAGGGCCGTATTTCCGACTTTTGTGTTGATACTCATAACCTATATTAATTAAGGGTAACCCACACGCATTTAACCTAACCACAGAAAACACGTGTGTTTATTGGTACCCTATAGTAAGGATTCTAACAAATTTTAGTAGAATAACATTAAGCTTTAAAAAAAATAAATTCCATCGATTCTTTATAACACTTCTATAATGGAGTGAGAAAATAGAATTGTTCTGCTTAAGCAAAGCAAGATAAAGCATAAAAAAGTTCAAGTGCTAAAACTTCCGGATAGCTGTGATTTGTTTTTAAAAATTTTAGCGAAGTGACTTATTTTATCACGAATTTCACGAACAATGAAAAACGAATTACATGGATTTGTAGCAAACTTAAAATTACTCCACTGTAACCGATTTCGCCAAATTTCTTGGCTGATCTACATTTTTACCCAACATCACTGCGATATGATAGGATAAAAGCTGAAGTGGGATCGTAGTTAATAACGGCGTTAATGACTCGATAGTTTCAGGAATTTCGATCACATAATCTGCAAGTTCCCTTACGGCCTCATCTCCTGCTGTAACAATTCCAATAATTTTACCCTGCCTTGCCTTTATTTCCTGAACATTGCTCACCAATTTGTCATAATGTCCTTTACTGGTAGCAATTACAACTATAGGCATTAACTCATCGATTAAGGCAATTGGCCCGTGTTTCATTTCAGCTGCCGGATAGCCTTCGGCGTGGATATAGGAAATTTCCTTAAGTTTTAAAGCTCCCTCCAATGCCACAGGAAAATTATATCCCCTTCCTAAATAAAGGCAATTAGGTGAATCCCTATATTTTTCGGCAATTATTTTTATATGCTCATTTTCTTTTAGCACTTTGGCAATCTTTGCCGGAATTCTTTCCAATTCCTGCAAATGAAATCTAAATTGTGAATCGGATATGGTACCGCGATGTTTGGCCAATTTTAAAGCCATTAAAGTAAGTACTGTAATTTGAGTGGTAAAAGCTTTGGTAGAAGCTACCCCAATCTCCGGGCCTGCATGCGTATATGCACCGGCATGAACTTCTCTGGATATAGATGATCCAACAACATTACACACACCAAAAACAAAGGCTCCCTTTTCCTTGGCTAGTTTTATGGCCGCTATAGTATCTGCGGTTTCACCACTTTGAGAAATCGCTATAACCACATCATTTTCAGAAATAACAGGATTCCTGTATCTAAATTCTGAAGCGTATTCCACCTCTACCGGTACTCTGGCTAAATCTTCAAAAATATATTCTGCCACTAATCCGGCATGCCATGAAGTTCCGCAGGCAACAATAATGATTCTTTTTGCATTGGCGATACGTGCCATATTATCGTCTACCCCAGCCATTCTGATAATGCCTTCATCTACCAATATTCTTCCGCGGTAGGTATTGGTTATCGCATATGGTTGTTCGTAGATCTCTTTCAGCATAAAATGATCATACCCTGCTTTTTCTATTTGCTCCAGGTTCAATTGCAATTCCTGGATATAAGGATCTACCAGAGAATCATCCATAATCTTTCTCACCTTTATTTGTTTCCCAAGTCGCACTACGGCCATTTCCCCGTCTTCCAGGTAAATTGCATTGCTTGTGTATTCTATAAAAGGAGAAGCATCTGAAGCTATAAAAAATTCGTTTTCACCAATTCCAATTGCCAATGGACTTCCCAAACGGGCAACAATAAGCTCATTAGGTTTTCTGGTATCAAAAACAGTGATTGCATAAGCTCCTACGGTTTGGTTAAGTGCTAGTTGCACCGCCTTCCCAAGTTTCACTTTTTCATTAATCATAACATCTTCTATCAAATTTACCAGCACTTCCGTATCTGTATCTGACTCAAAAGTATAGCCTCTTTTTACAAGCTCTTTTTTAAGCGTTGCAAAATTTTCTATTATCCCATTATGTATGATTACCAAATTCCCGGAATTTGAATTATGAGGATGAGAATTTACATCGTTAGGAACTCCGTGAGTTGCCCACCTGGTATGCCCAATCCCTACATGTCCTTTGGTAGTTGTAGTGATCTCAAATTTCGCTTTAAGATCGGCAACCTTCCCTTTGGTCTTGCATAGATTTAATTTTTCTTCATCGTATAATGCAATTCCTGCGCTATCATAACCTCTGTATTCAAGTCTTTCCAATCCTTTTAACACTATTGGGTAAGCATCTCTATGCCCAATATATCCTACAATTCCACACATATCTTAATTGTTTTGTTTCGGTATAAATAATATTAAATTTCACTCTTTTTCCCGGATCGCTTTCCAAATTTCCGTGAAGCACTGTTCCCCGCGGGGTGATTTCAGAAGCTGGCATCAGGGAAGGTCATAAAATACCTGATAATATCCGGATGAGTAACCGTTACAGGTCCTCTTTTGCAATTTGATCCTTAAAATGAGGAATAACCGAGCCGTTTGATCCCAGGACATTCCCAAACCGCGTAGTGATAAATTGGGTTCTATTTTTTTAATGCACCCTGGCAAGACTCACTTGCCTGCGAACTATAGATATCCTTAAAGATATGCCTCAGATAGGCATCTTAAAAAAGCTTTATTAGCTTTCTGATTTTTAAGTGAAGTTCCTGAAAGGATTATAGTTTTAGTGATTTTGCAATAGTTTAATTGGTTTACTGTTTTCTATAAAATTTACTCCAAAGGCCAAACTAAAATAACTGCTTATCCTAAAAACTGGATCTGGGAAGACACTGAAACAGATAAAAGCAGAGATACAGGTAAGATCAGTATTTTAAAAAAACTTCATTCAATTATTTAAACAGGTTGCACTTTCTATTTTCCGGTTCATAAAAAAAAACATATTTCCTGGAGAAAGGAATTAAGTTTTAGTGTAATAAAACCCTTTTATTTGCGATTTATTTTAAATTAATTTCCGAAATCGGAATTATATTGCCTTAGCATATCGGCAAGGCGTGGCATTCCCAACCGGTATTTTCTTGCTACCGGTTCCTCATTGTTATAGCTGTATTCCCACCTAAATTCTTCTATAGTCCTAATTTCCAGCTTTTTTCCCCTGAGTATTTTTCCGGGAAAAAGCGAGAAGGCGAACTGAAAACCCATTGTGGTACCAATTTCAGTAAGCGAAGCATATAATCCAATATCCACCACTCCATACTGCTTTATTAGATCCGCCCTTGCTCCAACATCTTCAAAAAGGAACTGTCCTGCACTTAGTCTTATACTGAGATCATCAAAGGTTAAACGATACTCCACATCTGCAATGGCGTATAGATCATTGAGATCACTGGTATAGAATTTCCCTGCATTCTGCCAGTGGTAGCCAGTGAGGCCGGATTCCAGGCCAAAACTCCACGGGGAATCCGGGGGAGCGTATCTGTATTGCACATCCAGACCGTATCTGTCAGAATAAAAACTACCAGCACTCAGTCCTATAAAATGACCAGATAAGGGCTGCATTAAATAATGCAACATTGTAGGTGCCAGCCGCAGGGATTTATCCTGATTATCAAGGGAATTCTCAATAGGAACAATTATTCCGGTCTGCAGGCTTAAACCCCGGGCCAGGTAGATCCTAGTATCAAGAATCAAATTGATCTTGGTTTCAAAAGGATGTTCGAAATATCCAAACCTGGCAGCGATATCAGGATTTAAACGAAGATGAAAACGATAGTCATTAAAAGGGTGGTTTTCTGCTTTATAAAATGTCAGGTCTTCATCGCTGAGTGTTTTAAAATCAAAATCACCCCCGATATAAGAACCTATTGGGGTATTGTGATACAGGGGAATATAAACCAGTATTTTTCCATCAAAATCTTCATCTGCCAGCAACAAAGCAGCATACTCCATGCTGTGAAACGGGTTCCGGAATTCCCGGTGTTCAAAAAAAACCTTAATGGTATCTTTTCCCGCCTTCAAATGCACGTTCTCATAACCTGCATTAAATAAATTTTCTTCAATATTTTGCGCCTGTATACCCAGAGCAAGGAAGAAAGTCAAAAAGCTAATCCAGGCTTTTTTCATGTTTTCTTAGGGTATTAGGTTTAAAGTTAAGGGGGAAATTTGCGACAATGGTAAAAGCAGCCTTTTTTCCTTCATAGGTATAACCCTGCAGTTGCAGCCAATCCCAAAGCTTAACAAAAGCTCCGGCATTAATTGTTGTAGTATTGTATTCTATTATTACTCCTCCAAAGTCCACCGGCAGGTAAGTAATCCCACCGAAAATTCCGGTTAAATAATTATTACCAGATCGAATTACAGCTTTTTTTTCTATTTTGAGTTCCTGCCAAAAATTTTGGCTATTACTTTTCTTATTAAAGATTACATATGGAGACCCATATCCTCCGGTAATTCTAAAAGTTCCAATGGAAGTGTTTATGTTTTTGGTAACCACCAGGTAATCATGGGATAAAACAGGGGAACTCGAGCCCGGAGGCGTTATTCCTAGTACAATAGAAGGCCTTAAACGGGTTTCCTGAATCAGTCTAAACCGGAAATCAAGTTGTCTGTCACCAATTCCATAAGATAATAATGGCCGGTGTGCGATACTGAAGTTCACATCCATAAAGGAAGTTAACCCAATACTTATATTATAAAAATGCAAAGTGTTTTGTTCCATTGGAGTACTGGTGAAAAACATCCCATTGGTATATTCCCGTGGAATATAGGAAAAAGAAGCACCCAAAGGTGTTTTAGATTCCCATTCAGCAGAAGGTATCGTAATGTGGCCCGGCTTTCCCAAAAAATTCACCTGGGCATTTCCGGCAACTCCATAGAAGCATATTACAACCAAGCAAGCATAAAAATATGCCTTCATCTATTCTTAATTTATTGTGACATCATATATAAAAAAGAACTCTCACACCAATTGCTTGAATGCAGGAGTACCTTTTTTAATTGATGTCTTTTGTTTACTAGTTACCAGACCCCTGGTTATGGCAGTTATTCAATATTCCATTTAGTATAGCCTGAGCTTCAGATGTGGTGGTTTCAAAGAAAGCAGTCTCTTGAGCAACAAGGTTATTTCGGTGCTCTTCAGCAGCAGCCTTTTCTTCAAGGTTAAGGGATTCCAAAATCTCTAGTACTGCTGTATTCCAAACGTCTAAAGCAGTTCGGGCATATACCGCGTAATAAAGAGTAAGTTGTCTAATCTCTGAAGCTATTTCCATACTAAGAAAAATTTCAGCATACTCTGCAGCATCAAGAAGTGATAAAATAGTGGTTTTAACAGCGGTTTTATTATCCTCCAATAGAATTGCCTGCACAGCTATTCTGGTTTCAAGACGAGCATCAGCCTCACTTTGCCTGCGGGTATAATTCGCATCAACAATTGCAAGGTTGGCATCCCTTTGTCCTGTAAGATCTGCTATAATATCATTGTAAGCATCACGTGCGGCCTCATGACAAGGTCCTGTTTGTGCCTGACTAAAAATATCAGCATCATTCAAATCAACGATAATACCAGCTTTCGTTTGTGCCGATATATTAGATCTTTCAAAATCTGTACTTAATTGAATATTGGGAAGTAGCGCTGCAACTTCATCAGAAACCCCGTCAAGGGAAGCTTGAAGATCAGATAAGGTGGCATTAAGTGCTACACTTTGATCCAAAATTGCATCTATGCCTGCTTCTCCAAGAGATTCTGCAGCTTCAACAACGGCAATTGGTTGGCTTGCTGTATAAGCTTTTATGGTGTTAAGACTTGACTTGGTGTCTGCCGAGACCTCAGCTTCTGTGCTTGCTCCTAATATATCGGGAATTATTGCAAGTGTTTTCTCAGATTCTGCCACCTTTCCTGCATCAGGATCAGGTGTTGCAAGGTCTTCATCAACCACCACAGGAAGATCTTCAATATCTTTAAATTTTTCTCCAAACTCATAAGTTGGAGGTTGGGTATCATCATCATTATTACAATTTATAAAAAGTAGTGATATAAATAATAAACAACTATAAAAAGTCGTTCTTTTTAAAATTTGGGAGGTTGTGTTTTTCATAAGAATAAATTTTGGTTAAAGTTAAAAATTAGAGTATTTGTTATTGGGTTTAATTAAAAGAGCACTCAAAAAAATTTAACAGATTACAAGACGCCCCCGAATCGATGCCTGGTTCAAGCAAGATCAAAGTTTTGATTTAAACAAGGTCATTTAAAGATTCCCACTTTGGGGGTATAGTTGATAATTAGTTTGTTTTTGCTTTCCATCCTTTATCCGAACTACCAAAGAGAGCAGGTATAGCTTTGTTACCCCCTAAATCCATGCAACCTTAAGGTGGGGAATATACTCACAAAACGATCATAAACTGTACCTACGGCACAGGTAGGATTGGCAAAAGCACTTTTTACCCAGAGGTAGTCCCTAACGGGAAAAACGGATTACAAAAAGCGCGGATTACACCGATTTAAAGGATCACTTTCCAGCCTTTAAATCGGCCCCTAAAAAAAAGCGGGGGCAATTTACTCTCCCTTCGGTGGCTGGGGTGGACCTATTCTCCCTTCATGGGCTATTACATAGCAGCCTTTCCCCTTAATTTATCCCAGAATCCAGGTTTTTCTTCGCCATAGGCATAATAATAGCCATATTTGTTACCATAACCAAACTGTGCGGACTGTACATGGTTAAGCACATAGCCTACTTTCCCAAGTTTCCCCTGATTTTTGCTTTCTACAGGGAAATTAAGGAGTTTACTTTCCGTATAATCAGCTCTTACTATATATAGCGTTAGATCGGCAAACTCATTTATTATGAAAGTATCTGTTACCAACATCGCAGGGGCCGAATCAATGATAACATAATCATACAAGGCTTCCAATTCACGGAACATCTGGCCGGTCTTTTCCCGTCTCCATAATTCTGAAGGATTGGGGGGAATATTTCCAGAAGAAAGCAAATCCAGGTTTGAATGATGTTTGGTAGTTTTGATAAGTTCCTTGAGCTTCAGGTCCTTATTTACCAGGTAATCACTCACCCCAAGGAAATCTCTGGCATTATCTACGAAACGCTGTAATTGAGGATTTCGGAGGTCTCCTCCAAGGATAAGTACTTTTTTATTTGCATAAGCAAGTGTAAGTGCCAGATTAAATGCTGCAAATGTTTTTCCTTCCCATTTTATGGTAGAAGTTACAAGTATAATATTACCCTTTTGTTTTTCCTCTACATTTACCAGCAAATACTGTAAATTGGTATGTAAAATCCTAAACGACTCAGCAAGAACGGACCTGTCATTATTTTCTATAATTTCTTTCTGACCGCTTCTAATTCGTGGAATCTCTCCCACCACGGGAATTTCTTTAGTGTTCTTTTCAATATCAGCCCGGTTGCGAACTTTGTTATTTAGCAAATTTCGCAGGAAAATAACAAGAAATGGAAGCAGTAGTCCAAGGATCAAAGCTGCCAGTAAGATGATCTTGCCTTTTGGAGCCACAGGGTTTTTTAAGGTATAGGCGCTATCCACGATTTTGGCTTTGGGTGCTGTCACTGCAAGGGACAAACTGGTTTCCTCCCGTTTCTGAAGCAGAAAAAGATACAGGGCTTCCTTGATACTTTGCTGGCGTTCAATCCCGCGGAATTGTTTTTCCTTTCCCGGAACAGAAGCGATCCGGGAGCCCATTTCAGTAGCCTGACGGTTTAGTTCCGATTGGGAGATCAGAAGATTGGACCGCATGCGCTCTAAACTGCGAATCACATTCACCCGTATTTGCCCCAGTTGGTTATTGAGATCCATCACCACAGGGTTTCTTTCTGTAGAACCCCGTAAAATCCTGTCGCGTTCCAGCACCAGCCTATTATATTCGGAGATAGTTTGGTTTACGCCAGACTCGGCAATTCCAAGATTTGAGGGGAGCAAATCAGAAGAAGAATCTGTTTTGATATACTCCAGCATCGCGCTGCTAAGTTCCAGCTGCGTAATAACTTCCTGGCGTTTTTTATTGAAATCACTTGCGTTTTCTACAAACATCTCAGATTCTGCCTGGATATCAGTAAGTTGATTTTCTTCCTTAAAATCTTCTTTTCCGGTTTCAACAGAATCCAGTTCCGTTGTGATGATAGCAAGACGGTCTTCAATAAACTGAGCGGTATTTGTTGCCACCAGGTTTTTGTCCTCAATGGCCTGCCGGTTGTATTGCAATATAAGTTGATCCAAAATATCCCTGGCCTTTTCTTTCACCGGATCATTCAGGTTAAGCTCTATCAAACTCGAATTTTTATCGGTTAAATTCAGCTGAATTTTTCCGCGATACCCGGTACCTGCCGCCTCAATAGTTGAAAAATTCACAATTAAGGGCACTGAGTTTTCAGAAAATTCCTTTAAATTGGAAGAAAGGCTTTTATTGATCACGATGGTACCAAAATTAAGATCTACCGGGTTTCCGTAATCGGCATTAATTTCTTTCCCGCTAAGCACATCAAAAATGAGAATTCCGTTTTCCCCCTTGTCGTAAATTTTAAATGAGTGGCCTCCTGACAGGGCTTCCTCATCCTGTTTCAGGATCTGAATCTCTATGGGGTTGTTGGAATAAACCTCGGTGGTTTGCACATTGCCCTCTATAAAATAGCGAACATTAAGCTGAAGTTGTTTGGCCACATCGGTAATAAGGCGTTTGGAGCGCAAAATTCCCATTTCATTTTCCAGACTGTTGCCATCCATACCGCCTAAAAGACCAAGATCTTTAAAGGCTTCCAGGCCGGGGATAGATCCGCTATTTTTCTCATCTTTTATGATGATGGTCGCGGTAGACTGATATATTGGGGTGGTGTAGCGCAAATATAAAAATGCGATCAGCACAAATATAAGTACGCTGGCAAAAAACCAGGGCCAGAACCGGATATATTTCCCGAATTCTTCCCTCAAGTTGATCTCTTCTTCTTGCTGAAATGGCTGTTGGGGCAACTGTTGCTGATATTGGGGTTGTTGTGACATATTATCGGGTTATCAAAATGGCTAAAGAGATTAGTACGGAGGCTATGGAAATATACACCGTGGCGTTTCGGTTATATCCTGCGCCTTGTTTTTGGGCATTGTTGGGTTCAACATATACCATATCGTTTTGCTTTAAATAATAGTACGGGGAATTCATCACATTGGCATCTGTAAGATTCAGGTAGGCATAAGTTTTTTGCCCGTTTTCTTCCCGTACCACCAGCACGTTTTCCCGCTGTCCGTATATACTCATATCTCCCGCCAGGCCAAGAGCCTTTGGCAGACTTAAATACTCATCGGGAATACTGAATGTTCCTGGGCTATTTACCTCACCCAACACGCTTACCTGAAAGTTAACGATGCGCACATTTACGATGGGATCCTTTACATATACTGAAATTTCGCGTTGTAACCTGGCAGCAAGTTCTTGCCTGTTTACTCCCTCTACGTTTATAGTTCCCAGCTGCGGAAATTCAATATTCCCCTCGCTGTCTACCAAATAAGGCTGTATTTGCGGAGCTCCCTGCGCCGCTAACATATTTGTACCCCTTGAACCTACTACCGGCAGGTTGAATGGTAAGGCAGATTCCATAGCGTAAGCCGAAACTGAGACGGTTATTAAATCGTTGGGTTTAATGCTAAGGCCTGTTTTTGAGGCTTCAGCCATTTGTTCCAACTGCTCCATATTCTGGAAATAGGTGATCCTTTTTCCTGAAACACAGGAACCCATCATTAGGGAAACCAGTAAAAAAAGAAGGGGGACCTTTAAAAAGTGGTGTTTATTCATTATTATAAAAAAATTTGGAAAAATTATTTATTCTGTTAAAAAACTTAATTTATTTAAATTTATATGGTTAGGCAATTGAGTATAGGTTTTGAGCTGACTTATAACCAAGTCCTTAATAGCGGTGTGATGGAAGTATTTTAAAAACAATAAAATTTGGTTAGCAATTTTAAAAGGTAGCTGCATTGAACAGTTATACTAGTTTTATTCGGCTTTGGAATTTCTAACAATTTTTAAAGAAGTGACAGCCTGCGCTTCTTTTATTGCAAAATTTTCTTACTAAAGGCCAACGCCTTTTCATCAGATTCACTTTTTTTAAATTTGATGGACACACCCAGATTAAGCTGGTAGTGGCTACCTACTATTTCAATACCATTTTTATTTACTTTACCAATACCTTGTAAGTTAAGGGCAAATCGCTCTGTGAACCAGTATCTAAAGCCTCTTGTGAAATTAATCGTCCCTACAGTATGGCTTGCATAGTATGTAGCCCTGCGCCCAAACCCACATAGAGATCTATACGTTCACTGTTAAAAAGTATTTGGTCTATAAAAAGGTTGGCAAACATATCTGCACCATAATAGGGTTCTATTTTTCTATCTAGTTCTAGTTGATTTGTAGATAAGCTTAAGGATAAAGACCAATTGTTTTTAAATTTTTGCTCAGCAGTTAGGAAAAAAGGAGTCCTAAAATCCAATTTATCAAAATCAAATGGCAAACTGTTGCCATTACTGTTATCTATAAAATTTACTCCAAAGGCCAAACTAAAATAACTGCTGTCAGCTTTTGTTTGTAATGGATTTTGTGCAATGCTGTTTAGTGTTAACACCATTAGCAACGTTGTACTTAAAATAATTGTTTTCATATTTCTTTTCGTTTGGTAGTCCTATATTTAATTCTAAAATGCGAAACGTGGCTTTCTATTGTTCGTTTTGAAACAGCAATAATTATAAACGTGTATTGCATTAATCACATAAGCAGTATTTATAAGTTTTTTATTTTTAATAAGTTAAAATAGTAGCCTATTAATTGCTTTTCTGTTTAATCATTGCGCAGCACCTATTTAGGTAGCTTTATTGAGATAACCCATTGCTAAAACAGGTTTTATCCAGATACATTGGTTTTTTTTGAAAGGCCTTGTAAGAACTCCTTTTGTACTCTGACCAAAATTTTTAATCCTTCCGCAGGCTTTAAATGTTCTTCTTTCCTGAATTCAGTACGTGTTAGTAAACCTCTTTTTGTTCCCATAATTTTCAGACGGTTCAAAACCAAAAACCCAGCTTTATAAAGTAGCAGTACATAACAGGTTAATCTTAAATGACTAATTAAATGGGATTTATAAAAAAGATCCAAATAAGCTGCAGTTCCAATGAAAAGATGACGAAATAGCTGGAGAGTATTTGCCTGAATAAACTTGCTCTTGCACTAGAATCAACAATGCCAATTAAAACTCGATTGCTATTGCTTCTTCCTTAATGTCAAGCTCTTCAAAGTCTGAGTTTTTGCTTATAAATTCCGGAACAAGTTCCTTGAGCAATTTCACCATCTCATTCTTGTCTGTGGCACGTATGGAAGATTTAATCAATTCTTCAGACTTTGTTTTTACATCTTCAAAAGAGCAGGATTTTTCTTTTGAGATAAGGATTTTTTTATGATGTGTGGGCAGGGTTTTGGTGGTTTCACTAAGCAACTCCTCATAAAGTTTCTCCCCGGGACGTAAACCGGTAATTTCAATACCAATATCCTTATAGGGCCGAAACCCGGAAAGCTCGATCATGCGTACTGCAAGATCCAGGATTTTTACCGGTTCCCCCATATCAAAAACCAGGATCTCCCCTCCTTTCCCCATCGTTCCTGCTTCCAGTACTAACTGACATGCTTCCGGAATGGTCATAAAATACCTGATTATATCCGGATGCGTGACCGTTACAGGCCCGCCTTTTGCAATTTGAGCCTTAAAATGAGGAATAACCGAGCCGTTAGATCCAAGGACGTTCCCAAACCGCGTAGTGATAAATTGGGTTTTATTTTTTTTGCTCTGTTGGAACGACTGAACATACATCTCTGCAGCTCGTTTTGATGCCCCCATGACATTTGTAGGATTAACCGCCTTATCGGTAGAGATCATAACAAATTTATTGACCTGGTACTCACTGGAGAGTTTCGCCAGGATTAACGTGCCCAATAAATTGACCATAATAGCTTCCCGGGGATTTTTCTCTATAATGGGCACATGTTTGTAAGCGGCCGCGTGAAAAACAGAAGAAAAATTATACTTGCCAAAAAGCGCATCCATACGGTATTTATTGTTGATGGTTGCCAGGATCACCTTGAATTTCAGGTCGGGAAAATTTTCTTTCAACTCGAGTTCCAGGGAATACAGAGGAGTTTCTGCCTGATCTACCAGCACCAGTTTTTTAGGTTTAAAGGCCGCGATTTGTCTTACCAGTTCACTACCTATGGAACCTGCGGCCCCGGTAATAAGGATGACTTTATTATGCAGGTCCTCTTTAATTGCACGGTCATTTAATTGAATTGGTTCCCTGTCCAGAAGATCCTCAATTTCAACGGTTTTTATGTTTTTCACAAAATCGCTGCCCAAATTCCATTCTTCCACCCGCGGGGCATTATATACCTGTATGTTATTGGCAAGGCAGATATTGACAAGTTCATTTTTTTCCTGAATCGATAATTTCTCCCCTACAATGAGCACCCCATCAAGGTTTAAGGACGCTAAAACACTTTGAAGGGAAGGGTTTACAGAAATAACGGGTTTTCCGCCTATATTCAACTTTTTTAAAGATTTTTCCGATAAATAGGCCACGAGATAAAAAGTTTGCCCGGAAGTTGCCGTTAAGGCTTTGCCCAGGGAAATTGAATTATCGTCTGTCCCTAAAATGGCGATCCTTTTTTTATCGATTGTTTTGATGTCCAGCTTGAAACTGTGGTACACTTGTTTTACAAAAACCCGAAAAGTGAGCAGAAAAGTAAAAGAAAGTGCCGTATAGAGGATCACTCCCACCAATAAAAATATTTTATCCCCGGTGGAAAAATAGT
>Ga0314772_1001043_pt1 | contig 13135 bp, 12 predicted proteins | sample MetaGCBIW2018_FD_204520 | JGI IMG/M metagenome (GOLD analysis project Ga0314772, IMG submission 204520) | Cryopeg brine microbial communities from Beaufort Sea near Barrow, Alaska, United States - CBIW 2018 | ecosystem: Environmental > Aquatic > Marine > Coastal | place: USA: Alaska | collected... | reverse complement strand
TTTCCATTTAAATAAAAGTAGAACCAAATTAACAATCGTTTAGCTTCAATTAAAACCATAGATTTTAAAACTACCCACACAAAATCATATAGAACCAAAGATTTCAACGTTTTAGATAAAGCTATTCGATTATATTTTTCTCAATAAATATTCAAGCGATAAAACAATAGACCTAAATCTACTAATTTTTATTGTGTCATTTAAAAAATTGATAATGAGTTGGTGATGTACTAATATTTTGATAGCTTTGGTCTACAAAGAAGTTTAGATTTTTTGTATGAACCAACCAAATCAACGATGAAACAGTTACCTATTTATGTTTTAAGCCTATTTTTTCTCCTCGCTTGCTCTTCGGAAAGAAAAGAGCTTTTTAAAGAGACGGATGCTTTTATAAAATCTTTAGAAGTTTTTAACGAAAGTTATGGCGTTATTGGAGGAGGTAATTACTCAATAACTACAACTGATGGAAGATATAAAATCACACCTTTTGGAAGATTAATTAAAATAAAAATCCAAGAAAATCCAAATCAAAAAAAATACGAAGAACTTAAAATTGATTTCGCAAACTACTATCAAAATGATGATAGAGTAAAAAAAGTTTTTATTGAAAAAAACGGACCTTTATTGATTGACTGTGGGAGGTGAGAATTAAATGTAATATTCCAAATGACTAACAATTGCTCCCGATCAATAATTCACTTCAGTTTTTAATTCATTCAATTAAATCTCTTCAAAATCCCTCTCACGTATACCTTTTACCAACTTGTCCGACCTCTGGCGGATTAACAATTAATCATTATTTTCCTATTCTAAAGAAAATTCCGATATTTAACGCCTACCAAGAAAGTACAGAAAAAAGGAATTATGGAAGACATCAATAAAAGATTAGAAGAAAAACGCGCTGAAGCAATGTTAGGTGGTGGTCAAAAACGAATTGACAGTCAACATAAGAAAGGGAAACTAACTGCTCGTGAGCGAATCACACTTTTGTTGGATGAAAACTCTTTTCAAGAAATGGGAATGTTTGTTGAACACCGCTCAAAGGATTTTGGATTAGACAAAGAAAAATATCCTGGAGATGGAGTGGTAACAGGTTACGGAACAATTCATGGTCGACCAATTTATGTATTTTCTCAAGATTTTACTGTTTTAGGTGGTTCGCTATCTGAAACGTATGCAGAGAAAATTTGTAAAATAATGGATTTGGCAATGAAGAGTCAAACACCAATTATTGGATTGAATGATTCTGGTGGAGCGAGAATTCAAGAAGGAGTTGTTTCATTGGCTGGATACGCTGATATTTTCTATAGAAACACAAGAGCATCTGGTGTAATTCCACAATTGAGTGTAATTATGGGACCTTGTGCAGGTGGAGCAGTTTATTCTCCAGCATTGACAGATTTCGTTTTCATGGTAGAAGACACTTCTTATATGTTTGTGACTGGTCCAAACGTTGTGAAAACTGTAACACACGAAGAAGTAACTTCAGAAGATTTAGGTGGAGCAAAAGCCCATGCTGAAAAATCTGGAGTAAACCACTTTACAAGTCCAAACGATGTAACGGTTTTAAAGGAAGTACGTGATTTAATGACGTATTTACCGCAAAACTGGCAATCATTAGCGCCACACAAAAAGAATTTTGAGTTCAACGGGAAAAAAATTGAAACAATCGGTTCAATTTTACCAGAGAACAACAATATGCCTTACGATATTCGTGAGGTGATAGAACACGTGATTGATGATGAATCTTTCCGTGAAGTACACAAAGATTTCGCAACTAATATCGTTGTAGGTTTCGCCCGTGTTGAAGGAAGAACAATTGGTGTAGTTGCCAATCAACCGATTTCTTTAGCCGGAGTTTTAGACATTGATTCATCAAGAAAAGGAGCAAGATTTGTTCGTTTCTGTGATGCTTTTAATATTCCATTATTGACATTCGAAGATGTACCAGGATTCTTACCAGGAACAGACCAAGAATGGAATGGAATTATCGCTCACGGAGCAAAATTATTGTACGCATTTAGTGAAGCGACTGTGCCAAGAGTAACTGTTATTACACGTAAAGCTTACGGAGGAGCATTTGATGTAATGAATTCTAAGAACATTGGAGCTGATTTTAACTTTGCATGGCCAACAGCAGAAATTGCAGTAATGGGAGCAAAAGGTGCAGCAGAAATCATCTTTAGAAGAGAAATTGCCGCAGCAGCAGATCCAGTTGCAAAATTGGCAGAAAAAGAAGCAGAATATGCTGAAATGTTCGCTAATCCTTACAGAGCGGCTGAACGTGGATTTATTGATGATGTAATCAAGCCTTCAGAAACAAGAAACCGCGTTGCCAATGCATTTAAGATTTTAGAAAATAAAAAAGAGGAATTGCCGAATAAAAAGCATGGGAATATACCAATGTAAATATTTTTCCACATTCTGTGGAGGCGCAATGCATTGCGCCTCCACAGAATGTGGAAAAAACACCAGATAAATCCACCAACCGAAAAGATTTCATTACTTTAATGCTCCACAAAAGCATATAAAAATGAGTGAATTCAAATCGAAACTACCGCATATTGGAACCAGTGTTTTTAGTGTGATGTCGAAAATGGCAGCACAATACAACGCTATAAATTTATCACAAGGTTTTCCAAATTTTCCTGTGGCACCAGAACTCGTTAAAAATTACGAGGAAGTCATCAAAGGAGATCATCATCAATACCTGCCAATGGCTGGTTCGCCAAGATTATTGGTCGAAATCAGTCAGAAGATTTCTACGCATTACGGTCGAAATATTAATCCAGAGGAAGAACTTTTGGTAACTGCTGGAGCAACGCAAGCTATATTTACAGCAATTCAAGCTACAATTCACCGTGGAGATGAAGCCATCGTTTTGGATCCTTCTTATGATTGTTATGCGCCTTCTGTGGAATTAGCAGGAGGAAAACCAATTCATATTAATATGGAAGCTGATTTTTCTGTGGATTGGAATAAAGTTGAAGATGCTATTTCAGCAGCTACAAAATTATTGATTATAAATAATCCGCATAATCCTGGAGGAACAGTATTTTCCGAAGAAGACATGTTAGCGATAGAACAAATCATGCAGCGCAATCCGCATATTTATTTAATGTCAGATGAGGTGTATGAGTTTATTCATTTTGAACAAAAGCACATCTCTGTCAATACCCGTAAAGCTATTCGTGATCGTTCGTTTATCGTTTCTTCATTTGGAAAAACGTTTCACGTAACAGGATGGAAAATTGGTTATCTCGTGGCTCCAAAATACTTAATGGACGAAGTAAAGAAGATTCACCAATATGTTGTTTTTTGTGTGAACAGCACAGCTCAAATGACTTTAGCGAATTACCTACCACAAGCAGATTTATCTCAATTGGGTGAGTTTTATCAAAAAAAGCGTGATTTCTTCCGTGGATTGATGAAAAATAGCCGATTTGAACTCTTGGATTGTCAAGGAACGTATTTTCAAGTGGCACGTTACAGTGAAATTAGTAAATTAGGCGATGTTGATTTTGCTACAGAAATGACCCAAAAACATGGAGTTGCAGTAATTCCAGTTTCTGGATTTAACAAAGACCAACACGACGATCATTTGATTCGTTTTTGTTTCGCAAAAGATGAAGAAACAATCATTAAAGCAACAGAAAAATTATGCAAGATTTAAAAGTAAGTTTGATACAATGTGACCAAGTTTGGGAAGATAAGAAAGCCAACTTAGCACATTTTGAAACCATGTTGAAAGAGGTGCAATTACCTACAGATATTGTTGTGTTTCCTGAAATGTTCCAAACTGCATTTACGATGAACGCTGTAGAAATGGCGGAATCTATCAACGGTGAAAGTGTTCAATGGTTAAAGAAAATGGCAGCCAAATACGAATGTGCAATGGTGGCTTCTTTGATTATTCAAGATGGAAATGAGTTTAACAATCGCATGGTATTTATCCAAGCGGATGGTTCAATGCAACAATACAATAAACGCAAGTTGTTTGGGTTAGCAAAAGAAGACAAAACTTTCACGCCAGGAAAAGAAAACACCATTTTTGAATACAAAGGCTGGAAGATATTCTTACAAGTTTGTTATGACCTTCGTTTTCCAGAAATAGCAAGAAATTCGGTTAAAAATGACGTTTATGAATACGATTTGCTCATAAATGTAGCCAATTGGCCAGAAAAACGCAATTTACATTGGAGTACTTTATTGCAAGCCAGAGCAATCGAAAACCAAGTGTATGTGATCGGCGTAAATAGAGTAGGAGAAGGCAGTAACGGTTTAACTTATTCTGGTGATTCATGTATCATAGCTCCTTCTGGAATGATCGTGAGCTCGGTTTCCTATGATGAACATGTCGTAAATGAAGAATTAGAACATGAAACATTGAAAGAAGTGAGGAAAGTGATGCCATTTCTGAAGGATAGGTGAGGTCACCTGTGGTGAAAGAAGAATTACGCAGAGTTGCGCGGAGGAGCGGAGGTTCGCAGAGAAAAAAAAAGAGGAAGAGTTTGAGTTAAGTCCTCCCCCTTTATCCCCCTCCAAAAGGTAATGGCGCTAACTTAACATAATTATCACTATTTTAGTGGACTGAAAGTTACTAAAAGAATATGAAATTAAATAGATCGTTAGCTATAAGTACCAAAATACAAGAATGTTTTAAGGGTAACATTATTGGAGTTTTAGGAAATGAGTTTCCAGAACTCAATATTGATAAGGCAGAAGGAGACAAGAGCAGAGATCGCGTTTTTACTCCTCATAATACACTATTAACAATGGTTTTATCTGCTGTCCAACAAGATAAATCTCTTCAAAATGCTGTTGATCTATATTACTATATTCATCAGCAAAATAAGCTTGATACTAAGGAAGAATTGGAGGCTAATATGGCTTTACAATCAATATCTGACCAACAATCTGTTAAGAAGAGCGCTGGTAGGCCGAAAAACTATATTGCACGTCTGCCAAAAAGTTTAGATAAAAATATATCTCACAATACCGCTGCATATAGCAAAGCACGTAGCAGGCTGCCAATCAGCCTGCCGGAAGAGTTATTTCACAAAAGCCGATTAACTAATGTAAATAACGAGTATTCGCATTTTCACGGTTATCGTGTTCTAATTGCTGATGGTACGTATTTGCAATTGCAAGACACGGAAAGTATTAAAGCTGATTTCGAAGTGAAGGGAAGAGCAAAAGGGAGTGGTGAGTATCCTCAAGCATTGTTAGAAGTAATTACTGAAAGAGGAACCGGTCAATTATATGACTTCAAGTTAAAAAACAGACACTCAAGTGAGCTGTCCCTGTTTCATGATATGACCGATGAACTTCCAATTAAGTCATTGGTTTTAGTAGATGATTTATACAATTGTTTTGAAGTAATCGCTAAATGTAAACGAAAGGGAGTAGAATTATTGATGCCTGCCAAACGTAAAAGAAATTATGTGGTCATCAAAGTTCTAGGTAAGGGGGACGAAATAATTAGAATAAAAGCTCCTAAAAAACGCTCCAATTGGGTGGAGAAAAATGAGGAAGCACAAGAAATAATTATACGACGCCTCGAATGTAAAAGTCCTGATGGAAAAGATTATGTCCTAAATACAACCATATTAGATGAGAATATAGATAAAGAAGAACTACAGCTTCTTTATTTAACTAGATGGGATATAGAAATTAGTATTCGTGAAATAAAGACTATAATGGACATTAATATACTAAGGTCTAAAACACCTGAGATGGCGCTAAAAGAGCTAACAGTGAGTTTGGCGACATACAATTTGATACGAAAAGTAATCCACGCAAGCACTGAAAGCCTGCCTTTTTCCCCCTCAGAAAACTTCATTCAAAAATTCTATTCGCTTAATAAGGATATTCTTATTGATAAAAAAGGGAGAGTCTACAATAAGTGGTCAACAGGTCGTAGAAGAACTGGAGGAGATTCTCAGAAATCAAAAACTACAAAAGCGAAAGCCTAACAGGCAATATGTCAGGCGAACAAAGAACGGAGCATATCGAAAATACAAATAAAATCCTTAAATTAGCGCCATTACTCCAAAATGGGGAGGTGCACAAATTAGCCGTTTTCTTTAGAGTATATAATAGCTTTTGCTAATAAATATTTAGGATGAATTTATTTAATCCTTAAAAGACACTTACAATAAAACCTTAGTAAATGATTATGTGTTTTTTATATTACTAAATGTAAGTCCTCCCCCTTTATCCCCCTTTGGAGCTAATCTTTATACACAGTTATTTGTGCATAAAAAACTCTTTAAAACGCTCGTAATCAATGTTTTATTCTTATTTTTCAAGTTTTAATTTTGTATCTTTAAGGATGCAAAACAACTGTTGTCCAGTAATTTACACTGAGAAAATACCAGATATAAGAATTCAAAAAAGAATTGAGTTTTCAATGAACAAAATGTTTACTTTAGGCAGTTCGATAGTTAATCGTTTGTCGAGTTTACATAGCGAAAAAATAGGATTCTATAGGATGCTTTCTAATACTAGATTTTCATATAACGACCTTTTAGAAGGGTCATTTAAACTTTGTTTGTCTAATATAGATACCAATCATGTATTGGCTATTCAGGATACTACTGAGTTTAATTACGGTGGTCTAAAATCAAAACTAGGTAAAGACGATCCTGATATTGGACCAACAGGTTCATCTAAAATTGCTGGTTACTTCTGTCATCCAATGCTCATAGTTAATCCTGTTTCAAATTCGTTGCTTGGTCTTTCATCAGCTCAGTTTTACAATCGTTCTTGGGGACAACTTAATAAAAAAGAACGAAATTACACGAAGTTAGATATTGAAGAAAAGGAGTCTTATCGATGGATTAAGTCTTTAATTGAAACAAAAGATTTAATTCCTGAAAATGTAGAAATAACCATCATTGGTGACCGTGAGAATGATATTTTCGAAGATTTCGATAGAGTTCCAGACGAAAGAACAAACCTATTAATTAGATCAAGGTGCGACAGAAACATAGTTGGTGAACATAAAAAGCTATATAATTTACTTGATAACACCGTTATTGCTGGAAGTATTGAGGTAGAAATCAACGGACAGAAAAACAGGAAAAAGCGAGTAGCTCTGATAGACGTTAAATTTACAAAAGCTAAAATTTGCGCACCAAGTGGATTAAAAGTTTCTCAAAAAAACATTGAAATATACGTAGTTGAGGCAACTGAAAACACTGCAACAATTCCAGAAAATGAAGCTGGTATTTCATGGAAATTACTGACAACTCACAAAGTTGACAATCTAGAGAAAGCAGTTGAATGTATAAACTGGTACAAAAAAAGGTGGTTGATTGAAGAACTTTTTAGAGTTATTAAAACCAAAGGTTTTGAAATTGAATCAAGCCAATTGGGAGATGGTTTCAAACTAAAGAAACTACTCGCAATGACACTAGAAGTTGCGCTACAAGTTATGCGATTAAAGCTTTCTTTAAATGACGAAAGTCAAAAACAAGATAATTTATTTGATAGTAATGAAATAAAATTCCTAGAAAAGTTAAATGGTAAAATAGAAGGAGCTACTAAAAAGCAGAAGAATCCATATGATGGTAATTCATTGGCATGGATTACTTGGATAATTGCACGAATCGGAGGTTGGACTGGATATAATTCACAAGGACCACCTGGCTATATTACGGTGAAAAATGGACTAGACAGATATCATCAACAATATGAAGGATATTTGCTTTTTTCCGATGATTAGGATTTGTGTATAAAGATTAGCCTTTGGAGGGGGCAGGGGGAGGAAGTCTGAAGAATCGTTTTAAAAGATGATACAATTAAACCAATTAAAAAAAGCAAGATAAATAACAATGATCCGTTATAATAACAGAAAATCCAACAAATGAAACTGTATTCAAATAAACAAAAATGGAAAATTACGCTTTTATTTCTCGCAATTTTATTGGTTGGAGCTTCATTGTTTGCTTCCAATAAAATTGTTAATGAAGTAGCAAAACGTGAGCGCGAACGTGTAACACAATGGGCTGATGCAATTAAAAAACGTGCTGAACTCGTGCGTTTAACCAATAATTCTTTTGAAGAACTGCGCAAGAAGGAACTCAGTGAAATGCAATTATGGATTGATGCAACGAAAGAAATTTCGCGTAAAACTTCATTGGACAGTCAGCAATCTTATGATTTTCCGCTAAAAATAATTAATAGAAATGATGATATTCCTGTGATTGTTTTGGATCAAGAAGATGAAGTTTCAACTTATATCAATATTGAACTCACAAAAGAGGATTTACAAAATGTTTTTCCTGAAAAAGATAGCCTTGAAATTGTACATTTATTCGCAGATTCTTTGGTTAAATTAGCCTACAGTTGGGAACAATTCAATCCATCATTCACAATTGAGATCTACGATGATTTATTCATGTCCTATTTCTATAATGACTCTAGAAATATATTGCGCTTAGAGGAAGAAAGAGATTTACTTTTTAAAGCTTTTAATAAAGAATTAATTGAGAATGCGGAATTAGTTCCTGTTGTGTTAACAGATAATTTAAAACAAAAAGTTATCGCTTCAAATCTACTGAAAGATGATCTCGATAGTTTACAATTGACGCAGCGTTTGAAAGAATTATCGAATGCCAACGATCCTATTGAAATTCGCTTTTCTGAGAACGAAGTGAGTTATGTGTTTTATGCAACAAGTCCAGAATTGGTTCAACTACAGTATTTTCCATACATTCAATTTGTAATTATCGGTCTGTTTATTTTAATTGGATACATCATTTTCAGTACTTTCAGAAAAGCCGAACAAAACAAAGTTTGGGCAGGAATGGCCAAGGAAACTGCGCACCAATTGGGAACACCAATATCTTCTTTAATGGCTTGGGTTCAATTGTTAGAAGGCATGGATAATATGGACGAAATTGCCAAAGAGATGAATAAAGATGTGGAACGACTGACGCAAGTTACAGATCGCTTCTCAAAAATTGGCGCAAGTACACAATTGAAACATGAAGATATTGTTCACACAACGACGCATTTTTTAGAATACTTAAGAACTCGTTTTCCTAAAAAAGTTGAACTGAATTTCACTACTTCTGACGATGAAATTGTCACTCCACATAATGCCGCACTTTTTGAATGGGTGATTGAAAATATCTGCAAAAACGCAATAGATGCAATGGATGGAATAGGTAAAATAGACATCGATATTTCAAGAAATAATGGTCAAATCATCATGGACATAGCCGATAATGGAAAAGGAATGACACCGGCACAACAACGCCAAGTTTTCCAACCAGGATTTACCACCAAAAAGCGTGGTTGGGGATTAGGTTTGCCATTAGCAAAGCGAATTATCCACGAATACCACAAAGGAAGATTAAAGATAATTTATTCGGAGATTGGCAAAGGAACTACGTTTAGGATTATTTTGACTCCATGACATTTCAGACATTGCAGTAGGGGCGATTTGCAAATCGCCCTTACTGCAAGTTTTAGTTTGGCTAGGATTTTATTGAAATAACACTATTAATTGGATAATTCATACATATATTTTGCATTTGGCTACGGAGTGAGCTTGATGTTTTGGTTAGGCTATAAGCTCTTGCTAAAGAAGTGGATCTTATTAACTGCTATAATAATCAGTTTGTTCATGGCTATTATTGCATTTAAATCTCAAGGAATCGAGGGACTTCAAATGAAAGGGGGAAATGCCGCAAACAATTTATTTTCACCTGCTTTGTTTCTAGTAATTTACTTTTTATCTAGATACTTATTCAAACTCATTTATAAAAATGAACCAATTATGACTTCATATTGGTCAACAAGTTGGAGCCAAGGTGAACAACGAAAATCACACATGGGAGATTCATTGTTTACAGTTATCACACTAGTTCTTCCAATTCTAATAACACTTTTTATATGATGAAAAATTTAGATAACATACACCCGGGAGAAGTTTTAAAAGAGTAGTTTTTAATTCCACTTGGCATTTCGGCTTACAAATTAGCGAAAGAAACCTTCATGCCACAAACAAGAATAAGCGAAATCATAAAAGGACGAAGAAGAATTACTGCAGAAACAGCTTTGCGCCTTTCCAAGTTTTTTTGAACGACACCAAAATTATGGCTCGGTTTACAAGACGATTTTGATTTGGAATTAGAAAATAATGAGTTGAAAAATCAACTGGAAAAAATTAAACCAATTTCGGAGGATGCGGTATAAAGATTAACCACAGGTGAAAAATTTCGCGATTATCCGCGTTGCTCAAAGTGTCTAGGTTGACTGAGCATTCTAAGTTGAAACCTAATTATTCCTGTCAATTGTTCCCTTCGACAGGCTAGTCAACGGCAGAAACACTCGATGACCGCGGTGACTGAGCGAAGTCGAAGGCCCGCGTTCCATTAAAGCGCATGTAGCGTACCTACTGCAACGCCTTTATAGCCACATTAATCTCATTATCCGACTTATTAAAAATATAATAAGCTCCCAATTCCAACCATCTTTGACGCGCAATTTCAGCTTTAACACTCGTTTTTATACGTTCCAATGATAACTGATATTCTCTTTCATTAAAAGCAATATCATGTTTGTCGGCAGCATACTTTTTGAAATCATTTAAGATTTTCTCAGTTAATTTAAATTCACGATCAAAAGCCTGAACATTTCTATATTTAGTTAAGTCATTGAAACGCGCATAATGATACGAAAACTCATTGAAGACATTCGCATATTGCAATCTTCTATAGTACATTGAACTTCCTGTTGTGTCTAATGGAACAAAGATATCTGGCATAATTCCACCACCACCATAAACGATTTTTCCTTTTGGAGTGGTATATTTAAGTGAATCCGCCAATAAAGAACTGTCTAACTCATATAATTCGCCATTTTCGTAGCGATTCAATTCATCCATCATGTAATCTTCATAGTTTTCCGTGTATGGTTTCTGAATACTTCTCCCTGTTGGTGTATAATAACGTGAAACTGTTAAACGCAAATTACTTCCGTCTTTTAATTGAATATCTTGTTGAACCAGTCCTTTTCCAAATGAACGACGGCCAATTATTGTTCCTCGGTCATTGTCTTGAATTGCACCCGCCACAATTTCACTTGCAGAAGCTGAACTACTGTTAATTAAAACAGCCATATCAACGTGTCCTAAAAACGGCTTACTTTCAGAATAAATAATTCTCTCTGGATTATTCTTCCCTTTCGTTGAAACAATAGGAGTTCCTTTTTCAAGAATAGCATCTAAAATAGAAACAGCACTTCCTAAAACTCCACCACCATTATAACGTAAGTCAAAAACCATTTTTTTCATGCCTTGGCCTTTTAAAGCAATTGCAGCAACATAAAACTCATTTGCTGATTGCATGCTGAATTGACCTAAACGAATATATCCAATGTCATCGGTCAACATATAGGAAGCACTAATGGACTCAATAGGGACAGCGCCACGAATGACTTTTTTATTTAGTTTTTCTCCTTTGCGCAGAATAGTAATATTTACCGGTGTTCCTTCTTCGCCTTTCAACAATTCTCTCACATGTTCATTAGATAATCCAACATTCGCAATGTCTTCACCATCTACATTAATAATCTGATCAAATTTCTGAATTCCAACTTTAAAAGCAGGAGATTGATCTATCACATTTACGACGCTCAAAGTATCATCATAAATAGTAAAACGTATTCCTACACCACCAAATTTACCCTGAATACTTTCACTCATTGCCGCTAAATCTTCTGCCGCGATATAATTTGAATGTGGATCTAATCCATGTAATAAATCAGAAATAGTTTTCTCAAACAACTGCTTTTTATCAATCGTATCAACATATTCCCTATCCAATACTTGAATAATATCAGCCAATTTTTGTTCGTATTTTCCTTCAATTGAAGACGAAGAACTAGAAGTTTTTCCATCCGTCAAGAATATTCCTAAAAATATTCCTACTACAACAAGTAAACTTCCTATTAAAGGGTATAATGCTTTATTTGAGCTATTCATTCTCGATATTTGTTATTTGCTCGATATTAATTCCAGCTGTTTTTAAAAAATGTACACCAGAATCATCTTTGTAATGATTGATGTAAACAACACGCGTTATTCCTGCTTGCAAAATCATTTTACTACAATCTTTACAAGGTGACATTGTTAAGTATAACGTTGCACCTTTCGCATTATTAGTTGACTTCGCTACTTTTAAAATAGCATTTGCTTCTGCATGAAGCACATACCAATGCGTTTTGTTCTCCTCGTTTTCGCAACAATTATCAAAACCAGATGGAGTTCCGTTGTATCCATCAGAAATAATCATATCATCTTTAACAATCAAAGCGCCCACTTGTTTACGTGCACAATGCGAGAGCTGAGCCCAAGTCTTTGCCATACGTAAATACGCCTTATCATATCGAAGTTGCTTTGCTTTATTCATGTTCCTTAATTATGCTGACAAAAATAGGGTTAATTTTATTTTGAGCGTCAATTGTACGATAAGTGTTTGGAGAATGAGAATATACCACATCTGATATTCATGTTTTTTTGGGCATTCCCCAGCTATTCATCGCAGTTTACGGAGATGAATAGCTGGGTCGGGCTTTCCGCTGTATCTTTTTATTACCGCAAGTTTTCACTTGTGGTAATAAAAAGGATGCCGCTTCTATCCCTAATGCGAAATAAGGGAATTTCAAATTTAATAGTCGTACAGTTATTCGACTACCCTATTTGTTTAGTGCATTATAAACCTAGTACATAGGCAAGAACTATAGGGAATAAATGATATATTTGATGGGAAATGATACAGGTTGGATATAGAACATAGCTTAACCAGTTGTTGCCAGCAATTAATAACAAACAATGATATTAGGAAAAAGTATTAGAATTTATTTGAAAGAAGGTTCAGTAACCGGAATCAAACTTGCTGAAGTCGTTAATCTAACCATACAAGCTTTAGCAAGCCCACGCAAAAAATTAACCGAATTAAATGAATTTTTTAGAAATCAAATCAATACTCAAGGAGTTTATTTCTTAATTATGCGAATCAAGGGTTAAAACATATATGAGATAAATGCGGCGGTCAGTTTTCCAAATACATGAACTAGCAATCCCTTTGTAGATCTTACCTTACTAGCCTTTTGTATGTCA
>Ga0314772_1001037_pt1 | contig 13171 bp, 8 predicted proteins | sample MetaGCBIW2018_FD_204520 | JGI IMG/M metagenome (GOLD analysis project Ga0314772, IMG submission 204520) | Cryopeg brine microbial communities from Beaufort Sea near Barrow, Alaska, United States - CBIW 2018 | ecosystem: Environmental > Aquatic > Marine > Coastal | place: USA: Alaska | collected... | reverse complement strand
ATAAAGCAAGGAGCCGCCAAGTCGGCTGCTCCCGGTTGAGTTGAGATGTTGCACGATTCCGCTCGCTGAGCCTGTTCAGAGGGCGGCGAGCGCAGCAGGTCGTGGGCAGATTCTCAGAGCACCATGCTGGGTAGCCACAGTGAGATCGCCGGGATATAGGTCACGGCGATCAAGACCACAAACAGCGCTGCATAAAACGGCAACAGGGCTTTCACCGTGTTCTCGATGGTTACCTTACCCACGGCGGCGCCCACGAACAGCACCACGCCAACCGGTGGCGTGATCAGACCGAGACCGAGGTTGACCAGCATGATCATGCCGAAATGCACCGGGTCGACGCCAATGCTGATGGCCACCGGCAGTAAAATCGGGGTGAGAATCAGGATCAGTGGCGCCATATCCATCAGGGTGCCGAGGCCCAGCAGCATGAAGTTGATGCACATGAGGATCACATAGCGGTTATCCGACAGGGTCAGAAACAGCGCGGTGATCTTTGCCGGGATCTGCATCAGGGTCATGATGTAGCCGAAGCTGGCGGCAAAGGCGATCAGAATCATCACGATCGACAGGGTGCGCACGGTGCGGTGCATCAGCTTGGGCAGCTCGCTCCACTTGTAGTCGCGGTAGATGAACATGGTGACGAAGAACGCCCAGAGCACCGCGATGGCCGCCGACTCGGTGGCGGTGAAGATGCCCGAGAGGATGCCGCCAAGGATGATGACCATGGTCATCAGCCCCCACAGTGCATCGACGCAGATTTTAAGCGCCTGGCGCAGAGGGATGACCTCGCCCTTGGGGTAGTTGCGTTTACGCGCGAAATACAGACACATGCCCATCATGACTGCGCTGAGCAGCAGGCCCGGACCGATGCCGGCGATGAACAGCGAGGAGATCGACACGGTGCCGCCAGCGGCCAGCGAGTAGAGCACCGAGTTGTGGCTGGGCGGGGTCAGCAACGCCTGCACCGAGCCGCTGACTGTGACGGCGGTGGAGAATTCGCGCGGATAACCTTTCCTTTCCATTTCTGGAATCAGCACCGAGCCGACCGAGGCGGTATCGGCCACGGAGGAGCCGGAAATGGCGCCAAAGAAGGTCGATGCCAAGATATTGACCAGCGACAGGCCGCCGCGCACGAAACCCACCAACACGCTGGCAAAATTAACCAGCCGGCGGGACATGCCACCTTCGGCCATTATCGCACCCGCCAACACAAAAAATGGAATGGCCAGCAGGGAGAACTTGTTCACTCCGCCGGCGATCTGGATCATCAGGGCATGGAAGGGAATATCGATGTACCAGGCGCCAATCAGTGCAGAGATGCCTAGGGAGTAAGCCACCGGTACACGCAGCAGGATAAGCACGAGGAAGCTGCCGAGGAGGAGGAATGCGTCCATTTACAAGGCCTCCTTGCTGTCTTCGAGCAGTTCGAAGTTCACTGCACGCCTATGGCTCTGGTCGCCGAAAAACAAGCGTTCGAGAATGAAGATCAGGGTCAGGAAACCACCGATCGGAATTGGGGAATAGCTGACGCCTACGCGCAGGGTCGGCAGAGTACTCATGAATTGGTTCCAGGTGGCGATGCACAGCTTGATGCCCCAGATGGTCATGAATAGACAGATCATTGCCATCAATACTTGGACCAGTACGCTGAGGTAAGGCTGCCACTCTTGCGGCAAGCGGTCGGTGAAGGTGGTCACTGCCATATGCGCGCCAGCGCGGTAGCTGGCGGCAGCGCCAATGAAGGTGAACAGCACCATCAACAGGATGGAAATGGGCTCCGGCCAGCCGGCGCCGCTGCCGAGCACGTAGCGAGCGAAGATCCCCCAGGGGATGATCAGGGCCATGATGGTGATGGCCAGGCCTGCGACCCAGATGCAGGTCAGGTAGATTGCGTCGTTGACGCGCAGCAGCGTGTTTTTCATGAGACTTCACCACTCCCACGGCGGCGGACAAGTGCCCGTCGCCGCGACGTTCTTCAGAGAGACTGGATTACTGGACCGCTTCGATACGCTTGATCAGGCTGGCGTAAGGCGCGCCGTACTTTTCGCGTACCGGGGCAGTGGCGTCGTAGAACGGCTTCTTGTCGATCTCGATGAATTCCACGCCGGCTTCTTTCAGCTTGGCTTCGCTGCTGGCGGTTTTTTCATCCCAGAGTTGACGCTCTTCCAGTTGCGCTTCCTTGGCGTACTTCTTCACCAATACCTGTTGCTCCGGGGTGAGCTTGTTCCAGGTGATTTTGGACATTAACAGCGGTTCCGGCAGGATCAGGTGACCAGTCAGGCTGTAGTACTTGGCGCTGCGGTAATGGTTGTGTTCGAGCATGGTCGGCGGGTTGTTCTCCGCACCGTCGATCACGCCGGTCTGCAGAGCGCTGAAGATCTCGCCGGTGTTCATGGCGATGCCGTTGGCGCCCATGGCGTTGAGGGTGTCGATAAACAGCGGGTTACCCATCACGCGGATCTTCATGCCCTTGAGGTCTTCGATGGTGCGCACCGGCTTCTTGGTGTACAGGTTACGCACGCCGCCATCCATCCAGGCCAGGCCGACCATGTTGAATTCAGAGGCGGTGATTTTATCGAGGATCTCCTGGCCAATCTCACCGTCGATGACCGCGCGCATATGGTCGGTATCGCGGAAAATGAACGGCATGTTGAATACGTTGACGTCCGGCACCACCGGGCCGACTGTGCCGAGGCTGACACGGGTCATCTGCACGGCGCCGATCTGCACCTGTTCAACCACTTCCTTCTCGGAGCCGAGCACGCCACCGGCAAACATCGTGAACTTGAGTTCGCCGTTGCTGGCCTTCTCGATTTTTTGGCCCATGTGTTGCAGGGCGACCACGGTCGGGTAGCCGGCCGGATGGATCTCGGCGATCTTCAGGGTCATCTCGGCCTGGGCTAGGCCGGACAGGCAGAAGGCCAAGGGGAGTGCAGCGATAAGCAACTTGCGTTTGAAGTTCATGGTGAAGCTCCAGTCTTGTCGTTGTTGGATGTGCAGCGTTGCGAAACCGAGCGCGCGACGAACAGCTAGTCGCCCTCAGTCGTTGAATAGGGTTTCCTCCAGGCCGGTGACGCCCGGTTGCAGGGCGAACACGCCGCCGGCTAAGGGTTGGTCCGTGAGGTCGCCGGCAGGGCGGATCGAGGTGACGAACAAGGTGTCGAGGTTGCGGCCGCCGAAGGCGCACATGCTGGGTTTTTTTACCGGCACGGCGAGGGAGCGATCCAGGCGACCATCGGGGGTAAAGCGATGAATCAGCCCGGCGTCGTTACCGCAGATCCAGTAGCAGCCGTCGGCATCCACCGCCGCGCCGTCAGGCCGGCCGGGGTGCTTGTGCATGTCGACGAACAGCCGACGGTTATGCGGGGTGCCCGTGTCGATGTCGTAATCGAAGGCCCAGATGGCTTGCACCGAAGGGTGCGAGTCGGACAGGTACATCGTCTGGCCGTCCGGGCTGAAAGCCAGGCCGTTGGGCACGATAAAGTCGCTTAGCTGAGCACTGAGCGGTGCGCTTTGCCTGGCGCTATAGCGGTACATGGCACCGGCCGCGATGCCCACGGCCATATCGAGTAGCATGCTGCCGGCCCAGAAGCGGCCTTGGCGGTCGCAGCGGCCATCGTTAAAACGCATGCCCGGGCGGGTATGCGCCACAGCGCTGAGTGGGCGGCTGAGCAGGCCGCCGTCGGTGCCGGGTTGCAGGTGAAACAGGCCGCTTTGCATGCCGGCGATCCAGCCGCCGTCGCGGCAGCGAGCAATACAGGCGAGCATTTCCGGGACTGTCCAGCGCTGCGTGCGATTGTCCGCGGGGCTCCAGCGGTATAGCTGTCCGGCCGGGATGTCGACCCAGTACAGGGCCTGTTCCTGGGCGCTCCAGACCGGGCTTTCGCCTGTGGCATTGCGTGCGTCGACAATCAGTTCGGCGTGCATAGCAGCTCGTTCTCTGGTTTGTTCTTGTTATGGGTAGTGCGTGTGGCTGTAACGCGATCAGTCGTCGTCGAACGGGCCGGCAGCGACGAAAGCGCCGCCTTGGTAGACCATCGCCGGGTCATCGGCGGCGGGCATGGGCTGGGCTTCGACCTTATTGCGAAACTGTTCAGAGCTGTCCCGGGGCTGGCAGCCCAGGTGCGTGGCGAGGTGGTTGTCCCACCAGACGTTACGGTTATCGGACACGCCGTAGACCACGGTGTGGCCGACGTTCGGGGTATACAGGGCGCGCTCGATCAGTTGGGTCAGGTCGCGGTAGCTCAACCAGGTGCTGAGCATTCGGCGGTTGAGCGGCTCGGGAAAGGAGGAGCCGATGCGGATGCTCACGGTCTCGATGCCGTAGCGGTCGAAGTAGAAGCGGGCCATGTCTTCGCCGTAGGATTTGGACAAGCCGTAGTAGCTGTCAGGGCGGCGAGCGGAGAGCCCATCAATGCTTTCGTTCTGTTTATAGAAGCCAATCACGTGGTTGGAGCTGGCGAAGATCACCCGCTTGACGCCATGCCGGCGCGCTGCTTCATAGATATGGAACACGCCGCAGATATTGGCTCCGAGGATTTCCTCGAACGAGCGCTCGACTGACACGCCGCCGAAGTGCAGGATCGCATCCACGCCCTCGACCAGTTGATGCACCGCGGCCTTGTCGGCCAGGTCGCATACCCGGACTTCTTCATGTGCGCCAGCGGCCGGTGCCATTTCGGCGATATCGGACACCCGCAGGATGGCGGCGTAAGGCCGCAGGCTTTCCCGCAGGACTTTGCCCAGACCGCCAGCGGCACCGGTGAGCAGTAGGCGATTGAAGGGAGCTGGGGCGTTGGCTGTGGTGGTCATGGCGAGGCTCGCGCTTGTTGTTATTGGGTATGTCATCTGTTGTCGTATGACTTGCGCTGATTATAATCAGCCCGGTGGGCAGATGTCAACGCGAAAGAGGGGCTAGTTGCGGCTATTCATCCATTAGGGGCTGGGATTTGTCAGGCGCTAAACCCCTTTACTTGTGTGGTTTTACTTTGGAAATAAGGCTTTGATCACGCCATTGCAGGGCGGTTTGGCAAGCGCTAGGGCGGCTCTCGTTACGCTCAGGGCGGTTGCCTGATAAACATCGGGTTCGTCACTGGCTACTAAAGTTGTATGACAACGTATCTCATATAAGTCGAGCGGCGGTGCTGACTAAGGCGTGTGGACTTCCGAGGGGCATGGCATGAGTAGAAAATCTCTCGACTTGCGCGCCGCTGGCGGCACAGATACTGCCAGCGCCGGCGGCCGTGGCAGTACGGCGCGAGGGGCTCGGCCGATTGCAGTCTGGCCGCGCCGGCGGGGCGGTGATGGGCTTCGGCGACCTGTCCTACGCGGTGCATACATATCCGCCACACGTTACCGTAAGGAGCGACGGCCCAGGCATCGGCCGCGCCATCGCCGAACCCACTACGCTGGGATATGGAGTTCAGTTGATTGAGCGGAGAAGAGGGTGATTTCGGGATGGCTAAGGTAGAAAGCTGCCTATCGTGACCAGCAGCCGACCCTAAGCTGCCATTTGAAACTTGCAGAAGTTATCCTGATTCCGCCGTCCTATGAGCATAAACGAGCAGGAAGGATGGCTTCTACCCACTTGAGTTCTGATCGGACATCAACATCTCAGAAGCCACCTTCCTTAACATAAGGTTTCGCGCTGGATGGATTGTCCCATCGAGGATTCCTGGCGCTGCATGACAGTCTGGTTGTGCGCTATAGATTCATGCAGGTCAACCCAAACGGGTCGCATGCCATTGGCGATCTCGTTGCTCTTCATCCTGACCGGTTGTAATTGCGGGGCTATTTCGCATCGGTAAAAGTGCGAAGTCATGTGCCTAGCCACTGAGAGTTCGGTGTTTTCAGGGGATGCTGCGGGAATGACCTAATCGTCCTGATCGACTTTGCTCGCTCATTCGATACACAGCGGTGTGGCCGGATCGAAATTCAGCCTGCCCAAGGCTATGGGATCGTCGCACTGGGCACAGTAGCCATAATCACCTTCGTCGAGACGGCGAAATGCAGCCTCGAGAGGATGAGCATTAAGGGTCAGAGTCGGCTTTCAAGTAAATCGACTCTGACCCTGAGGCTTATAGGTAACAGTTGTCGTGGGCCTGCTCATGGGAATGTTTGAGTGTTTTTTTGATATGCCGAAGGCAGTCTGCTAGACGATGCTGTCCACCACGTCGCCATCTACCCGGAGCGCCGCGCCAGTGGGGGCAGAGGCTTACTCAGAACTAGCGTAGATGATCATGTTGGCCACTTCGTCGACAATGCGACGCGCTGGATAATTGAGGAGCTGCGGGGGGTGGTGGCGAAGTCCGCAGCCACTTCCTCCATGCTTTCCCCTTTGCGCTCGACGTCGGGCTGAAGCATGTCGGCAACGCCTTCCGAAAGCTAGGGCCCCGGCGGCACCGAGCTAACGGTAACTCCCGTACCGGCGAGGCGCTTGGCCAGGTCGCGAGAGATTGCGAGCTGAGCGGTCTTGGTGAAGCCGTAATGAATCATGTCGGCAGGAATGTTCGGGGCGGATTCAGAGGAGACAAAAACGATGCGTCCCCAGAGACGATCAACCATAGCAGGTGCGTAGGCCCTGGAAAGGTGTCCGCCTGACATGACGTTGGTTTCGAAGAAGCGCTGCCACTCGCTGTCCGGTGTCTCAAAAAAATCCTGCAGTTTGAAATTGCCGAGGTTATTCAAGATGACATCGACGCTCGGGTGCCTTGCGATCAACGCCCGACAGCCTGGCTCGCCGCTGAGATCGCCGGCATAGCCGGCAGCTCGTGAGTCAAGCGCGCCCAATAGTTGCAATGCATTCGCTACGCTGCTTTCGCTGCGCCTGTTGATAACTAGGCTGGCGCCTGCTTTTAGGAAGCCTTTTGCGACAGCGAAACGAATCCCTCTAGTGGACCCGCTGACCAGCAGCTGATGGTCGGTGCTTGTACTTTATGACTGGAATTTTTTCAGCCTGTAGGCACTGTCAGGGTTTATTGCCCCCTCCGGCAGGTGTCCGGACAGGATCGCACGAACCTGTTGCACGGTTTGGCATGCTTGGTAAGCGATCGCTTCGGGAACCATCCCGCCAATATGGGGGGTAGCGAGCACATCCGGGCGAGTCGCGAGCGCATGGGACGGGTGATCGTCATAGCCTCTTCCCACATCAATGGCCGCGCCGGCGATTTTTCCGCGGGCGAGCGCCTGCGCCAACGCATACTCATCGACGAGCCCGCCTCTGGAGGCGTTAATGAAAAACGAACCGTCTTTCATCCTATCGAAGAAGCGTGCATTGGCCATGCTGTCCGTCTCTTCGTTGTAGATGGCCAAGCATATGACGTAGTCAGAGTTCTTCAGCAATGTATCGAGATCCACCATGTCGGCTGCGTGGGTCGGGGTGGAGCTGTAGGGGTCGTGGGCCAATACCCTGACGCCAAGCGATTTCAGCGTTGGTGCGATCGTTCGACCGATGTTGCCGAAACCGATGATGCCTGCCGTCGACCCTGCCAACTGGCGACCCGTCCTTTGCGGCGGAAGGGTGCCTTGCTGATAAGTGGCGTAATACCTCGGCAAGTCTCTCGCCAGATTGATCATCTGGCCGATGATCAATTCGGATACCGCCTGTACGAAGCCGGGACCTGCTTGGGTTACGAGAACGCCATGTTTCGATGCAGCGTCGATATCGATGCTCTTGACGTCCATGGCGCAACGCAGGAAGGCAACCAGGTTCTTGTTCTCCCTGAACAGCGCTTCGCTACCGGCTGTTGGTTTGTCCGAGATGATGAAGTCGCAATCCTCGGACAGTTCAAGCACCTCCTGCTGGGTAAGATCGTCTTCTTTGGTTCTCAATACCAGTTCGCCAAGCGTGGACAGTTCGTTCAACGCTTTTTCGCCGTACCAGGTTGCTCTGGCCGAAGGCGCATAGGTTAGAAAAATACGTGCCATAGGGTTTTTCTCGATCGCGATTAGAAGCCGTAAAGCCTTTTGGGGTTTTCTATGCCGATACGTGCTCTCAGGCGCTCGCAGGGAACCCAGTCGGTGAGCATGTCCTTGAGGTGGCGGGTGCTGATCGCTTCGTTCTTTAAGGCTGGGTGAGGCCAGTCCGTGGCCCAGAGCAGTCGGTCAGGCATTAGGCGCTGGGCCTTTTCGACGAATTGAGCATAATGGGTGAGGTCCCGGCTGGAGCAATCGCTGAACAGGTAGGGGGCGGAAAGCTTGATCCATATGTTCTTTTTCGCAGCGAGCCGACACAGTGCTTCGAGTTCTTCCTCGGAAGCGACCGGGGAAAAAGAGGCGAAGTGATCGAGGACGATGGTCGTCGAGGTTCTTTCGATTTTTTCGAAAGACGCGAGCAGGTTTTCCTGTCTAAGCAAAATTTGTATGTGCCAGTTCAGAGGGCGAACGAGTTTCTCGAGGTCAGGCAGCTGATCCAGGCTCGCCCCGTCGGCAGGCAGCGTATTCACTCTAATGCCCCGGACACCCAGTCGGTGCATCTCCTCTAGTTGCGCGTAGGGCGTATCCTGCGCGACGACCGCGATGCCTCTGGCACGCGGTCCCAGCATCTTCAGGGCGTCCAGCATGCACCTGTTGTCTGTGCCGTAGATACTCGGCTGAACCAGGACGCAACGCCCTATTTCCAACTCTTCCAATACGCTCTGGTAGTCGCTCACGGTCGCATTAGCCGGGGCGTAGTCGGCGCCTGGCGCGAGAGGATAGTGCTCTCGGCAGCCGAAAATGTGCGCGTGGCAGTCGCAGATGACGTTCGATTCATTACTCATGATTTTGCCTATTTTTCGGGGGCCAAAGCTGGCTTCCCTTGCGAAGGGTGGGAGCGATCGTGATCCGGGTCGACTGGCACCAGGTTGCGCCTGGTGCCAGTCGACATTGCTACTTTGAGGGTTAGGGGTTTGCCTTTATGCATAGCAAATAGCCCGTCAATAGCTCGTCAAAGCACCATGCTGGGTAGCCACAGTGAGATCGCCGGGATATAGGTCACGGCGATCAAGGCCACAAACAGCGCTGCGTAAAACGGCAGTAGGGCTTTCACCGTGCTTTCGATGGTCACCTTACCTACGGCCGCACCCACGAACAGCACCACGCCAACCGGTGGCGTGATCAGACCGAGACCGAGGTTGACCAGCATGATCATGCCGAAATGCACCGGGTCGACGCCAATGCTGATGGCCACCGGCAGTAAAATCGGGGTGAGAATCAGGATCAGTGGCGCCATATCCATCAGGGTGCCGAGGCCCAGCAGCATGAAGTTGATGCACATGAGGATCACATAGCGGTTATCCGACAGGGTCAGAAACAGCGCGGTGATCTTTGCCGGGATCTGCATCAGGGTCATGATGTAGCCGAAGCTGGCGGCAAAGGCGATCAGAATCATCACGATCGACAGGGTGCGCACGGTGCGGTGCATCAGCTTGGGCAGCTCGCTCCACTTGTAGTCGCGGTAGATGAACATGGTGACGAAGAACGCCCAGAGCACCGCGATGGCCGCCGACTCGGTGGCGGTGAAGATGCCCGAGAGGATGCCGCCAAGGATGATGACCATGGTCATCAGCCCCCACAGTGCATCGACGCAGATTTTAAGCGCCTGGCGCAGAGGGATGACCTCGCCCTTGGGGTAGTTGCGTTTACGCGCGAAATACAGACACATGCCCATCATGACTGCGCTGAGCAGCAGGCCCGGACCGATGCCGGCGATGAACAGCGAGGAGATCGACACGGTGCCGCCAGCGGCCAGCGAGTAGAGCACCGAGTTGTGGCTGGGCGGGGTCAGCAACGCCTGCACCGAGCCGCTGACTGTGACGGCGGTGGAGAATTCGCGCGGATAACCTTTCCTTTCCATTTCTGGAATCAGCACCGAGCCGACCGAGGCGGTATCGGCCACGGAGGAGCCGGAAATGGCGCCAAAGAAGGTCGATGCCAAGATATTGACCAGCGACAGGCCGCCGCGCACGAAACCCACCAACACGCTGGCAAAATTAACCAGCCGGCGGGACATGCCACCTTCGGCCATTATCGCACCCGCCAACACAAAAAATGGAATGGCCAGCAGGGAGAACTTGTTCACTCCGCCGGCGATCTGGATCATCAGGGCATGGAAGGGAATATCGATGTACCAGGCGCCAATCAGTGCAGAGATGCCTAGGGAGTAAGCCACCGGTACACGCAGCAGGATAAGCACGAGGAAGCTGCCGAGGAGGAGGAATGCGTCCATTTACAAGGCCTCCTTGCTGTCTTCGAGCAGTTCGAAGTTCACTGCACGCCTATGGCTCTGGTCGCCGAAAAACAAGCGTTCGAGAATGAAGATCAGGGTCAGGAAACCACCGATCGGAATTGGGGAATAGCTGACGCCTACGCGCAGGGTCGGCAGAGTACTCATGAATTGGTTCCAGGTGGCGATGCACAGCTTGATGCCCCAGATGGTCATGAATAGACAGATCATTGCCATCAATACTTGGACCAGTACGCTGAGGTAAGGCTGCCACTCTTGCGGCAAGCGGTCGGTGAAGGTGGTCACTGCCATATGCGCGCCAGCGCGGTAGCTGGCGGCAGCGCCAATGAAGGTGAACAGCACCATCAACAGGATGGAAATGGGCTCCGGCCAGCCGGCGCCGCTGCCGAGCACGTAGCGAGCGAAGATCCCCCAGGGGATGATCAGGGCCATGATGGTGATGGCCAGGCCTGCGACCCAGATGCAGGTCAGGTAGATTGCGTCGTTGACGCGCAGCAGCGTGTTTTTCATGAGACTTCACCACTCCCACGGCGGCGGACAAGTGCCCGTCGCCGCGACGTTCTTCAGAGAGACTGGATTACTGGACCGCTTCGATACGCTTGATCAGGCTGGCGTAAGGCGCGCCGTACTTTTCGCGTACCGGGGCAGTGGCGTCGTAGAACGGCTTCTTGTCGATCTCGATGAATTCCACGCCGGCTTCTTTCAGCTTGGCTTCGCTGCTGGCGGTTTTTTCATCCCAGAGTTGACGCTCTTCCAGTTGCGCTTCCTTGGCGTACTTCTTCACCAATACCTGTTGCTCCGGGGTGAGCTTGTTCCAGGTGATTTTGGACATTAACAGCGGTTCCGGCAGGATCAGGTGACCAGTCAGGCTGTAGTACTTGGCGCTGCGGTAATGGTTGTGTTCGAGCATGGTCGGCGGGTTGTTCTCCGCACCGTCGATCACGCCGGTCTGCAGAGCGCTGAAGATCTCGCCGGTGTTCATGGCGATGCCGTTGGCGCCCATGGCGTTGAGGGTGTCGATAAACAGCGGGTTACCCATCACGCGGATCTTCATGCCCTTGAGGTCTTCGATGGTGCGCACCGGCTTCTTGGTGTACAGGTTACGCACGCCGCCATCCATCCAGGCCAGGCCGACCATGTTGAATTCAGAGGCGGTGATTTTATCGAGGATCTCCTGGCCAATCTCACCGTCGATGACCGCGCGCATATGGTCGGTATCGCGGAAAATGAACGGCATGTTGAATACGTTGACGTCCGGCACCACCGGGCCGACTGTGCCGAGGCTGACACGGGTCATCTGCACGGCGCCGATCTGCACCTGTTCAACCACTTCCTTCTCGGAGCCGAGCACGCCACCGGCAAACATCGTGAACTTGAGTTCGCCGTTGCTGGCCTTCTCGATTTTTTGGCCCATGTGTTGCAGGGCGACCACGGTCGGGTAGCCGGCCGGATGGATCTCGGCGATCTTCAGGGTCATCTCGGCCTGGGCTAGGCCGGACAGGCAGAAGGCCAAGGGGAGTGCAGCGATAAGCAACTTGCGTTTGAAGTTCATGGTGAAGCTCCAGTCTTGTCGTTGTTGGATGTGCAGCGTTGCGAAACCGAGCGCGCGACGAACAGCTAGTCGCCCTCAGTCGTTGAATAGGGTTTCCTCCAGGCCGGTGACGCCCGGTTGCAGGGCGAACACGCCGCCGGCTAAGGGTTGGTCCGTGAGGTCGCCGGCAGGGCGGATCGAGGTAACGAACAGGGTGTCGAGGTTGCGGCCGCCGAAAGCGCACATGCTGGGTTTTTTTACCGGCACGGCGAGGGAGCGATCCAGGCGACCATCGGGGGTGAAACGATGAATCAGCCCGGCGTCGTTGCCGCAGATCCAGTAGCAGCCGTCGGCATCCACCGCTGCGCCGTCAGGCCGGCCGGGGTGCTTGTGCATGTCGACGAACAGGCGACGGTTATGCGGGGTGCCCGTGTCGATGTCGTAATCGAAGGCCCAGATGGCTTGCACCGAAGGGTGCGAGTCGGACAGGTACATCGTTTGGCCGTCCGGGCTGAAAGCCAGGCCGTTGGGCACGATAAAGTCGCTTAGCTGAGCACTGAGCGGTGCGCTTTGCCTGGCGCTATAGCGGTACATGGCACCGACCGGTGGGCCGGCAGCCATGTCGAGCAACATGCTGCCGGCCCAAAAACGGCCCTGGCGGTCGCAACGGCCGTCGTTGAAACGCATGCCCGGGCGGGCATGTTGCACACTGCTCAGTTGATGGCTCACCAGGTTGCCATCGGCGCCCGGCTGCAGATGGAACAGGCCGCTTTGCATGCCAGCGATCCAGCCGCCATTGCGGCATCGAGCAATACAGGCGAGCATTTCCTGGGTTTCCCAGCTCTGCGTGCGGTTGTCCGCCGGGTTCCAGCGATGCAGGCGCTTGGCCGGGATGTCGACCCAGTACAAAGCCTGTTCCTGGGCATCCCAGACCGGGCTTTCTCCAGTGGCATTGCGGGCGTCGAGAATCAATACAGCGTGCATGGCAGCTCAGTTCTCTTGTTGTTTTTATCGAGGTGATTCGATATTGCCTAGGTCTGTCAGTCGTCGCCGAACGGGCCGGCGACGACGAAGGCACCGCCCTGGTAGACCATCGCCGGATCATCGGCGGCGGGCATGGGCTGGGCTTCAATTTTTGCGCTGAACACCGCGGAGCTGTCTTGGGGCTGGTAGCCCAGGCGCGTGGCGAGGTGGTTGTCCCACCAGACGTTCTGGTTATCGGACATGCCGTAGACCACGGTGTGGCCGACGTTCGGGGTGTACAGGGCGCGTTCGAGCAACTGGGTCAGGTCGCGGTAGCTCAGCCAGGTGCTCATCATTCGGCGGTTGTGCGGCTCGGGGAAGGAGGAGCCGATGCGGATGCTCACGGTCTCGATGCCGTAGCGGTCGAAGTAGAAGCTGGCCATGTCTTCGCC
>Ga0314772_1001034_pt1 | contig 13215 bp, 11 predicted proteins | sample MetaGCBIW2018_FD_204520 | JGI IMG/M metagenome (GOLD analysis project Ga0314772, IMG submission 204520) | Cryopeg brine microbial communities from Beaufort Sea near Barrow, Alaska, United States - CBIW 2018 | ecosystem: Environmental > Aquatic > Marine > Coastal | place: USA: Alaska | collected... | reverse complement strand
CGATCTCCTTGGTGGCGTCGATCCCGTGCGCCTCCTGCAGGGCGGCCGCGCGAACGTCACCGTGGTCTGCGACCACGATCTTTTCCGCGGGCCAACCGGCGACTCGGAGGGCGGTAATAATGGTTCCGCCCATCACGCCGCCGCCTAGTACGGCTACGCGGGGGGTGTCGGACTTGGTGTGGGTCGCTGAATCACTCATGCGTCCAGGCTACCTTGCCGTCTAGAAGCCGAACTCGTCGACGAACTTGTTGATCGTGTCGTCGGAGCCCGTCGCGGAAAACACCGCAGTGCCATTCGTCCACAGGACGGTCAAACCCGCCGCAGAGGCGATATTGACCTGGACGCCGACGTCTTGGCCATCGACCGTCACGGGTTGGGAATCTGTGCCGGCTAAGTTCAGACCGTCGAAGATGGCTTGGGCAGCGCTGACGCCGTAGGTCTGCCACGCGTCGACGACCACCTGGTGAGTGCCGTCCGAGTAGGTCAGCGTGTTCTGCTCCGCCACGCCATCGGGAAGCGTGGCGCCCTCGGGAAGCGTGGCGCCCTCGGGAAGCGTCGCTGAGTCATCGGCGCTGATCACCATGTAGTCGGTGAGCGCATAGGCACCCACTGTGGCTGGCATTGCTGCGAGGAAGTCCGAGGCGTCGGTGGGTACGACGGGGCTCAGCGTTGGCTGCGCGGGAACGGGGGCGCCTACCACGGTCTGGACGGGCAGGAGGGTGTCTACCGGCTTGAAGAACAGCGCAAAGATCGCGTAGCCGATGCCCGCCATGATCAGAATTCCGAGGACGACGAGGAATGCAGTCGAGGTCAGAAATGAGCCCGACCCGCCGTTGTTTCCAGAGTCGCCGTGTCCGGCGTGCTCGCTGACTGGCGGCGGGCTTGAGAAACCACCGTCGCCAGCATCGGTGAACGGTTCCGGGGGCGCACTTGCCGGAGCGGCCCCTGGGGTCTCACTCGCCTGGTCGGCTGTTGTTGCGCTCGTGGCGCCGTCAGTCGGGATAGCGGCCATATGGTCCTCGGACTCTGGTGCGGTCGGGGGTCCGTCGTCCAGCTGGTGAGAGTGCTGGACTTGGCGCACTCCACCAGGCTCGGTGCCTGTTGCGGGCGCAGGAACTTGGGGGGTGTAGGCCGGCTCCGACGAATCCTCGATGGTCGCGTGCGCGAGTGGTGACTCGGCGGGGGCCTCGGCATGCGCCGGCTCGTAGCGCGGGACGAAGGCCGGCGGCTCTTCCGGGCTGGGAAATGCCCCGGCGGACAGTAGCGCGGCGGCTGACGGCGCCAACTTGCGCGGCCGGATCGGCGCTGGAGCCGATGCCGGGGTTGGGCGATAGTGCCCACTAGGCTCGCGTGTCTCACCAGAATCTTCCGTGGAGCCCTCGCGAGCAGTCGAGCCTGTCGCGGCATCGGCGCCCGCGCGTGGTGGGGAGAAGGCAGCGAGGTATGGCGACAACGGCACCTGACCACGGTGGGCCTCCTCGTCGCTCGCGGGGACCACCTCAATCTCGGCAGTAGCTGGTGCCGTCGGGAAGGTCTCCGCCGCATCGGGCAGCGAGAATGCGGGCACGATCTCCGCGTCGTCGACTTCGATAGGTGTCGGCGCCTCAGTGCGAGGCGGTGCGCTTGGGCGGGGGGGCTTGGCGGGGGTCAGCCTGGGTGTGTCAAAGCCCGGGTAGATGAGTTCTTCGAGTTCGGGGCTTGCGGAGCTCGGAGGCGTGGGGACGGCGGCTGGTTGCGCGCGCTGTCCTTCCCACTCGGGCGAGTGGTCCGAGGCGTGCTCGTCTGCCCCTGGGTCGGGGTCGTCGTCGCCGCGGGCCGTCACGCCGCCTACCGCAGCATCGGAGGTAGCCCGCGCCGCAGGGGGTGTGACTGGGAGCCATGGCGAGGCACGCCTCGAGGTGTCGGGCTCAGTAGACATGTTGCTAGCCTACGGCGAAAGCCCCCCGTTTTCCGCGTTCCTTGCCGATGAGTGTCCGATGCCTCGGATACCGTGATCATCATGGCCACCACCACCCGAAAGTCGACCCCCGCGTATCGCTGCACCGAGTGCGGTTGGATGGCGGTGAAGTGGGTAGGTCGGTGCGGCGAGTGCCAGGAATGGGGCACTGTCGTCGAGACCGGCTCGACTCCCGCGGGCCCTGCGACCAAGGCCACCGTGACGTCACAACCGGCGGTGCCGATTTCCGAGGTCTCGCAGACCGCCTCGGAGCGTATCCCGACTGGCGTGGGAGAGTTCGACCGGGTGCTCGGGGGTGGACTGGTTCCCGGCGCGGTGGTCTTGCTTGCTGGGGAACCCGGAGTCGGCAAGTCCACGTTGCTGCTCGACGTCGCGGCGCGTGCTGCACGAAGCGGGCGGACGGTGTTGTACGTGAGCGGGGAGGAGTCCGCCGGCCAGGTGCGCCTACGCGCCGAGCGCATTGGGGCGTTGGAGCCGCGCCTGCTCCTCGCGGCGGAGACGGACCTGGGTGCAGTACTGGCGCACCTCGATGCGCAAAAGCCGGAGCTGGTCATGGTGGACTCGATTCAGACCATCGCGTCCGCGCAGATCGAGGGCACGCCGGGTGGCGTAGGGCAGGTGCGCGAGGTGGCCTCCGCGCTGATTCAGGCGGCCAAGACTCGCGGTTTCCCGATGGTGTTGGTGGGACACGTGACCAAGGACGGGTCGGTCGCAGGGCCACGGATTGTTGAGCACCTGGTCGACGTCGTGTGTCAGTTCGAGGGCGAGCAGCACTCGCAACTCAGGTTGTTGAGGGCGATCAAGAACCGCTTTGGCTCGGTGGACGAGGTGGGATGCTTCCAGTTGGTCGATGCGGGCATCGAAGGCGTGAGCGACCCGTCGGGGCTGTTTCTGTCGCGTGAGACCACCCCCGTGCCGGGCACTTGCGCGACCATCACGATCGATGGAAAGCGCCCGCTACCCGCGGAGATCCAGGCGCTTGTCGCCCCTAGTGCGCTCGCCAATCCGCGCCGCGCCACGTCAGGAATGGACTCTGCACGAGTATCGATGATCCTCGCGGTGCTGCACCGACGTGTCGGGGTCGCCGTGGCAGCGGACGATGTCTACGTGTCGACCATCGGGGGTGCGCGCGTGACCGAGCCCGCCGCCGATGTGGCGCTCGCGCTCGCGTTGGCGTCGGCGCGATCCGACCGGCCCGTGCGTGACGGTTGGGTCGCGGTGGGAGAGGTGGCGCTGTCAGGGGCGTTGCGGCCTGTATCCGGGACCGCACAGCGAGTGGCTGAGGCCGCGCGCCTGGGGTTCACCGACATCGTGGTGCCCACTCCCGGTGCCGGTGGATCGGGGCGAGACAAACCGCCGGCAGGGATTCGGGTGCACCAGGCGTCCACGCTTGCGGAGGCCGTGGCACTCGCGCTACCAGCGCGGGCCTAAGGGCCCACGTTGACGCTACTCGAGACGGAAGACCGCGGCCTCGCTTGAGATGCCCTGAATGGTGACCGCGGCGTTGTAGGTGCCGGGTTGTGGCTCGGAGGTGACTGTCGCGCACTTTGGCAGCGACCGCTGGCCGTTCCATGTGATCGACAGGCTCTCGTTGGCGCCGGGTTCCAAGATGAGTTGCTTCGCGGCAATAGTGCCGTCATCAGGGCAGTCCGTCGAGCTGTAGATGCGGTCGGAACCGGACGTAATCAGCAACTCAGTACCGTCGGCAGAGGTGTCGAACATGCACGCGCTCGCGCCTTTGTGCGCGAGCCCTAAGTCAAACACGGGCAGTGCGCCGGGGGACACATCCGCAGGGTTGGCCGTCGTGGTAATCGTGACATCGTCCGGTCCGCATGCCCGCGCGGCGGAACCGGCGGCGTCGCTTGCGTCGGGTGCGGGCGAGACTGTGCTGTCCGTCGACGAACCGGAGGCCGTGCCAGGTGCGGGGTCGCCGCCGCTGTTCGTCGCTACGAGTGCCCACACGATGAGAATCACGATCAGGATCCCGACACCCAGAACCAGGCGCCGCTTCCAATACACCTCAGGGGGCTCTTTTCCGACGGGGTTGCGCAGACCGTCCACGACTCCTCCTCACACTCTCCTCAACCGTAGCCGTGCGGAGGGCTGGAACAATGAAGCCATGCCGAACCCCCCGCAAGCCGTGCCAGTCTCTGTCGGCCGCGCAGCGCTGAACCCCGTGCCGAACCCAGTGCCGAACCCAGTGCCGGAAGATGCCCGGGCATCGGCCGCACAGGACAGTGACATGGTCAGTGCCGTCGTGGAGTGGTTCGACGTCAACGCGCGTGACCTGCCGTGGCGGGGGCCGGAGTGTTCGCCGTGGGGTGTGCTGGTCAGCGAGGTGATGCTGCAGCAGACGCCCGTGGCGCGCGTCGAGCCAGTGTGGCGTGAATGGATGCTGCGGTGGCCCAGTCCCGCCGATTTGGCTGGGGCCACGCAGGCCGATGCGGTGCGGGCGTGGGGCCGGCTGGGCTACCCGCGGCGTGCTCAGCGACTGTGGGAGTGCGCGCGCGCGATTGTCGAGCGGCACGGGGGCACGCTTCCGGGTGGCACGCTTCCCAGTGATACGGGTACGGGTGATTCAGGTCCGGGTGGCGAAGCAGACGGTGCAGACGCAAACCAAGGCGAGGCGGAGCTGTTGGCCCTTCCCGGCATCGGTGACTACACGGCGGCAGCGGTGCGCGCCTTCGCCTTTGGCGAGAGCTCCGTGGTGCTGGACACGAACATCCGCAGGGTGATCGGGCGCGCATGGCACGGCCGGGCGCTGCCGGCGGCGCACCTGACCCGGCCCGAGCGGGAGTTTGCGGCATCACTCTTGCCCAGCGACGCGGCCCGCGCGGTGGCGTGGAGCGCCGGCTCGATGGAACTTGGGGCGCTGGTGTGCACGGCGAGAGTTGCCCGCTGCGAGGAGTGCCCGCTCGCGCCTTGGTGCGCCTGGCGCGCGGCCGGTAAGCCCGGACTGGACGAGGCGCCACGGCGCACCCAGGCGTGGCACGGAACTGATCGACAGGTACGGGGGAGAATCCTCGCGGTGCTGCGCGACGCATCGGCGCCCGTCAATGTCACCGGGCTGGCCGTGCTGAAGGACGTCGATCCGGGACAACTGGACCGCTGCATCGGCTCACTGGTTGAGGACCGACTCGTAGCGCTGGCGGACGCGCAACGGGGCGCGTACGTCCTCGGCTGAGTCCGTGCGCGCCCCATGAGCGTCGAGTCGTGAGAGCGACTAGCCAGCGGGCGGAGTCTGTCTAACCCCGCGGCGTCTTTCTAACCGCGCCGTGTCCTTCTAACCGCGCTGCGTGCCGTGGATGGCGTACGGCTCGATGGCCGCGATCTCTTGGTCACTTAGCGGCGCGAAGTCCAGCGCGCCCACGGTGTCGCGTAGCTGTGCGACGGAGGAGGCGCCCACCAGCGCGGAGGTCACGCGGTCACCGCGCAACACCCATTGCACGGCCAGTTGCGCGAGGCTCTGGCCGCGGCCCTCAGCGATCTCGTTGAGCGCGCGGGTGCGCTCCAGGTACGTCTCGCTGATCTGCTTCTCGGACAGGAACTGCGAGTGTGTCGCGCGCGAGCCCTCGGGGACGCCCTTGAGGTATCGGTTGGTGAGCATGCCCTGCGCGAGCGGGGAGAAGACGATCGAGCCGACGCCCTCAGCCGCGAGTACGTCGAGCAGTCCCTTGTCCGGGGTGCGCTCGTACATGTTGTACGGGAACTGGTGAATGAGCATCGGCGTACCAAGACTGCGCAGGATGCGGATTGCCTCGAGGGTGTCCTCGGGGCCGTAATTCGACACGCCCGCGTACAGCGCCTTCCCGGAGCGAACCGCGTAGTCCAGCGCCATCATCGACTCCTCAATGGGAGTCTCCGGGTCCGGACGGTGGTGGTAGAAGATATCCACGTAGTCGAGTCCCATGCGGGTCAGCGACTGGTCGAGCGAGGACAGCAGCGACTTGCGCGAACCCCACTCGCCGTAGGGGCCGGGCCACATGTAGTAGCCGGCCTTGGTGCTGATCAAGAGCTCGTCGCGGTACGGCTTCAAGTCAGAGGCGAACACCCGGCCAAAGTTCTCCTCGGCACTGCCGGCGGGCGGTCCGTAGTTGTTGGCCAGGTCGATGTGCGTGATGCCCTGGTCGAACGCGTCGAGGATGATGTCGCGCTGGGTATCCAGGGCGTTCGCGCCGCCGAAGTTCTGCCACAGCCCCAGGCTCACGCCGGGGAGGCGGATGCCGGACTTGCCGCATCGGCGGTATGTCATGTTGTCGTAGCGGGTCTCGCTGGCCTGGTGTGGTGTGTGAGTCATGCTTCCCACTGTATTACCTGTGGTGGATGGGGTCGTGTCGGCCGGCACGCACCTCCTGCGCTTGCAATAGCGCCCGTTCAGGCGCATTCGTGGGCTGAGGCGTAAGCGCAGGGTGTCCGGCGTCTATCCACAGATCTGAATCCTGCCGGGACCCCGCGTGGCTCACCATGATGAGGTCGACTCATGAGCCTCCCCATTCGATTCCACGAGCCGATGTCAGTCGTGGAGTACCTCGACGTCACCGCCGCACCGTGCTTACGTCGCGACCTAGAGCGGGAGTGGTCCAGGCGAGCGGTCCTGAATGCCCTCCGGAGCGACGCGGCCACTGCGCTGCTACCCCAGCTCATCGTCGCAACTGCGCATGCGCGCAAAGCTGGTGTGCGAGCGCAAGCGATAACGTTGTGGAGTCCCCAGGTAGTCGTGACCGGCGCGCTCGCACTACACCTAGAACGCCCGGAGCTTGCCGAACCACGCACGGCGGACGTCGTGGTCCAAAGGCCGTACACAATCCGTGCTCCTGGGTGGATATGTGTTCGCTCGACTGTGTTTATGCCCCCTAGCCGCACTGTCAACCGCATCCGTAGCGTATATCCGGCGTTCGCGCTTCTCGATGCGTGGCGCCGCGCCGAGCCAAGCGCGCGCAAGAACATCTTTTACGAGGCGATGTGGCGGCGCGCGTGCACCCCGGAGCAGTTGCTGGTCGCGCTCGCTACCACCCCGCGACTCCCTGCGCGGCGCAGGCTTGAGGTCCTCGTCGCGCGCTTCGAGGACGGTGCGACCTCTCCGCTGGAGGTCGTGGCGCATCGGGAGGTATTCACCGGCGCCGCGTTCGCGAGTTTTGAGCGGCAGGTCCAGATGCTAGTTGCCGGGCGACGCCGCACTGTGGACATGTTTCACAGAAGGGCCATGCTCGTAGTCGAGCTCGATGGCGATACCTTTCACGGCGGCGTCGCGGCGCAGTACTCAGACCGGGAAAGGAACACCGACTTTGCCGCTGCAGGCTACCTGACACTCCGATTCGGGTGGCGCGACCTCCGAGATCGGCCATCTTGGTGCCGCGAGCAGGTGCTGAGGGTTGTCGCTACGCGCCTCCGCGACGCTGCTTAGCGCCCTGCGCTTGCAATAGCGCCCGTTCAGGCGCATTCGCGTGTTGAGGTGTAAGCGCAGGAAGCCGATGCTTGGGTACAGGGGGACAGCAAGGTGCCCCGGCTTCCATGTGGAGACCGGGGCACCTTGTCGTTCAGCTATAAAGCGGTGACTATTTGCCGGAGCCCTTCGGGACGTCCTCGCCGCCTGCGTCCGCGTCGTTCGACTTGTCGCCGCCGCCAACGGGCGCGTGCTCGATGGTGAGGGGGCTGTCGGTGATGTCGTCCTTATCCATGCCCTCAAACGTGAACTTTGCGAGGCTGCCTTCGCCCTCGACATCCACACGGATGATCTGGCCGGAGGTGATCTCGCCGAACAGGATCTTCTCGGACAGTATGTCCTCGAGTTCGCGCTGAACCGCACGGCGCAACGGACGAGCACCGAGCACGGGGTCATAGCCCTTGACTGCGAGCAACTGCTTAGCCGCAACGGTGAGCTCGATACCCATGTCACGGTCCTGCATGCGCTCGTCGAGACGAGCAACCATGAGGTCCACGATGCGCACGATCTCGTCCTGTGTGAGCTGCGGGAAGACCACCACGTTGTCGACACGGTTGAGGAACTCAGGCTTGAAGTGGTCCTTCAGCTTGGTGTTCACCAACTTGGTCATCTCGTCGTAGCTCTGGCCACCAGCGGACGCAACCGAGAAGCCCGTCGCCTGACGGCGCGAGATAGTGTCGGCGCCAAGGTTGGTGGTCATGATGATGATCGTGTTCTTGAAGTTGACCTCACGACCCTGAGCATCAGTCAACTTGCCGTCTTCCAGGATCTGGAGAAGCGAGTTAAAGATGTCGGGGTGGGCCTTCTCTACCTCGTCGAACAGCACCACGGAGAACGGCTTGCGGCGGACCTTCTCGGTCAGCTGTCCACCCTCTTCGAAGCCCACGTACCCGGGAGGCGCACCGAAGAGTCGAGCGACAGTGTGCTTCTCGCCGTACTCGGACATGTCGAGGCTGATCAGCGAGTTCTCGTCGCCGAACAGGAACTCGGCAAGAGCCTTGGCTAGCTCGGTCTTACCCACACCGGTCGGACCGGCGAAGATGAACGAACCGCCCGGACGCTTGGGGTCCTTGAGTCCGGCGCGCGTGCGTCGAATTGCCTGCGACAACACCTTGACTGCCTGGTTCTGGCCGATGACCCGCTTGCCGAGCTCGGACTCCATCTGCAGCAGACGAGCGGACTCGTCGGAGGACACGCGTGCCACGGGAACGCCCGTTGACATGGCCAACACCTCCGCGATGAGGTCCTCGTCAACGACGGCCGCTACATCGAGGTCCCCTGACTTCCAGGCCTCCTCCTTGTCGGAGCGCTCCTCGTTGAGGCGGCGCTCCACGTCACGCAGCGAGGCAGCCTTCTCGAAGTCCTGCTCGTCAATCGCGGATTCCTTGTCGCGGCGCACGTTGGCGATCTTGTCGTCCAGGTCGCGCAACTCGGGCGGGCTGGTCATGCGGCGGATGCGCAGTCGGGCGCCAGCCTCATCGATCAGGTCGATCGCCTTGTCCGGCAGGAACCGGTCTGAAATGTACCGGTCGGCCATCTGCGCGGCGGCGACAATAGCGCCATCCGTGATGGTCACGCGGTGGAACGCTTCGTAGCGGTCGCGCAGGCCCCTGAGGATCTCGATCGTCTGGTGAAGCTCCGGCTCCGGCACCTGAATGGGCTGGAAGCGCCGCTCGAGCGCCGCGTCCTTCTCAATGTGCTTGCGGTATTCGTCGAGCGTGGTGGCGCCGATGGTCTGGAGCTCACCGCGCGCAAGCATCGGCTTCAAAATGGAGGCGGCGTCAATTGCGCCCTCGGCGGCACCCGCACCCACCAGGGTGTGGATCTCGTCGATGAATAGGATGATGTCGCCGCGCGTGCGGATCTCCTTGAGAACCTTCTTGAGGCGCTCCTCGAAGTCACCGCGGTAACGCGAACCGGCCACAAGAGACCCGAGGTCCAGCGTGTAGAGGTGCTTGTCCTTGAGGGTCTCCGGCACGTCACCGCGTACGATCGCCTGGGCGAGGCCTTCGACGACGGCGGTCTTGCCTACGCCGGGCTCGCCGATCAGGACGGGGTTGTTCTTGGTGCGGCGAGACAGTACCTGCATCACGCGCTCCATGATGAGCTCGCGGCCCACGACGGGGTCAAGCTTGCCCTCGCGCGCGGCCTGCGTGTAATTACGGCCGAACTGGTCCAAGACCGTCGAGCCGGCGGGAGTGCCCTCTGAGGGGCCGCCGCCTGCGGTCGCGGGTTCCTTGCCCTCGTAGCCGGACAGCAGCTGGATGACCTGCTGGCGTACACCGCCGAGGTCCGCCCCGAGCTTGCCGAGCACCTGTGCTGCGACACCTTCACCCTCGCGGATGAGGCCCAACAGGATGTGCTCCGTGCCGATGTAGTTGTGGCCAAGTTGCAGCGCCTCGCGCAGGGACAGCTCGAGCACCTTTTTGGCGCGCGGAGTGAAGGGAATGTGACCGGACGGGGCGTGAGAGCCCTCGCCGATGATCTCCTGGACCTGCTCGCGCACGCCGTTGAGCGAAATGTCCATGGCCTCAAGTGCCTTGGCTGCGACGCCCTCACCCTCGCGGACGAGTCCCAGCAGGATGTGCTCCGTGCCGATGTAGTTATGGTTGAGCATGCGCGCCTCTTCTTGCGCGAGCACCACTACACGTCGGGCCCGATCGGTAAACCGTTCGAACATGTCATCCTCCTTCGTCGTCCGGCAGGTGCCGGGGTCTCCACAGTTTCCTGAGGTGTTGTATCCAGGCTAACCACGCTCAAGGGGTGGTTATTGCGATGTTCGCCAGGGGCGTGACAACCGTGACCTGTCCGAAACCCTGTCGTAGCGGCGCCACCGCATCGGCCAGTGCATTGGCCGTCGCTCCAGTTGACGAGCCCAGCCGCCGGATGTATCGTTAATCGATAGTAACGATTGTCGATAAGGAGAGCATCATGACTGAACTCAATCGCCCTAGCCGCTCGGATCGGATCGGCGCGTATCTTTCGGTGGTGTTGGTGCTCGCGGGAGTCGCGGTCGCAGTCCAACAGGCCGTCGTAAGGCTGTTGGAGGTCGCGCCAGGCACCGACATTCCTGTCGTCGTGCCGCTGCTCGCACAGGCGACCCAACTTCCGCTCGGTCCCGACGGCGCTTGGGTCCCGGCTACCGTCGACACCGCCACAGTGATCGTGGCGGACCCTGCGGCCGCCACACTGTTCGCACTGTGGGCGCAGCCGCTTTGGAACGCGGTTGTCGTGTGTGTATGCCTCGTCATCGCGGCGGTCTTCTTCGTACGCATCGCCCGCGGCCAGGCGTTCACCAGGCGGACGGTTCGACTCACGTACGCGAGCGCAACCGTTGTCGCCGTGGGGTGGTTCGGGTCCTCCATACTGACCAACATGACTACGAACGGCGCGCTTTCCGCGATCAGTAACTACACCTATGAATCGATCAATTTCGACGTGAGCTTGGTGCCGTTTCTCGTGGTGCTCGTCCTCGCGGCGATGGCCGTGGCGTTCCAACTGGGCGAGCGCCTGCAGCGCGAGACCGAGGGTCTGGTGTGAGCCCCGCCGATCCGGAGCCGACCGGTATTCATTGCCGCCTGGACGAGCTCTTGGCCGAGCGGGACATGACGCTGTCTCGCCTCAGCGAGTTAGTCGGGGTGTCAGTGGTGAACCTGTCCGTGCTCAAAAACGACCGCGCACGCGCGATCCGGTTCTCGACCCTCATGGCCATTTGCCAGGTACTCGAGTGCGAAGTGGGTGACCTGCTGGTGTGCGCGGACCGGTGATTGCAGGATGCGATCGCGCTAGGTTTCCTCCCGTTTCTGATGGCCTGCCCGCTCCACCAGCACCGCGATCTCTTCGCGGCTCGACACCCCTAACTTGGCTCGGATCGAGTCCAACTGAGACTTGATGGTGGATTCCGATACGAAGAGCTCTTTAGCAATCACCGCAGTTTTCGCACCCGTGGCTACCATCTGCGCCACCTCGTGCTCGCGCGTGCTCAATGCCGTGAGCCGGGAGCGAGCGTCGTCGCGAGCGCGGTCGACTGGACCTCGCGTCAATTGGCTGAAGAGTTGATGCTGGCTGTGAGGTGACACATATCCTTCGCCACGGCTGACCCGGTGCACTGCCGTTGCGAGATCCTCTCCCGCGTATTCCTTGGGCACGAAACCATGCGCCCCGGCCTGCAGCATCTGCATGAGCGACGCGTCGTCGCCAAGCGCGGTGAGCGCGATGACACGGGCACCGGTCGAGAGTGCGCAGATCGCACGCGTGGCCGCGATACCACTCATCCCCGGCATGCTGATGTCCATGAGGACGATGTCGGGACGCGCCGCCTTGACTTTGTGCACCGCGGCGGCTCCGTCAGCGGCTTCGCCCACGATTTCTGCGCGCGTGCCTCTGAGGACGAGGCGTACTTGCTGGCGCACCATGGGATCGTCGTCGACGATCAGGACGCGAGGGACGTGATCCTCGGTAAAGTCGCCAGGCGGGAGTGGGTCGTAGGTCACTGACTTCCGCCAAGCGCATAGGTGTGGGCGTGATCCGGGCCGGAGGGGGTGAGATCGGTGGTGTGCCAAGGCAGGGTGATGTCGATGATGAACTCGCCTAGATGTTCACCTGTCCACGCGGTTCCCTGCAGTGCGGCGACGCGTTCCTGCATGCCCTCCAACCCGGCGCCCGCGCCAGCGCCTGCGCCTGCGCCTGCGCCAGCGCCCACCGCGGCTCCGCGCGGATCGGCATGCTCAATTGCGTTGGCCACACGAAGGCGCACGCCGCTGCCGGGGCTCGCGTCGAGGTAGAGGGCGATGGTCTTAGTTGGTGCGTGCTTGACGGCATTCGTAAGCGACTCCTGGACCAGCCGGAACACCGCGCTATCGAGCGCGGCGGAAGCCTCAGAAGCGCCGTCGAGAATGACGATGGCGTCGACTGTGGTGCCAGCGGCGCGTGTCGCGCTGATCAAGTCCCCCAGCGACCGCATCGACGTCTCACGCGCTGGAGGTGCGCTGGGCTCGGTACGCAGGTCGCCTACGAGCGCACGGAGGTCGACGAGCGCGTGGCGCGCCTCGGTCTGCAGATCTCGCGCGAGGTGGGCCGCATCGGCGTCGCCGCCTCTGACGGCGCGTTCGACGTTGCCTCCCATCATCGACACCAGGGCTAGCCGGTTGGTCAGCCCATCGTGGATCTCTCGCGCAATCTGGCTGCGCTCCTCCTGGAGTGCCAGTTCCTGCTCGAGTCGGGTGATGTGAGAGTGCTCGGCGTCTGCCCTAGCGCGCTGTCTGTCAGCCACGCGTCGGCTGCTCGCGAGCAGGGACAGCGCAACGGTGACTCCCACGCTGGCCGCGGCGATGACGCCGCTGACGACGGAGGCGTCGTCTGGCGCGGACCCCACGGTCAACACCATGCGGTCGCCCCAAGGAGTGAACACCTCGCGCGCGACGAACAAGGCCACGACACTGGTCGCACCCACCCCCAGCCATAGCCGGACGCGTGCTGTCGACGCCACGGCGGCATGATAAACGCCGATGAGTAGCAGGAGGTACTCGGTGCCGATGAGAGCGAGCGCAAGGCCAGCGCCAATCACGATGATGGGATGAGTGCGGCGGAAGAACACCGACACCCAAACAAGGGTCGCCACCAGCCACACGAGGACACCTCTGTCGGTGATGCCGTCCGCGGTCTCCGCGCCTGGCATGTTGACCAGAGCGAGGGTGGTGATCAACCAACCGATCGCGAAAAGAGCGATATCCCAGAGCGTGCGCAGCCAGCGCGCCTGCGTCCGAGTACGGCTCTGGGAAGTCATGCGACTTACTTTAGGGGCCACCTCTGACGT
>Ga0314772_1001030_pt1 | contig 13270 bp, 10 predicted proteins | sample MetaGCBIW2018_FD_204520 | JGI IMG/M metagenome (GOLD analysis project Ga0314772, IMG submission 204520) | Cryopeg brine microbial communities from Beaufort Sea near Barrow, Alaska, United States - CBIW 2018 | ecosystem: Environmental > Aquatic > Marine > Coastal | place: USA: Alaska | collected... | reverse complement strand
ATTTCAGAGCGCTGGATTAAACGAAATTCACATCGCAGCACACGAGAGCTTGAGAGCTCGATCAAAGACTATCTGAAGATTTACAATGAAGACCCGAAACCCTTTGAATGGCATAAATCTGCCGATTAGATTATTGAGTCAATCGCCAGATTATCAGACAAACTCAATAAAAAAACGGACTTCTGTTAAGGGACATTAGTGAGTCGGCGCATGAATCAATAATGTCGCAAATGGGCTAGTTAATGTCGAAAATTTTACATTTCCATCTCGTTGTCATGGTGTATCGTCGCTGCACAATGTTGGTTTAGCCCTTAAAAAAATAAAACCTTAAACCGCTGAATATAGAGAGAACTGCATTGGAAATAATAACTTATGTTATGTCCAACCTTTCGCTGCTAGCGCAACTGACCTTGGAACATATAGCGCTGGTCGTTGTCGCCGTTGGGCTGGCCTGCCTTATGGGAGTTCCTCTTGGCATCGCTATTACCCAAAATGAACGGATCGCCCGGGTCGTTCTGTATACCGCGTCTATTATCATCACCATTCCCTCCATCGCCTTGTTCGGGATCATGATTCCAGTTCTGTCCGTTATTGGTCACGGCATTGGTTATGTCCCAGCCGTTATTGCAGTTTTATTGTATTCCCAGTTGCCCATTATTCGTAACACCTACACGGCTATCAATAATGTCAGTCCGGGATTACGGGAAGCGGCCAGGGGTATCGGCATGACGTCGATGCAACGGCTACGGTTAGTGGAGATACCCTTATCCGTACCCATTATTATGGCTGGTGTGCGTACCGCAGTGGTGATGAATATTGGCGTCATGGCGATTGCTGCGTACATAGGTGCCGGTGGGCTGGGGGTTCTTATCAGTCGGGGCATTTCCCAAAGTGATCCCCGCCAACTAATCGTCGGAGCCATTGCTGTCAGCCTGCTTGCCATCGTGGCTGATACGCTTCTTCTTGCGCTGCAGAAGCGTCTTACGCCGAAGGGTATGCAGTCATAAATTCGATACAACAAGAACAGATGAGACGGTAAACATGATTAACATTGAAAATCTCACCAAGATATTCGATACCAAGCAAGGCGTTGTTACCGCAGCCGATCACATTACAATGCAGGTTCCAGAAGGCGAAATTTGTGTCCTGCTTGGTCCTTCTGGCTGTGGCAAAACCACCACACTCAAGATGGTTAATCGCATCGTCACCCCGACTTCAGGGCGTGTGTTGATCAATGGTGAAGACACAACGCAGCAGGATACTGTGACCCTGCGCCGCAATATCGGTTATGTAATTCAGCAAATTGGTTTGTTTCCCAACATGACCATTGCAGAAAATATCAGCATCGTACCCAAACTCATTGGCTGGAACAAAAAACGTTACACCAAGCGGGCGTCCGAACTGCTCGAAATGGTGGGCATGGACCCTGGCACCTTTCTCAAGCGCTATCCGAATGAACTCTCCGGGGGTCAACAACAGCGAATTGGGGTCATTCGTGCCCTTGCGGCAGACCCGCCGGTAATGCTGATGGATGAGCCGTTCGGTGCCATTGATCCTATAAATCGCGAAGTTATTCAGGACGAATTCCTGAAGCTTCAACGGCTACTCAAAAAGACAATCATGTTTGTTAGTCACGATATCGATGAAGCGGTAAAAATGGCCAGCCGAATTGCGATTTTTCGAGAAGGCAAGCTGGTCCAATACGACACCCCTGACGATTTGCTGTCGCATCCAAAGAACGACTTCGTAAAAGGATTTGTTGGCTCTGACCGGGCGCTTAAAAGGCTGCAACTGGTCACAGTAGAGGAGGTTTTGGATACCGAGACAGCGGTTGTAAAAATGAACGATTCGTTGTCCCAAGCCTTGGCCAAGATGGATGACGCCGGTTACGAAAGGGCAATTATCCTCGTGGATGACGCCAGACGACCTATCGGTTATATCTCTCGTAGCGTTGCACAGGCAAATCAAGGCGACTGCTCCAAACACTACGCAAACCTGCGCTCTGTTGTTCGACTGGAAGACAATCTACGCACAGTTGCCTCCAAAATGTTCACTCACGATGCAACCTGGCTGCCCTGCGTAAACAGCGAGGGCATACTTGAAGGATGTGTTACTCAACGCGGTATTACCCGCCACCTGGGCGCGACCTATAAAGCGGTTCAATAAAGCGAAGAGGTGCAACCGGTGAAAAGTGCTGTCATGAAGACGATTCAGTTCAACAACATTGGCCGAGGAGTGATGTACCTTGCGGTTCTGCTGCTGGGCATCTACCTGCAACGCACGGGTCTCATTGATGATATTCTGTATTACTATGATGACATTGTTTATCTCGGTCGCCAACATGTTGAGCTGACGCTCATCTCCGGTGGCCTTGCTGTTCCTGTCGGCATCGCGCTCGGGATTATGCTAAGCAGGCCCAAGTTCAGAAATCTGTCAGAGTGGACCATGCAGGGCCTGAATGTAGGCACTACCATCCCGACATTGGCCATTCTCGCCTTATCTATGAGCTTCTTAGGCATTGGTATGTTGCCAGCCATATTTGGCCTGTTTATAGCATCTTTGCTACCAATTGTACGCAATACCTACACTGGCCTGCTTGGCGTTCCTGCCCACCTGAAAGAGGCTGCCGCCGGCATCGGGATGTCATCCACCCAGATGTTACTCAAAGTCGAAATTCCAAACGCCCTCTATGTCATGTTCGCTGGCGTACGCACGGCGCTCGCAATCAACGTCGGCACCGTACCGCTGGCTTTTTTGATTGGCGGCGGCGGTCTGGGAGAACTGATTTTCACTGGTATTGATCTGCTCAATACTCAAATGATGCTGGCAGGTGCCATTCCAACCGCTATGCTGGCCATCCTCGTCGATATTCTTGTCGCCGGACTTGCACTGCTGCTGGTGCCAAGAGGCGTGAACCCATTACGAAACTAAAGTTCTGACCTGCCGGCCTGATCTTCAGGTTCAACGGCTTAGCCAGGAACGCCCATTCCGGAGCGTGCCAATAACGAAAACCAGACCACTGGACCAATTGGAGATTATCGACAATGAAAAAGAGCTGGTATAAATCACTGACAGGTCTTCTGACCTGCTTATCTTTCGCGGCTATGACCCCGGCTTCAGCCGAAGAAATCGTGGTTGGCGGCAAAAATTTCACCGAACAGCAATTGCTGACATCCATTACCAGTCAGTATCTGACCGCCAAAGGCTATGACGTGGAAAGCCGTGCTGGTATGGGCAGCGCCGTTGTCCGTTCCGCTCAAGAAAATGGCCAGATTGACGTCTACTGGGAATACACCGGCACTGCGCTGGTTGTTTACAATGGCGTAACGGAAAAACTTGACCGAGAACAGACATATGAGCGGGTCAAGTCTCTGGACGCCGAAAAAGGGTTGGTCTGGCTGAACCCATCGGATGCTAACAATACGTATGCGCTTGCCATGCGCCGCGCAGATGCAAAGAAACGAAACATTAAAACGCTGAGTGATTTTGCGGAAGTGATTAATAGCGGTACCAAACTTGTGCTGGCCAGTAATGCAGAATGGTATGCCAGGGAAGACGGCTACCGGCCCTTCTCCAAAGCCTATGGCTTTGACCTGCCGCGAGACCAGATAAAGCGTATGGATTCCGGTCTAACCTATACCGCTTTGAAAGAAGAACTAGTGGACTCAGCATTGGTATTCGCAACCGATGGCCGCATTCCTGCATTTGATTTCGTCGTGCTCAAGGATGATCGGGGTTTTTTCCCAGATTATGCCATTACTCCCGTCATTAGGGCCGACACACTTGCTGCCAACCCGAAACTCGCCGAACAGCTCAATGCCCTGTCGGGGGCTATTGATAATGAAACCATGTCCGCGATGAACGCACAGGTAGATGTGGAGCGGGTAAGCGTAGCGAAGGCTGCCCGCAGTTTTCTTGAGAAACATGGTCTGATCTGACAGCCGTATCTAGTCACGGAGGCAACCAAACCCTGAGCAATGCTTTACTCAGGGTTTTTTCACTTTAACACCCAAAAAAACGTATCAGGTGGAAAACATGACCTCAAAAATTCGGGTTGCGGTGGCTCAGATAAACCCGGAATTACTGGAAGTGAAACACAATTTGGCGCTGCACTGTGATTACGTGGCCCAGGCTCGCGAGCAGGGCGCCGAGTTATTACTGTTCCCGGAATTGTCAATATCAGGCTACCAGGTTAGCCGCAATGCTCCAGCCATTGCCATGCACGCCGATGACCCAGTGTTACATGCCCTCGCCCAAGAGGCGGTAGGCATGACCGTGGTCGCCGGATTTGTTGAAGAAGGCCGTCCCGGAGAGCTGTTTAACGCCATGGCGTATCTACGGGATGGGAAGGTTATGCACATACAGCGCAAAATCAATCTACCGACCTATGGCGGCCTGGAAGAGGGCAAGTGGTTCCACTCCGGGCAAGATCTCAACATCATTGAAATCAAGCCAGGCTGGCACGCCACCTGTTTGATCTGTGCCGATCTCTGGAATCCAGCGCTGACCCACTGCGCCATGTTGCAACGACCGGAGATTTTGCTGGCTCCTATTAATTCTGCGTCCGGGGTGGTGAGTGAGGACTTTTCCAACGAACAGAACTGGGTAACAAACGTATCATTCTACGCAATGATGTATGGAACCCCCGTATTACTGGCAAACCGGTTTGGCCGGGAAAAAGAACTAAGTTTTTGGGGTGGTAGCTGCATTCTTGGGCCAAAAGGGGAGGTGCTAGCGAAAGCGGATGACCGGGAAATGCTTATATTCGCAGAACTTGACCGGAAACGCATAGGCACAGCGCGCTTTGATATGCCCACGGTGCGCGATGCCAATACTGCCCTGATACGAAAATTTCTGGCCGACTATTGATGGGTCGTTCAGGCTTCGCACTGCACAGGGTGCTTACGGCAATTTAAAGCCATAGAGCCGGGCCGGATTGCGAACCAGCACAGCATTACTCTGTTCGCTATCTGGAACCCACTCAGAGATGAGATCCACAAGGTCACCATCGTTGGGCATCCCACCCGGAAAGTGAGGATGGGGCCAGTCAGATCCCCAGATACAGCGTTCAGGGTTAGCCTTGACCAACGCCCGGGCGAACGGCACGACATCGGTGTACGGCGGTGCACCTTCCTGGCTAATACGATAACTTCCCGACAACTTCACCCAGACAAGGTTTTTCCGGAGCAGAGTCAACAACGTCTGGAACCCTTCGTTGTGGAGGCCCAAGTCACAGTTCATGTGGCCCATGTGATCAATCACCACAGGCACTGGTAATTGGGGGATCTGCTCAAGAATATCCACCGATTCCGCCACATTGATTAGAAACTGAAGGTGCCAGCCGCGATTCGCGATCCGGACTGCGAGGGCAGTCACGTCCGCCCAGTCAATCCCACCCTGGAATAGCAGATTCATTCGAACCCCACAAAATCCCGCGCGATCGAGCCGATCAAGTTCGGTTTCAGCTACATCTGGCGCCACTACACACACACCACGGTAATCAAGCCCTGCTCGACGTATGGCGCTCAGTGCTTCCATATGAAGACGATTATCTGTGCCGTAAACACTGGGTTGAACAAGCACTCCCCGCTCGATACCAATACGTCGGTGCAGTTGAAGGTAGTTTTCCAGAGTCGCATCCGGGGGCGTGTAGGTTCGATTGTCGATATACGGATACTGGCTTGCCGGGCCAAAGACATGGGCATGGCAATCACAGCTGCCGGGCGGCAATGCCAAACGAGGCGTTTTGGGGCTGGCATCCGCGGCGGCGCAAAAGGGAGATGTCTGTGTCATGGTCAGAATCCGCTCATTTTTCAGGCCCGCCCGAGACCAAGAAGTCCCGGGCATAAAGAGGGATCAGAGAGCTCCCTCCCTATCGATGAAGGACTTAGAACTGCGCCTTCATCCAGTCACTAATGTAGCCCGAGAAGGCTTGGAATTTCGGGTTCTCATCGAGCATCCATTCCGTATGACCACCGCCTTCGAGCAAGAAAAGATCTTTCGGCCCAGGGTACCGGGCGTACAACGAGTAGGCTTCGCTGACCGGGTGTAGATCGTTTTCAGCCCCATGGGCAATAAGCAGCGGAACGCGGGAAAAGCGCTCGTCCAAGCAAGCTTCCGGTCTAAAATTAAGTAGCGAGTCGGCAAAATCGAAGGTGGACGTTACACCATAGCCCGGAGCCTTCACGAGTTCAGTTTCCACGTATTCACGGCTGATCGGATCCAGTGGGTAGATATCAAACGGGTCGATTCCTCTGAGCTCTCCACCTTTGGCCAGCCGCAAGCGTTCGCCAGCGATATAGGCGCGGAACTGCTTCCAACCCAACTCACTACGAAGGGCCTTCTGGACTCGGAGGGCATCATAAAAACCATTCATTGCGACTAGACCATCAACCTGATCTTCGCACAGCCGAAATGCATCGAGAATCAGACCGCCACCCATACCCCAACCTGCCAACACAACTTTTCTCTGTTCTGCGTGCGCACGCTCGTGAACGATGGCCACGGCATTGGCTATATCCCGTACCTGTTCCTCAAGAATAACTCGCTCCCGGGGACCGTTCGAATCACCAAAACCACGATAATCAAATCCGAAAACAGTAAAGCCCTGACGGGTCCATGCCCGGGCGTAGCGTTCGGGATGGATATTTTTCTGACCGGTAAAACCTGAGCACACAATCACGATCGGAAGACGGGCATCGTCATTTTCATTGTCTGTAAAAAATGCACCGTCCAAAGTCAGTGCGTCACTTTGAAACTTGATTTTTTGTTCAATCATTGTAAATCCTGCCTACGAAGCTGGTTTGATTAACTGCGTAGTGTCGCGTTTGGTTGCCTCACGAAACTACTGCCTGACACCTATCATGATCTGCAAATCCGTGTGGACAGGTTATTAAAATTCCGACAATATACTGCACAATTGCGTCATCAAGAGGGGTGATAAATGACAGAGCCTACAATCGAACAGATCGGTTTTTTGTTGGTTCCCCAGTTTTCCATGCTGTCTTTCACCTCAGCGCTAGAACCCTTGCGCGTGGCAAACCGTGTTGCAGAACGGGACCTCTATAACTGGAATTTCTACAGTATTGATGATCAGCCTGTGGAGGCCAGCAATGGCATAGCTATTGCGCCCACCCAAACGATAAAAGATGTGGAAGGCCTTGGTCTGATGATTGTTGTTGCCGGGATAGGAGCCAGCGAAATCAGCAACCCACAACTTTATGCCTGGCTCAGGCGGCTGTATCGCAATCGTGTGATGATAGGGGCAACGTCAACCGGATCACTGTTGCTTGCACGGGCGGGCTTGCTCAAAAAGCACCGGTGCACAATTCATTGGGAAAACAGGGATAGCCTGGAAGAAGAGTTTCCGCAACTTGACGTCACCGGCGAGCTCTATGAAGTGGATCAGAACATCATGACTTGCTCTGGCGGTCTGGCCGGCTTGGACATGATGCTACATAAAATTTCACTGGAGTACGGCGAGGCGCTGGCAATGGACATTGCGGAACAGCTTATTCACCCAAAAATCCGTCCAGCTCACGAAAAACAGCGTATGGAGCTTTTGCTTCGCCACAAGACTCGACATCCGCGTCTGCTAAAAGCCATTCAATTAATGCAAACCTACACTGAAAACGTGCTCAGCTGCCAGGAAATCGGTAAACAGTCAGGCCTTTCAGTGCGGCAATTGGAACGGTTATTTAAACATCAGCTCCACACAACACCGGCGGCATTTTACATGCAACGTCGCCTGGAGCGAGGTAATCACCTTCTGGAACAATCAACACTTACCGTTACCCAGGTTGCAACGGCATGCGGCTTCAACTCCGCCTCCTATTTTTCAAAGTGTTACCAGAAACAATATAAGCTGTCGCCACGCGAAGAAAGGGGAAAGACCCTCCAGCCAGCAAGCCAGCCCTCGTAAAATAGGACGAGTTCTTCCCCTTCAATGTCGTTTTTTTACCCTTTTTTACGGTTGTCAGTATTGATAATGAATCTCTATTGAAACGTATAGGATAGCGACCATGGGTGCAGATCCATATATTGAATGGATTACCTCTTTCGATTCCGCTGAGTTGACGGATACATTGCTGCAACAAAGTAAGCGTTGTCTGCTTGATCTACTCGGTGTAGCGGCTAGCGCTACTCAAACAGAGCTTCCAGCCATTGGCCGCCGATATGTGCTCAGTCAGCATGCTGGCGAGGTTCCGCTACTATTTACGAACGGATCTGCCTCGGCCACCGGCGCCGCGCTTTATGGGGGATGGCTGATTGACGCATTGGATGCCCACGATGGACACGTACTGACTAAGGGTCACTCTGGTGTGGCGGTACTTCCAGCGTTACTCAGCGTCGCTCATTCCCGGAACCTGTCAGGCCGGGAGTTTCTGGGCTACTTGCTGCTCGGTTACGAGATAGCCATTCGCGCGGGCATTGCGTTACATGCATCGGCATGTGATTACCACACCTCCGGTAGCTGGAATGCCTTGGGTGCCACGGCCATCGCAGGCCGGGTGCTGGGGTTATCCGCCGCTGAACTTAATCATGCCCTTGGTATTGCCGAGTTTTACGGCCCCCGCAGTCAGATGATGCGATGCATCGAGTATCCGACAATGCTCAAGGATGGTTCCGGGTGGGGCGCCATGACTGGCGTCGCCAGCGCGATCCTTGCCCGGGAGGGCTTTACCGGTGCCCCAGCCCTAACAGTGGGCAGGCCTGAACTGACCCGGTATTGGGCTGACCTAGGTCAGCACTGGCGCATTACAGAGCAGTATTTTAAACGCTTTCCAGTCTGTTACTGGGCTCAGCCAGCTGTGGAAGCGTTGTTGTCACTGGCCGACCAATTGCCTTCCCCCGCATCAGTGACCTCCATCGTCGTGGAGACCTTTCACGAGGCCCGCTGCCTCCACGTGGTGTCTCCGGCTACCACTGAGCAGGCCCAGTACAGTCTGCCGTGGGCGCTGGCCGCAGCCCTGACGAGAGGGACAATTTCGGTCGGCTCGGTGACCACAGATCTTGCGAATGTGGAGGTTCACCAATTAGCGGCGCGAGTCGTACTAACCGAGAATGATGAATTCAACCAAAAGTTTCCCGCCGAGCGCTGGGCTCGGGTCAGCCTGCACCTCGCTAATGGCCAGATACTGGTGAGCGACAACTGTCAGGCCAAAGGCCACTTACAGAACCCGCTTTCAGACCGGGAACTGCAAGACAAATACCGGAGTCTCGCAGAGCCTGTTCTGGGCACAAGGGCCCGGGATATCCAGCGCGTCGTCGAGACCCTGGACACACGTCCGGCATCCGATCTACTGGTGCTGCTCGGCGCTCTCAACTGAGCATTAACCCACAGAATTTAATAGCATTTACGGGGCCACTCGAAGGAGCAACGTGTGATTCCCCGCCTCACTGATATTACCCCGGTACAAAGTCTTTATCTGGCTTTCATCGATGCGTTGGAAGCCGCAGGGTTCGACGGTGAACTCAACCCAGACTATGCTAATCGTACCGCCCTTGCCACTGACAACTCCATTTATCAGGTGCTTCCACAGGCTGTTGTCTATCCGAAACACACCGCCGATCTACAGTGCGTGACAACGCTAACAAGCAAACCCGAGTGGCGCTCCATCGTACTGAGTCCGCGGGGTGGAGGCACAGGCACCAATGCCCAGTCACTCACCGAGGGCATCATTGTTGATCTCTCCCGGCATATGAACCGTGTACTGGAGATCAACCTCAACGAGGGCTGGGCGCGGGTGGAAGCCGGCGTTGTCAAAGACCAGCTCAATGCAGCCCTTGAACCCCACGGCCATTTCTTCGCCCCCGAGTTATCAACCAGCAACCGGGCAACGATTGGCGGCATGATCAACACAGATGCCAGTGGCCAGGGCTCTGTGCTCTACGGTAAAACCCGTGACCACGTGATCGATCTCTCCACCGTGTTGATGGATGGCACTCTGCTGCATTCCCGGGCATTGAACGCAGTGGAACTGGATAGCCACAAGCAGCAGGCAAGCCGGGCTGGAACCATTCATACTCTTGTTGACGACATTTTTGCCCGTCGTCATCAGGCGATCCAAGCCCGGTTTCCAAAGCTCAACCGTTGCCTCACGGGATACGATCTTGCCCATATCCGGGATGACAAGGGCTTGTTCAACCTGAACAACATTCTCTGTGGGTCGGAAGGCACCCTAGGGTTCATTGCCGAGGCCAGATTAAGCATTCTTCCCATACCCAGCCATTCTGCGCTGGTCAATATTCGTTACGGATCGTTTGAACATTCACTGCGTAACGCGCAGGTGCTGATGGGCGAACGGCCGAGCTCCATTGAAACAATCGACAGCCGAGTAATGGCGCTTGCCCAGAACGACATTATCTGGCACAGCATCTCCCAGTATTTCCAGAACGATGATCACGACGGGGTTGCCGGTATCAACTTGATGGAATACACAGCCGATACGGAGGCGGAGCTGACTGAAAATGTCAATCGACTGATTGGTCGGCTCGACACACTCGCCGGTCTGCCCGGTGAATGCACCGGCTACTCCGTCGCCTGGGGCAATCAAGAGGTGGAGAAAGTATGGGCCATGCGAAAAAAAGCCGTGGGCCTGCTGGGCAACACCCAGGGGGAAGCCCGCCCAGTTGCGTTTGTGGAAGACACCGCAGTGTCACCCGAAAACCTGGCAGATTTCATCATGGACTTCCGCGCGGTGCTTGATCGTGAAGGCCTGAGTTACGGCATGTTCGGCCATGTTGACGCAGGTGTGCTGCATGTCCGGCCCGCACTCGACATGAAAGATCCAGAACAGATCAAAATGGTACGTCGCATAACGGATGAGGTAGTCGGGCTGGTCCAACAGTATGGCGGCCTGCTATGGGGTGAGCACGGCAAAGGCGTACGGTCTGAATTCAGCCCCGCTTTCTTCGGTGATCTTTATCCCGAACTTCAGGCCATCAAACGCGCCTTTGACCCATACAATCAGCTCAACCCGGGTAAAATAGCAACCACCAATGATCAACAGCCATTGCTGGCTATCGATGCCGTACCAACTCGCGGCGACCACGATCGCACGATTCCCGTCGCCAGCTGGCACTATCAGTCAGATGCCATGTACTGCAACGGCAACGGTTCCTGTTTCAACTATGACCCGAACGACGCCATGTGCCCCTCCTGGAAGGGCACTCGGGAGCGAAAACATTCGCCCAAGGGGCGCGCTTCCCTGATTCGCGAGTGGGTGCGAATTCTCGGTGAAAAAGGTGTCAACACAAAGGATCTGGCACAGGCTGAACACCGCAGGCTACCGTTTTTGCATTGGTTTCCGCGGGCCTGGAACACCCTGCGCCAACTCCAAGGGCAATACGATTTCAGCCACGAAGTCTATGATTCAATGGCCGGGTGCCTGGCCTGCAAGTCCTGCACCGGACAGTGCCCGGTCAAGGTCGATGTGCCCGAATTTCGGGCCCGGTTCCTGCATCTTTATTACGGTCGATACTTGCGCCCGCCGAAGGATTACTTTATCGGCTCGCTAGAATTCATCATACCGCTGATGTCTCGACAGCCGTTCAGGTGGGCGTACAACAGCCTGATGTCAGCATCACCGGTAAAGTGGATGCTGGAGCATGGCGCAGGCATGGTAGACAGCCCCCGCATCCATCAGCACCAGCTTGCAACCAGGGTAGATAAGCTCGGAGTTCAATGGGCCTCCCCCAGCCGGCTGCTGGAACTGTCAGAGGCGGAAAGACAGCAATCCGTTGTGATCGTTCAGGACGCCTTCACCAGCTTTTTTGATACCGATACCGTAACCGATATCCTCCGCTGTCTGAACACACTCGGTTTCCGAGTTTGGCTCATGCCCTTCCGTGCCAATGGCAAACCCCTGCACGTACATGGATTCCTCAAATCCTTTACCTGGGTCGCGAAGCGCCGCCAGCGGGATCTGAACGCCTTGGCTCAAAGCGGCATTCCATTGGTCGGCATAGATCCATCAATGACCCTTGCCTATCGATCCGAATATCGTAAGTACCTGAACGGCAACATGCCACCCGTGCTCTTGCTGCAGGAATTCCTGGCCGAACACTTGCCGCATTTGCAAAGGCAAAAAGCCAAATTCAGACCCGGAACCACCCAGTTGCTGGGTCATTGCACTGAAAAAACCAACGCAGCGACGAGCATGAAAGACTGGCAGATCGTTTTTTCAGCACTGGGGCAAGACCTGACTGAACAAGCAGTCGGCTGCTGCGGCATGGCGGGAACCTACGGGCACGAAACCCGCAACAGACAAACCTCGGAAACAATTTATAATCTATCCTGGCGGGCAGTTGTGGCCAACGCCACACCGGACACACTGATCGCAACGGGATACTCATGCCGAAGTCAGGTACGGCGGCTTCAGGACACTGAACTGAAACATCCGCTGCAGTATTTGCTGGAGCGGTGCTTGTGAGGGGGGGGGAGCTGAGCAAGTGCGCTTGAATGCTTCTCAGCATGTTACTTCTGTCTTGGGAATCAGGTTGGCGCGCCTGAATCGTTACGGCAATCCGGCACTATCGCAGAAGATTACTTAGGAGGGCGCTACAATCGTTCAGGCGTGGCCATTTGTTCTAAGTTTTGGTGGTTATTCGCGGTGGCGTGGATCGTATGTGCTCTTCGTCATAGACCTGATTGCGTTGCGACTCGGTCAAAAAAACGTAAAATCAAGAAATTACGATTTTGGGCTTTTAAAAATATCAAACTTTGTTGTCAGCGTCTCCGGTCATTTTCCTGAAGTGTGGCCACAAAATTATCAAACTTTTCCTCCAAAAAAGGTCGATAAGCCACATTTACAGTGATATTTTTATCAAACTTTAATGTCTGCTGACAGAGTTTTCGAGCTGAAAAGCGAGTTCAACACAAAAAAAAGGATCATATATGAGAGTGTATGGTTCTTTTTTCATGAATCATGAAATTTTATAGTTATGGTGTAGACCAAATACGAAGGGAATATCATGAGAAATGGCTTTCAAGGTATACTCATTTTTATTGTTTGCCTTATGATTTTAGGGTGTAACGAAGCGTCATCAGTGCCAAAAACCTCATTAGATTTGCAGATAAATACCCATAAAATCGCCGCCATAAGAATACCCGCAGATACCGAATCCCTGATCTTCCCAATCTTTGTGCCAGAAAATACAGACGAAAGCGGTATGACGTTTTCTGTTAAGTCTATGCACTCGAATTTGCACATTGAGTTATTCGATCCTGATAATAAACGGGTAGCGTCAAGCTCTTCTGGCAAAGGTT
>Ga0314772_1001027_pt1 | contig 13275 bp, 10 predicted proteins | sample MetaGCBIW2018_FD_204520 | JGI IMG/M metagenome (GOLD analysis project Ga0314772, IMG submission 204520) | Cryopeg brine microbial communities from Beaufort Sea near Barrow, Alaska, United States - CBIW 2018 | ecosystem: Environmental > Aquatic > Marine > Coastal | place: USA: Alaska | collected... | reverse complement strand
CCGGGGCGCTCGTGGCGCTCGTGGTGTTCATGACGTTCATGGTGACTTTGCAGGCGGTTCGCCCTATCCGTAGCGCCGCGCGGGTCGCGTCACGCCTCGCGGAGGGCCGGCTCAGCGAACGCATGCCTGTCCGTGGAAACGACGAGATGGCGACGCTCGCGCGGACCTTCAACGAGATGGCCGAGTCCCTCCAACGCCAGATCACTCGGATGGAGGGGTTGTCGCGGCTCCAGCGCAGGTTCGTCTCCGACGTCTCTCACGAGTTGCGCACCCCGCTCACCACGGTCCGCATGGCATCGGACATCTTGTATGACGCGAGGGAGAACTTCCCGCCCGACGTCTCGCGGTCGGCGGAGCTCCTCAACAACCAACTCGATCGCTTCGAGACGCTACTCGCCGACCTGCTCGAGATCTCGCGGATCGACGCCGGTGCGTCTCGCCTAGAGTTCGACCAAATCGACCTTGGCGACGTTGTGCGCGAGGAGGTCGAGGCGATCTTGCCCGCGATCCAGGGCCACGGCGTGGCGATTCGGCTGTGGATGTCCACGGGCACACACGGTGCTTCAATGGACCGGCCCCGTGTCAGCCGCATCGTCCGCAACTTGCTGTCCAACGCGGTTGAGCATGCGGAACGCAAGCCGATCGACGTCGCAGTGGTGGCGAACAGTCGGGGCGTGGCGGTGGTGGTACGTGACTATGGCGTGGGCTTGACACCCCAGCAGGCCGAACGCGTCTTCGATCGATTCTGGCGGGCCGATGCTGCGCGGGCACGGACCATGGGCGGCACTGGACTTGGGCTGTCTATTGCTCGGGAGGATGCGCGGCTTCACGATGGCAAGCTCGAAGCTTGGGGTTCCCCCGGGAACGGAGCCAGCTTCCGGCTGATGTTGCCGCGCACTTCTCGGGGGCTGGGGCAACAGCCCGTCATGCCACTCGTGATGCGCGAGGCGGAATTCGGAACCGTAGGGGAGCGCGTGCCGCTTTCGATAGATTTGCTCAAGGAGGTAGACCCGTGACCCAGGTATATCGGTACAGCCCGCTGGGGCGCCTCGCCGCGATAGCAGCCGCAGTGACGTTCGCCCTCGCGGGTTGCGTCTCGATCCCCGACTCCGGACCCGTGGGAGAGGGCGACGGACAGGTGCCCGACTCGAATCCGATCCTGCCGTTCGCCGAAGGGCCGCAAGCGGGCGACAACCCAGCCGCGATCGTGAGCGGTTTCCTCACCGCATCGGCCGCAGGTTTTGCCTCTGACTTCTCTGTCGCGCGAGAGTATCTGACGCCCGAGGCCAGCAACGATTGGGATCCCTTAACGCGAGTGCTCGTTTTCGATTCGGGCGCCTTGACGCCGGAGTGGGATGAGACGACGGGCGACATCCAATACTCAGTGCCGGTGGCTGCCGAAGTCGACGACTCGGGGATTCTTGTCGAGTCGCCCGGTGGCACCCGCGAGAGCATCAAGTTTCAAGTCGCCCAGAACACGTACGGAGAGTATCGAATCGACGCACTCGACGACGGCGCGGTGATCGCTCAGGCTAACTTTGACCGGCTATTCCTGCCGGTGCCGCTCGCATTCTCGTCCATGGACGACACCACGGTGGTGCCGGATCTGCGATGGCTGCCCACGAACAATGGGGCAACGTCGGCGGCGCGGGAACTCATCGCGGGACCGTCCGCTTGGCTCGTTAGTGCCGTCAAGACGGGCTTCCCAGCGGGGTCCGCACTCGAGCTGGACTCGGTGGTGGTGACCGACGGAATTGCCGCAGTGCAACTGAACTCCGCATCCGCGGGCACCCCCGCCGAACGCTCGCTCGTTCAGGAACAACTGACCCGCACGCTCACGACGCTCCCGGGCGTGGTCGCTGTCACGGTGACGGTAGGCGGGGTGGCCCTTGGCGGCGACGGTAGTGTCACGCTCAACCCCGCGCCCCTTCCGGGCAACACTGCCGCGGCGCTCGTGGCGTCCCGGCTAGGCGCCTGGGATGGCGAGGAGATGCGGGTGGTCCCCGACGACGCGGGCGCGTTGCCGACCAATACCACCAACGTTGCCCGCGCATACGTGGGGCCGACAACAGCTTTCCTCGTGGACGGATGGGTTCTGGGCGTATCCGGAGCGCTCCAAGGGAGTCCTGAAAGTTTGGTTCCGCTGACGCCCGATGTGGCTCCCACTGATGCCGCGTCGCCCGATGCGGCGCTGCCTGTGGTCGCACCGCCCGCGAGCGTGATGGAGTACTCCGAGCTGTACCGAGGGAAACGCCTGGTAGGTCCTTCTTTCGACCGCCAAGGCTGGATTTGGACTGCCGAGATGGTAAATGCGGGAACGCTCGTCGCAGTCGGACCCGGGGGCGACACGGCTGACATCGACGCGCGTTGGCTTGATGGCCGCTCGGTCCAGGCGCTCGCGGTGTCGCGTGACGGCACGCGCGTGGTGGTGCTTTCGCGTGAGGGCGGGCAGCAGCTCGCGGAGGTTGCCGCGGTCGTGAGGACCGAGCGCGGGGTGCCGCTCACGCTGGGTGCGCCCTTGTCGGTGGGCGTGGACGTGACTACTGCGATTGACGCGCAGTGGTTAGGCGACCTGAGCTTCGCAATCCTGGGAGAGGCGCAGGATGAGGTGCCCTCTTCGCTGTGGATCGCGACGGTGGGAGGCGAGACGATGCTAGAAACCGCGACCGTAGGCGCCAAATCGGTGACGGCACGGCATGGCGAAAGTTCGCTGATCACGGTGGGGAACGACGGCTCGGTGCGTACGCGCGTGGGCAACGGTTGGGAAGAAGGTCTCACCGGGGTCACCGACCTCAACTATGCCGGGTGAACCGACCGCTGAAGCAACATACCCGACCGGTAAGGGCTCGGTGATGTCCACAGGCCGCGCGGATGACTGGTGACCGCTACGTTTTGCTAGACCTCGTTGGCCCCATGGTCCGGATCACGCACTATTCGTAAGTGAGCCAATTAATTGGGTGGGCAAAGGTCGCTATGACGGTCGCGGCGCAGGACATGGCGCGCCTATTGGTACCAGTGTGTTGCCCGGGTTGCGGTCTGGACGATGTGCGGTGGTGCGATGAGTGTGAGGCGCAATGGTGGGAGGCGCCGTTTCGGAGCGAAGCGAACGCGCCGCGCCTCGAGCGCGACGGTGGGGCACTTGCCGTCTGGTCACTCGTGGACCTCGAGGGTTCTGCGCAGCAGATGATCGAAGCGTGGAAAGACTCAGACCGACGGGACCTGGACCCCCTCTTCCGCGACGCGATAGCCCGGGCGGCGTCTGAGGTTGCAGCGGAGGTCACGATGTCCGGGCCGGTCGCGGTGGTCCCGATCCCGGCGCGCCGCTCATCCACACGCCGGCGCGGCGTCGATTTGCCGGGTCTGCTCGCGAGTGCCTGCGCGCGGCGATGGAGCGATGGTGGCGCCGATGCCGCGGCACGGAACATTTTGACGATGCGCAGGGCCGAGTCGCGAGGACTGTCCGCACGCCAACGTTGGCGCGGCGCTCAGCAGTCCATGAGCTTGGTGGGATCGCTCGAGAGGGCCCGCACCGTGGTTTTGGTGGACGATGTGATGACCACCGGGGCGACGCTCGCAGCGGCGCGAGACTGTCTTGAGGCGGGGGGCGCTGAGGTTCGCGCGGCGCTTACGCTGGCATCGGCGCCGGTGCGTAGCCAGAGCCCGCGGGTGGGGCTAGGCTGAGACTCAGAAGCCGACACTTGGTCGGACACCTTCGAACGTGGAGGGGGTGATTGAACAGGCGCAGTTCGCGCCCCCCACATCATGCCCTGAGCAATGAAGCTCGAAAGCGACGAAGGAGTATCCAAAAATGGACATCGCGATTGTTGGACGTCACACCAAAGTCACTGAAGACGTGCGCACTAAAATCCTCGAAAAGTTGGCCAGGGTAGAGACCCTCGCCCCCAAGGCGACGCGGGCCGAGGTCCACGTGGTTCACGAGCGCAACCCACGTTTGTCGGCCGATCGCGAACGAATAGAGATCACGTTGTACGACCATGGCGTGATGCGCGTCGAAGCGGCAGCGGATGATCGACTCGCGGCGCTAGATTCTGCGGTGACCCGCTTGACTGATCGACTACGACGTCAGCACGAGCGCAAGGCGCACCGGTATCAAAACACCCCGCCATTGCACGCGGTACCCATTGCGGACCTTGAAGCCACGCTCGACATGCCTACGAAACCAGCGGGGTCCGATGAAGGCCGGGTGTCCAGCGTGGATGAGTGGGAGGGCGCGCCCGAGGGCACCACGCGTGAGGTGCCCATTGACGGTACCCCCATCGTCATCCGGTCGAAAGTACACGAGGGTGTTCCCATGTCCGTGACCGAGGCAATCGACCAGATGGAACTCGTGGGGCACGACTTCTTCCTGTTTGAGGACCTCGAGTCGGGGCTCGCGTCTGCCGTGTATCGCCGTCGCGGGTGGACTTACGGTGTCATTCACCTCGAGACGAAGGCAGCAGAGCCGGCGACGATAGGTCGCGAAAGCTCAGAGGCGGGGACCGCCCGCCGCGAAAGCGCTTGATCGCGGCTATTCGCTGACAACGACGTCGCGCCCGCATGCGTCGCAGGCGCGACGCCGTGTGTGTGGGTGCCCACGACGTGAGTCATGTGGAGAGCGTTGCTACGCCGTGAGCGAGACGACACAGTGAAACCCCCAGGAGCGCCTACGATAGTGGACGAAACCGTACGCCCTGACTGGAGTTTTCGTGGCTGTTATTGATCGCATCATCCGCATCGGCGAGGGACGCGAAATGCGTCGCCTTGAAAAGGCCGTGTCGCTGACTAACTCGCTCGAGCATATTTACGAAGAGATGTCGGACGAGGAGCTCAAAGACCTCACTCCGCTGTTCAAAGAGCGCCGAGAGCAGGGTGAAAAGCTTAACTCGCTCTTGCCCGAAGCGTTTGCTGTGGTGCGCGAAGCCTCGCGCCGGACCCTCGGGATGCGTCACTTCGATGTGCAGATCATGGGTGGTGCTGCGCTTCACAACGGAAATATCGCCGAGATGAAGACTGGCGAGGGTAAGACCCTGGTCGCAACCATGCCAGCCTACCTCAACGCGCTCGATGGCAAGGGCGTGCACATCGTGACGGTTAACGACTACCTTGCTCAGTACCAGTCCGAGTTGATGGGCCGAGTGTTCCGCTTTTTGGGCATGGAGACGGGCGTCATCTTGTCCGGTCAGACGCCGCCGGAGCGAAAGATTCAGTACGCGTGCGACATCACGTACGGGACCAATAATGAATTTGGCTTCGACCACCTGCGCGACAACATGGTGATGGAACCCGCGCAACTGGTGCACCGTGGCTACCACTACGCGATTGTCGACGAGGTCGACTCCATTCTGATCGATGAGGCGCGGACGCCGCTCATCATTTCCGGACCCGCGCAGGGCGACAACGGCAAGTGGTACACAGAATTCGCGCGCCTCGTGGGCGCGATGACGCTCGACGAGGATTACGAGGTCGAAGAGGCCAAGCGCACCGTCGGTATCCTCGAGCCGGGGATCGACAAAATTGAGCAGGCGCTAGGCGTGGCGAACCTCTACTCACCCGAGAACACGCCGCTGATCGGCTACTTGAATAACGCCATCAAGGCCAAGGAGCTCTTCAAGCGCGACAAGGATTACGTGGTCCAGAGTGGCGAAGTCGACATCGTCGATGAGCACACGGGTCGCTTGCTGAAGGGCAGGCGCTACTCCGAAGGGCTCCACCAGGCGATCGAGGCCAAGGAGAACGTAGAGATCAAGGCAGAGAATCAGACGTATGCCTCAATCACGTTGCAGAATTACTTCCGCCAGTACGAGAAGCTCGCCGGCATGACGGGAACCGCGCAGACCGAGGCGGCGGAACTGAACGAGACCTACGGTTTGGGAGTTATTCCTATTCCTACCAACATGCCGATGATTCGGATGGATCAGGCGGACCTGCTGTACAAGAGCGAGTCGGCTAAATTCGATGCACTGATCGAGGACATCGTCGAGCGCAACAAAAACGGTCAGCCCGTACTGGTAGGTACCGTCTCCGTGGAGAAGTCCGAGACCCTCTCCAAGGTGCTACGCCAGCGAGGCATCCAGCACAACGTGCTTAACGCCAAGCAGCACGAGAGCGAAGCTTCGGTAGTCGCTGAAGCAGGACGCAAGGGCGCCGTCACAGTGGCGACCAACATGGCCGGCCGCGGTACAGACATCATGCTCGGCGGAAACCCAGAGTTTCGTGCGGTAGCTGAGATGCACAAGCGCGGCATCGACGCCGTCGAGCACGCCGAGGAATATGAGCGGGTGTGGAACGAGGTGCTTGAGCGCGAGCAGCACGCGGTCGAGGCGGAGCACCTCGAGGTCCTCGCCGCAGGCGGGCTCTACGTGCTTGGTACTGAGCGGCACGAGTCAAGGCGTATCGACAACCAGCTACGTGGTCGCTCGGGCCGTCAGGGTGACCCCGGAGAGTCACGCTTCTATCTCTCGCTCGACGATGACTTGATGCGTATGTTCCAGTCGGGGCTTGCTGCGCAGGTGATGAATTCGAGCGCACTTCCGGACGACATGCCCATTGAGTCGAAGGTGCTGACTCGCGGGGTGCGCAGCGCGCAGGCTCAGATTGAGGGCCGCAACCACGAGCAGCGCAAGAACGTGCTCAAGTACGACGACGTCATGAGCGAACAGCGCACGGTCATCTTCGGGGAGCGCCGGCGGGTACTCGACGGCGAAAACTTCCGTGATCAGATGCTCGAGTTTGTCGACTCGGTGACGGGTGAATACGTGCGGTCGTCCACGCTCACGGGTAACCCCGATGACTGGGACCTTGACGCGCTCTGGAAGGACCTGCGCACGGTCTATCCCGTCTCACTCACTGTGGACGAGGTGATCGAAGAGGCAGGCAGTCTCGCGGCACTGAACACCGCGTTCCTCGAGCGCGAACTCAAAGCCGATGCAAAGGTTCAGTACGAGGCGGTCGAGGAACGCCTCGGCGACAGCCTCATGCGAACCGTCGAGCGACAGGTTGTCATGCAGGTGCTCGACCTGAAGTGGCGCGAGCACCTCTATGAGATGGATTACCTCAAGGAAGGTATTGGCCTGCGTGCGATGGGCCAGCGTGACCCGCTGATTGAGTATCAGCGTGAAGGCTTCCAGCTGTTTGAGGCGATGACAGATTCGATCAAGGAGCACTCGCTGCAGATTCTGTACCGCGTGGAGAAGCGCGAGGCGGCTCCTGTCGACCAGGCGGCCAAGCCCGCTGCGGGCGTGGGGCCGAGTTTGCGCGCCACTTCACCCACCGGCGCCGTGACCGAGGTGAGCGGAAATGGTGGTGCACCTGCTGCGCGCCGCATGGCGGGGGGCGCGTCGACGAGCACCGGCACTAGCGGGATGATGCAGGCCAACATGGGCGCGTTGACCTACTCTTCCCCCGCCCAGGATGGCACAGCGAAGGTGACCAAACCCAAGGCTCAGCACACAGCGGCGAAGCCTCAAGCTGACGGTGGAACGTTCCCTGGAACAGCTAAGAATGCTCAGTGCCCCTGTGGTTCTGGTAAGAAATACAAGATGTGTCACGGAAAGAATGAGAGTTAACCCCAATACCGTTCAGTTAAGCGTTCTCGTGTTACGTTGTGGCTATGGCGCGTACAGGGTGGGTGAAACCGGTCTCTGACCGTCGGTTGTCTGATTTGGTGTCGGTCGGTTTGTTGACCCGCGTGTTCCCTGCTGATGTCATCGACGAAGTGGTCCAGGCCGCGGGCCGGACTGAGCAGCGAAACCGGGCATTGCCGGCGCGGGTGATGGCGTATTTCTCAATCGGGATGGGCCTGTACGCCGAAGCATCTTATGAGGATGTGTTTGCTCAGTTGACGGATGGGCTGTCGTGGTCCTCTGGCTGGTTCGAGACGTATGCGCCGCCGTCGAAGTCGGCTATTTTTCAGGCGCGTCAGCGGCTCGGATTTGAGCCGGTGCGGGATCTGTTTGCCCGGGTCGCGCGGCCGCTGGCAGCGCCGGACACGCCGGGTTCGTGGTTGGCGGGGCGGCGTTTGATGTCCATAGACGGCACAATCCTGGATCTGGCGGACAGTGTGGTGAATGCGGAGTTCTTTGGCCGCCCGCCGGTCAGTCGGGGGGAGCAATCTGCTTTCCCGCAGGCGCGCCTGGTGGCGCTGGCTGAGTGCGGGACGCATGCCATTCTGGACGCGGTGATAGGCCCGTGCACGACGTCGGAAATTGAGCTCTCCCGGGAGCTCGCGGGGCGCTTCGAACCGGGCATGCTGGTCCTGGCCGACCGCGGCTTCTACGGCTTCCGGTTGTGGGCGCAGGCGGCAGCGACGGGCGCTGACCTGCTCTGGCGGGTCAAGACGAACCTCCGCCCCCGGCATCTGGAAACCCTCGCTGACGGGTCCTGGCTGGCGAGGATCATCCCGACCTCCGGCCCGGGAAGGCAATCGGCCACACCCTTGACCGTGCGGGTCGTGGACTACACGATCGACGACGGACGCGACAACCCCGACTCCTACCGGTTACTGACGACGATCCTTGATCCGGGCGAGGCCTCCGCGGAAGAACTCGCGACCGTGTACTCCGAACGCTGGGAGATCGAGTCCGTGTTCGATGAGTTGAAAACTCATCAACGCGGCCCGCGCATGGTGATGCGGTCCAAATCCCCCGACCTGGTCAAGCAGGAAATCTGGGGCCACCTGTGCTGCCACTACGCGATCCGCACCCTCATGGTCGAGGCCGCCCAACACGCTCGCCGTGACCCTGACCGGGTCTCCTTCATCGCCGCACTCCGCATCGCCCGCCGCTCCGTGGCCCAGGGCGATTTTTCCCCCTCCGCGCCCTGACCACGCCAAAGCGGTCTGGCGCCATGCGGTCCTCGCCCTCGTCAGGCGGCTGAACCCCGCACGGCGACGGCGGTCAAACCCTCGCGTCATCAAGCGCAAGGTCTCGAAGTGGCCCGCCAAACGCCTCCACCACGCCCAGTGGCCAAAACCCCGCCACGAGCCAGAAATCACCATTCAAAACATTTAACTGAACGGTATTGGAGTTAACCCACCTCGATTGCGGTGACGAGCCACCGTCCGGTGGCGTCCTCCAGCCTCATTGCTATGGCACGGGAGTGCCCGTCGCAGTAGGCGACGATGCTCACTTCGGCGGCACGCATGCTGACGCGGCACACTCGTGCCCGCCTGATGGCGACCGGGGGAGCGTCGGTGTGGCCCGCTCGTCGCGCGAGAGAGTGCTGTTGGGCCAGCTGATCTCTCACCTCTGGGGTGAGCCATCGCACCAGCGAATCTATGCTTTGCGCGCCCAGTACTGTTTCGAGCGCGGCTTTCGCGACGGTGCATGCCAACGGCGCGGGGTCTCCGAGTGGCTTGTGTCGTCTACCGTAAAGCTCGCCACGGGTTCGCAACCCGGCGAGCGGCGCAGCGCCAACGGGTACGCTCACGAGTTGCGTCCGGGGCGACGCTACGGGTGGTAGGTCCGCTCGTAGCAGGGCGGACTCCATCCCAGTCATGAGCGCAACTCCGCGGGTACGTCTAGTGTTTGTCCCGCGTAGATCAGCGACGGATTGTCTCCGATAGCCTGCTTGTTCGCGCGATACAGAATCGGCCAGGCCTGAGCGATCTCCCTCTCCGTCGCCGCTGGCGCGAGGAGATCCGCGCAAATCACCCACAGCGAGTCGCCCCGGCGGACTGTGACGGTCTTGTTGTCCGGGACCTGAGGGCTGCCATGTGACTGAGTTGTCGCGCCACTACCCGCCTGCGCGGGCGTGGCCCCGTGGGGTGCCGGTGCCGGAGCCGGTGCCGGTGCCGGAGCCGGAGCCGGTGCAGGTGCCGGCGAAGGTGTCTGGAGGGGCGGCGGCGTGGCGGTAGTGACCGGAGCGACCGCGGTGATCGTGGGAAGTACGAGGGAAGGCGCGTCTGGAGCTTCTGTTGCCCAGGCCGTGGCAGGCATAGCCACCCAGCCTGCGGACGTCACCGTGACGTCAGGCGGCGCCGGAGCGATGGGCGCTATCGATTCACCCGCGAATGACGCGGTTGCCATTGACGCACCTAATGCGCCACCGACCGCCACGCCGACCACTTTGCGCCACAGCTGGGGGGTGGACCGCGCCAGCCAGGGCGGCTCAGGCTGACGCACCCGGACGCGCGCGATGACGAGGGGAAGGGCGCAAATCGCGAGGTACGCGGCGACCGCCGAACCGACCGTCGCGACCGCGAGGCCTATCGCCACGTCCACGCTGAGGGGGTTCGTGACGGCGTCCACCCAGGCCTCGACTGTCGACCTTCCCAGCCACCACGCAGTAGGCCACATTGCAAGGATGAGCAATCGGGCGGACCAGGTCGTACCGGCTGAAGGAGCGACGTTCTCTTTCGTCAACATTCTCTCGTCCTTAGATATTGTTTGATGCATTTTGGTAGTACTAGATGTACCTTAGTATTGATTCGCTGTCCATCGGAGAGGTGCCCGGTTGTGGAAACCTCGAACGGCGTACGGTGGGTCCATGCGCTGGAATGACCTTTTTGCCGACCTGGAGGGTCAATTGGGGGCAGCGGCTGACGCCCAATTCACCGTGGATGTCGCGGATCGCACGCGTAGTGAGCGGGCTACGATCACTTTGTGTTCGCGGCTGGCTGGCGCGGTGGGTTCGCCCGTGGCGGTTGCCCTCGCGGACGGTGAGACGGTCACTGGGGTGCTCTCCGACACCGCAGCTGCGTGGATATTGGTGAATGAACCTAGCCGCCAGTCGTGGATTCCGATCCCGGCGATCGTTGGCATCTCCGGTATCCCGATGCGCGTGGCAGGGCTTTCCACGGTGGCGCTAAGGCTTACCGTTGGCCACGCTTTGCGCGCGCTAGCACGAGACCGCGCACAGGTGGTGGTGATCACCCCAGGCGGGCAATACGCAGGGGTGATCACTCAGGTAGGGGCGGACTATGTGGAGATTCGCGTTGGCGATTCACGTTCCACGACCGTCGTGCCCTTCTTGGCGATCATGCGTGTGAACTCTGTGGGAGGTGCCAGGTAGTGCTGTCGCGGCGGCTGCTTAGCGCTACTTCTTCGATCATGCAAAGGGTGCCGCTGTGATGCTTCCCGCGCTAGGAAGCTGAGTTAGTGCGCGAGCGCGTGGCCTCGTATTGGCGCTGGATATAACTCTCTAGTTCGCTCGTCTCAACTCGCCATTGACCGCGCCCCCCCACCTGAATCGCGGGTAGGTCGCCGGATCGCACGAGCGAATAGGCCTGCGGTGAAGAGATGTTCAGTACCTCTTGAACATCCGCGAGGGTGAGGAATCGTGGCGTCATGCGTTCATTGTGACACGGCAGTAAGACAACCCAATGTTTTCCACAAGCGGTTGGCGCTTGCGCACAAAACCGGCAAGATAGTAGACGAACGAGACGAGGGAGTCTTCATGAGCGCCGCGAACGGGCCGACAGCTGGCCGCCTAAAACGACCTTCATGGCGGGATCCACGCCTCATGATCGGACTGGTCCTCATCGCCATCGCGGTCGTTGCGGTGGCAGCCTCCGTGCGCGCATCGGACCACACGTTGCCTTACTACGCCGCCAGCCACGTGCTCACTCCCGGCACAGCGCTTTCGGAGTCCGATGTCGTGGTGGCGCGCGTGCGCGTGGCGGGTGGCGTCTATGTCCCCGCCAACGGCGAGCACGCGCCATGGGGAGACGTGGTGACGCGCGTCGTGGGGCAGGGCGAACTGCTGCCGGCCGATGCGGTGGCTCGGGCCGTCGACGTCGACGTACGGGCGGTTGCGGTACGCACGGCGACGCCTCTTGCTGAGGATATTGGCGCGGGAAGCGTAGTAGACGTGTGGTTGACCGCGCAGACCGACGACGGGCCGTTATCAACCTCAGTCGCAGACTCCCTGGTGGTGAGCCAGGTGGAACATGAGGACGGGGCGTTCGCGGTGGGGTCTGCGGAGACGGTGTACGTGTTAGTTCCGCAAGCGGGCATGGGGGACTTCCTGGGCGCTCTGGCAACCGACGGCGAAATTTCGATTGTGGGGCGCGCGGTCGGGGCTGAGTTATGACGACCGCAGTTGCTGTCGCAATTATGGGTGACGGGGAGAGCGTCGTCGCCAGCGCCGTCGAGGCGCACCCGCGGCTCACCCTTGTGCGCCGATGCGCTGACCTCGCGGAGGCGCTGGCGCTCGCGGAGGCCGGGATGGCCTCGGTGGTGCTCCTGTCCGACCAGCCACGCCTCAACCGGGCCGTGCTCGCGGAGTTTGCTGCCGCCGGGGTGGTCGTGGTGGCCGTACCCACCCGGGCATCGGCGAGTCGCGAGCTCGTTGGGCTGGGCATCGACCACGTGACCGAGCTTGGTGCGGACCCCGCCACCGTCGCCGAACGCGCGGCTATGGTCGCCCGCACTGCGCTGCCCGCTCTGGCCGTCCAGCGCCATGCGCCCGCGGTGCCGGAAGGGGACGGAGTTGTGATCGCGCTATGGGGGCCCACGGGGGCGCCCGGCCGCACCACACTGGCGGTAAATATCGCCGCGGAGTGCGCAGGAGGGCCCAGTGGTGAGGCGATCGTCGTGGACGTCGACACCTATGGTGGGGCGGTGGCACAGGCCTTAGGGTTGCTGGACGAGGCACCGGGGATAGCGGCCCTTGCACGCGCTTCGTTGCACGGAACGCTGACGGATGACGTTGTCTGGCGGCATCTGCTGGTGGTCGACCACGGGCTTAAAGTCCTTTCCGGTATCTCGCGCGCCGATCGCTGGCCCGAGCTTTCGCGCAGCGCGCTCGATGCTGTGTGGCCGATGTTGCGCCGCCACACGCCCGTGACGGTGGTGGACTGTGGGTTCTCGATTGCTCAGGACGAGGAGGCGTTGTACGACACTCGCGCGCCCGAGCGCAACGGCGCAACTCTGAGCGCCCTCACGGTCGCCGATGCAGTGGTGGTCGTGGGTACCGCCGAGCCACTCGGCATTCAACGCCTGGTGCAGGCTCTCGCAGAACTCGATGATCACCCGGACGTCGACTGCCCGCGCATCGTCGTCGCCAACCGTGTCCGTAGCTCGGTCGCGGGCCGACACGCCGAGGAGGCGATCGCGGATGCGATGGCGCGCTACAGCGGGGTTGACCGTGTGTGGATGGTTCCTGCAGATGGTAAATCATGCGACGCGGCGACGCTCGCCGGCCAGACCCTAAGGACTCGCCAGTAAATAAGTGAGAGTGTCTGCGTTTTGGTCTTAATCTTTATGTATGGCTATTGACGCAGAGGTTGAGACAGTGTTGCGGGCGAAGTTCGATTCGTTGTTGCTGCATCTGGAT
>Ga0314772_1001022_pt1 | contig 13312 bp, 12 predicted proteins | sample MetaGCBIW2018_FD_204520 | JGI IMG/M metagenome (GOLD analysis project Ga0314772, IMG submission 204520) | Cryopeg brine microbial communities from Beaufort Sea near Barrow, Alaska, United States - CBIW 2018 | ecosystem: Environmental > Aquatic > Marine > Coastal | place: USA: Alaska | collected... | reverse complement strand
GAATCGTACACCTTTTATTTGGTGTTATATGATATCAGATAAGATTGTATAAAACACAAAAACCCTGTAAATCATTAGATTTACAGGGTTTTGATACCACTTTAAAAGTGGTTCGTCGGGGTGGCAGAACTAACTTGCCATTCAACAATATTTTGATTACCAGATACTTAGTTTATTTCAATAAATCGAGGTAACCGAATAGGTAACCGTTGCACCGATTTTTTATCGTGAAGCAAAGATATATGAATATTTGAAACCAAAAAACAATAAATGAATTCAAATTCAATTAAATTATATAGCGCAGGACAGTGTTATAAATTTTTAAGATGTGTCAACTAGCGCTTATTAATTTTTCTATATGAACTTGGCGTATTTCCATTGTGTTTTTTGAACATAGTAGAAAAATGGCTCGAATCAACAAAACCTAGTCTATTAGAAATTTCCTTCAATGGTATATTACTACTGCAAAGTAGTCTTTCTGCTGTTTTAAATTTTATATCTAAAATGATGCTTTGCAACGAACTTCCAGTATGCTTTTTAATATAAATGCCAACGTAGTTTTGTGATAGATGAAACTTATCGGCAAGTGCATTTATTGTCAACATTTCCTTTTCAAAAATATGTTGTCTTATATGCCCAAGAATCAAGTTTATCTTGTCCATTTCATCAGTCTCCTTTTTTGATAAGACCGAATTTCTTTCGTTGAGGTTTCTAACTATAACAGCTATCATAGCTCCAAATAAGTTCAAAACTACCTGCCTGCTAAAAAAATCGCTGTTCTCATATTCATTTCTCAATAGACTTAGCATACTGAACAACTTTTCACTTTCCTCTTTTTCCGAAACTATGGAGTCAGGCTGAGAATTTGGATTGCACAATACTGAATCTATTTTACGCTGCCATTTTCCCTTCGCACTATTCTCGGTTTTTTCAACAAACAATTGCTCCGTAAACTTTACAAAAGTAAAAACAGTCTTTTCAGCTATATCGAAACGATGCTCGTCCCGAGGTGTCAACAGAAAGATATCTCCTTTTTGATAATCAAGAGGTATTTCGTTAACGGTATGAGAACCGGAACCTTTTTCTATAAAAATAAGTTCATAAAAATTATGGCTATGCAGGGGGAACTCCCATTTATCAAGTTCCAAAGAAAAAACGTTCAGTGCGTGTTTGCTGAAAAAACGCTTGGCCATAGTAGCAAATTTAATTTAGGTTGACATTTGAAAAAACAAATTTTCTAATTGGTCGGAAGGTTATTTAAACCAATTAAGAATTTATAGGATTGTAATTTGACTGTTATTTTACAATTACTGTCTCACGAACGATTTTCCATTCATCTTCCATTTTTTCCCAATAAATATTGAACAAAAATTCTTGCTCGTTGTCTTTTTGCTTCATTCTTCTGGTCAAAACAATGAAACCCTTTTTACCATCATTGTCAGCATAGTGAAATTCCGCAAAACTATTCAACGGTTGAGCACCAGAAGTTTTAAGGGATTCAAAAAAATACATATTATCTTTTTTTGTCAAAAGCTCAACAGTATCGTCTTTGTTGATTCTTATGAACTTCAATTTCTCATCATAGATATTATTTAAATACTCCAAATTGTATTTTGTTCCATTATCAATCAATTCCTGAGTGAGATTTTTTATTTCTGGGTCAATATTCTTCTGTTCCATACTTTGAGAGTAAGTTGTTTTAAAAAATGTAATACATATTATCAATAGAAAAGCCTTTTTCATTTCTAAAATTTAAAATTACAATAGATTACTACAAATTTAACCATTTATTATTGCAATTTTAAATTTTAACAATTAATAGATTTATAAAAGTATATGATGTATAAATACAATTATTAATACCACGTTCGAGACTAATTTTGTGTTTCACAATTAGTATTTATGATGAAATCACTTTATACAGAGTATCAATTTGGAAAACTCAAACTAAAAAATAGAATTGTAATGCCTCCTATGACCCGTTCACGAGCGTTGGACGGGGATTTAGCCAATCCCATTTCGGCCAAATACTATGCGCAAAGAGCTTCGGCAGGATTAATAATTTCTGAAGGAACACAGGTAAGCAGACAGGGCAAAGGATATGCTTGGACACCAGGTATCCATTCCAACGAACAGGTTGAAGCTTGGAAGCATATCACAGATACAGTCCATCAAACCGGCGGTGTGATGTTCGCCCAACTCTGGCACGTGGGACGTGTTTCCCATACCTCGTTGCAAGAAAATAATCAGGCTCCTGTATCATCTAGTGAACTGGTTGCCAAAGGCGTTCAAGTATATATAGATCCAGAAGACAAAGGTCAGGAAAGTGGAGCTGGTCAGATGGTTCAACACTCAAAACCGAGAGCACTTTCAAAAGAAGGAATTAAAGACCTAACACTACAGTTTAAAAAAGCTGCATCAAACGCTATTGATGCTGGTTTTGATGGTGTAGAAATACACGCTGCAAACGGGTATCTCATCAATCAATTCATCGATTCGCAAGCAAATAACCGCACCGATGAATATGGAGGTTCTATAACGAACAGAATCCGTTTTTTGAAAGAAGTTACCGAAACGGTTATAAATATGATCGGCAAAGAAAAAGTAGGTGTACGACTGGCACCGCTCACCACCCTCCAAGGAGCGGTGGACGACACGCCAGAACAAACATATATCGAAGTTGTCAAAATGCTTGAGGATCTCGGAGTGCTATACATACATATAGCCGAGGCAGATTGGGACGATGCACCACTAATGCCCATTGAATTTAAACAAGTATTGCGCAACTCATTTTCGGGAACGCTGATCTATTCCGGAAAATATAACAAAGAAAAAGCGGAAGTAGCAATAAAGGAAGGTTGGGCAGATATGATAGGTTTTGGAAGATTGTTTATCGCAAATCCAGATTTACCCTACCGATTAGAAAATGATCTACCCTTTAATCCACTAGATAAGGAATCCTTTTTTGGAGGTGGAGAAAAAGGATTGACAGATTATCCATTTTATAAAAAAAAAATAGAAAATGAAGAATTCCAGAAAACAAACTAGACATAACTTTTTTACCATCACTTTTATGTTAGCCTCATTAATTTCCCTAGGGCAAAACAGATTAGATTCAAAACGCCTAGAAAAAATAGATGAAATCTTACAGGCACATATAATCCAAAAACACATTCCCGGGGCAACCGCTTTGGTAATAAAAGATGGAGAGATAGTATATAATAAAGCCCTGGGATACGCGGATATTGAAAAGGGCATTAAACTCACTCCAAACCATATTTTTAGAATTGCTTCCCAATCCAAAGCAATAACAAGTTTGGCAGCTATGATACTTTGGGAAGATGGTAAATTTTTATTGGATGAACCCGTATCCAAGTATGTTCCTGAATTTTCCAACCCAAAAGTTCTCGTAGCCTACAACCCTATAGATAGTACTTATACCACCGAACCAGCGAAAAGAGAAATTACTATCAGGGATTTAATGCGTCACACTTCAGGTCTGGCTTACCCAGCTATATTTAGCGATCCTACGATGTGGAGTATCTACGAAAAAGCAGGGGTTCCTTCCGGAATAGGCACTACAAAATCCAATCTCAAAGATGCTATGGGACTTTTGGCCAAACAGCCTCTTAAACACCATCCTGGAGAGGCATTTACCTATGGCCTAAACATAGACCTTTTGGGATATTTAATTGAGATTTGGAGTGGTCAAAAATTGGATGTTTTTATGCGTGAACGTGTGTTTATACCTCTAGAAATGAATGACACTTATTTTCACGTACCAACTGAAAAACACGATAGAGTTGTTCCACTTTATGAATTTTCACAAGCTGAAAACAAAATAGAAAAAATAAATCATTCGATGTATGAAGGAGTGGATGCCAATTTCCCTAAGCTAAAAGGCACTTATCTATCAGGTGGTGCAGGCCTAAATTCTACTTTGGGCGATATGGCGAAATTTTATTCCATATATCTATCTGAAGGAGTATACAAGGGAAAACAAATTGTTAGTCCCAAAACAATAGAACTAATGCTTACAAATCAATTGGGAGATAATGTTGCAATTTCTCCAATGCCTCCCCAGCCCGAAAACTTTCAATTCAGTATTGGCGGCTTTTCAATAACCAATTCCAAAAACTCTTATCTATCATCTTTGAGCGAAGGTAGTTTCGGGTGGGGAGGTGCATTTAACACCCACGGGTGGGCCGATCCTAAAGAAAAAATCATTGCCCTGCTTTTTACCCAAGAATACCTTTCTCCACACTTTAGCATAGGCGAGGAATTTCAAATTGCGCTATATCAATCTTTGGTTAAAAAATAAAAGAATTCTATGAAAAAACATTTTCAAAAGCTTTGCCTCTTTTTATTTATAAGTCTTCTTTTTTCCTGCATTGAAAATAAACCAAAAAAGGAAGATTCAGTCCCTGAATTCCGAGTATTGGAAGTAAGGGAAAAAACTATCGATGTTACCACCTTGTTCGCTGCCAATTTAGAAGGTTTACAACAAGTTGAATTAAGACCATAAGTCTCTGGGTACTTAAAAAAAATACTGGTTGAGGAAGGAAAAAAAGTAAAAAAGGGCGATATCCTATTCGTTATTGACGATGAACCTTTTAAAGCTATTTTACAAAATGTAGAAGCTATTAATGCCAAAGAAAAGACCAAAGTAGAAAAGGCATCAATTGAATTAAAACGAATTGAAGGACTTGCTGAAGCCAATATAATTTCACAGGTTCAAGTGGATAAAGCACGACTGGATTATCAATCTGCATTAGCGTCCCTTCAAGAATCAGAAGCAAACAAAAGAAAAGCTGAAATTGATAAGAGGTTTACCCAAATAACCGCACCATTTTCGGGATACCTGAGCAGGATTCCATATAAAATAGGCAGTTTAGTCGACAATAATAGTACTGCCCCTCTAACTACTATCTCAAAAACAGATACCGTATATGCTTATTTTTCAATGAGCGAAATAGACTTTTCCAATTTTAAGAAGAATTATGAAGGCGGTTCAATCGAAGAGAAGATAGAAGGGATACCGCCAGTTAACTTGAAATTAGCCGGTGGTTTGGATTATGATTTGGAGGGAAAGATAGATATGGTTGATGGTCAGTTCAATACTGCTACAGGTTCAATTACATTAAGGGCTTCCTTTCCAAACCCCAATGGCCTAATTAGGTCTGGTAATACAGGAACTGTTGTACTACACAGAATAAGAAATAACACCATAGCCATACCAAAATCTGCAACTTATGAATTACAGGATAAAACCATTGTCTATAAGGTTGATAGTACAAATTATGTCCAAGCTGTTCCTATTGAGGTTTCCCTATTGGACAATGAAAATTATCAGGTCACTAAAGGATTGAATTTTGGTGATATAATCGTTGAGAGAGGTATTGACCGTTTAAAAGATTCCTTACGAATAACACCAATTCAAAAAAGCCGGACTGACCAATGATTTTAAAACTAATAAGCCGACCCGCTACCGCTACGGTAATTTCTATCATCATTGTGATTTTAGGATTGATTTCCCTTAAAAGCCTCCCGTTAGAAACCTTTCCAGATATAGCACCTCCATCAGTAGTGGTAAGTGCACGTTATCCAGGAGCAAGTGCTGAAGCAGTTGCTCGTTCTGTTGCCACTCCACTAGAACAAGCCATTAATGGTGTAGAAAATATGATTTATATGACAAGTACATCATCCAATGACGGTGTATTGAATATCACGGTTTTCTTTAGGCAAGGGACGGATCCAGATTTGGCTGCAATAAACGTTCAAAATAGAGTTTCTCAAGCCACCAACCAGATACCTATTGAAGTGGTGGAAACAGGAATCAGTACAACCAAACAAAATAACAGCAATATTATGATTATCGATTTGACGAGCTCAAATCCAAAATATGATGCTACATTTTTGAACAATTATGATTTGATAAACATTGTACCTGCAATAGAGCGAATTCCCGGTGTAGGAAAAGCGCAGGTGTTTGGAAGCAAAGATTATGCAATGAGGATATGGCTCAATCCAGAAAAACTTTTAACCTATAACCTTACTCCTCAAGAAGTTTTAAGGGCAATCGGACAACAAAACTTGGAAGCTGCTCCCGGTAAATTTGGGGAAGGGAGTTTTACTTCTTTTGAATATACCATTAAATACAAAGGGAAGATAAACAGAAAAGAAGATTATGAGAACATTGTAATACGAACGGATATTGATGGTTCTGTGCTAAAGCTTAAAGATATTGCCAAGGTAGAATTAGGCTCTTTAGACCACGCCTATGCGACAGCACAAACACTTGATGGTAATCCGGGTATTGGTGTGGCCATTTTCCAAACCCCAGGTTCTAATGCCAATGAAATTCAGACAAAGATTCTGGAATTTATGGAAATTGCTAAAAAAGAGTTCCCCGAAGGTATAGAGTATAAAGTAACGTATAGTACCAAGCGTTTTTTGGATGCCTCAATAAAACAGGTGAAACATACACTAATAGAAGCGTTTATTTTGGTCTTCATTGTTGTTTTTATCTTCTTACAAGATTTACGTTCTACCCTGATTCCCGCCATAACAGTACCTGTTTCCATCATAGGTACGTTCTTTTTTATGAATCTTTTTGGGTTTACGATAAACCTACTCACGCTGTTCGCACTTATTTTGGCCATAGGCATTGTAGTGGATGACGCCATAGTAGTAGTCGAAGCTGTACACCATAAACTTGAGAATGGTATTAAGGACAGTAAAAAAGCTACTCTTGGAGCAATGGGTGAAATAACGGGAGCTATAATATCCATTACCTTGGTAATGGCAGCAGTCTTTCTCCCTATTGGATTAATTGAAGGACCGGTAGGTGTTTTCTACAGACAGTTTGCGTTTACATTGGCTATAGCGATTGTATTATCTGCAATAAATGCATTAACATTAAGTCCTGTTTTATGTGCTTTGCTGCTAAAACCAAAAGACACTTCAAAACAATTAAGAACGAATTATAGGCAACGTTTTTATAATGCCTTCAACGCTGGCTATGATTACTTAAATGAAAAATATACTTCTGGCATTACCTTCCTAATCAGAAAAAAACCAATTGCTATAACAGGGCTTGTTCTTTTAACTATCGCTATTGCCTTTATGGTATTTAAAACACCAAAGGCATTTATTCCTACCGAAGACCAAAGTTTTGTAATGACCGCTTTTAATCTGCCACCAGGGACATCGTTGGAGCATACTAAAAGCCTAACCAAAAAAGCAAGTGAAAAATTAGCGGGATTTGAATCAATGTATTTTAATGCAATCGTTAACGGTAGTAACCTTTTAGAAAACACGGTTTCCCCGTCCTATGCTGCATCGTACTCCATTCTGGAACAACCTGACAACCGTGGTGAAATAAAAGATTTGAATGTCATTATGGATTCCATTCAACAGACTTTTGAAGACCTTCCCGAAGGAAGCGCATTTACTTTCTCTATGCCTACCGTACCGGGCTTCGGTAATGTGGATGCCTTGGAAGTTGTTCTAATGGACAACACAAGCGGAGCAATTAATGAGTTTTCCAAAATAAGCAATACGTTCATTGAAACTTTAAAGTCAAAAGAAGAGATTGCGGACGTATTTACCGCCTTCAATGCAGAGTTTCCGCAATTTTTATTTGAAGTTGATGAAATAAAGGCAAGCAAACTAGGCTTAACGGTAGAAGAAGTTTTGGAAACAATGCAAATTTACTATGGAAGTATTTACGCCTCAGACTTCAACAGGTTTGGAAAATATTACAGAGTTGTTGTTCAGGCAGAAGCTCCTTTTAGAACAGATGAAAGGTCACTTAACAATATAATGGTAAAGAATAACCTGGGAAAAATGGTTCCGATTAAATCCGTGGCCAGTTTAAAACGGGTTTTTGGACCCGAGGTAATCACACACTTGAATCAGGCAACTTCAATAAAACTAAATGTGAAGGCAAAAAAGGGGTTTTCAACAGGCGATGCAATAACGGCTATTGACGAAACTGCACAAAATTTACCAATAGGCTTTTCGCACGAATATATTGGGCTTGCAAGACAAGAACAGGAATCTGGAGGGCAAACGAGTTTTGTTTTTATCATTTGTCTTGTGTTCGTTTATCTGCTCTTAATAGCTCAATTTGAAAGCTATATTTTACCAATGGCTATAATACTATCACTCCCCACAGGAATCTTCGGGGTCTTCGCATTCATCAACTTGGTTGGTGTGAGTAATAACATCTACGTACAGATAGCTCTTATAATGCTCATTGGGCTATTGGCCAAAAATGCAATTCTAATGGTTGAATTCTCCCTTCAGCACAGAAAAAAAGGAAACACAATAGTCGATTCGGCAATTATTGGGGCAAAAATAAGGTTAAGGCCAATCTTAATGACTTCTTTCGCTTTCATAGCAGGGCTATTACCTCTTTTATTTGCTGGTGGAGCTTCGGAACAGGGAAACAAATCGATTGCTTCCGCAGCAATTGGAGGAATGCTCTTTGGAGTACTTTTAGGTGTCTTTATCATCCCTGTTCTCTTCGTTATTTTTCAAAATCTACACGAATACGTCATTAAAAAATCAAAGAGTTTAAAACTAGCATAGAATGATAAGAAATTTATACATATATATACTTATAGCTTTAATAGTTTCCTCTTGCGGAATCCCCAAGGAATATTCTCATAGAAATATACAAGTTCAAGAATTTTATAAAGTGGATTCTGCTGTACAAGTTGAAGGCAAAAAAAATGTTAATCTGAATCGAAAAACCTTTATAAAGGATACAGTTTTGAACAATATTATTGACTCTGTATTGGTCAACAACTACAGGGTGCTTATCGCCATAAAAACCGTGGAAAAGTTTGAGCAATCTGTTAAACAGTCAAAAGCAGCAAATATACCAGAACTTAATTTTCAGGTAAATGCTGAGCGCGATAATTTTTCAGATAACAGCCTGAATGGAAAACAAGGCTTTAATCTGGAAAATAGTTTGGGGCAAAATTATGTAGAAGATTATATAGCTGGCTTAACCCTTAATTGGCAACCTGATATTTGGTTAAAAAATAAAAACAGGAAAAAAGCTGCTATTGCATTATGGTTTAAGGAAAACGAAATTCTGAAAAAACTAAAATTGGATTTAGTAAAAAATACTATTCTAACATATTATGAGATTGCAGCTATAAATCAAAAACTAGAAATAGCGAATTCAAATCTCGCATTTGGCGACAGTATTCTTAAGGTTGTAAAGGTCAAAAAAGAGTTTGGTGATGCCAGTGAACTCGATGTGCAACAAGCCCAACTTCAAAGGCTCGTAATAGAACGTTCAATATTCGCATTCAAGGATTCACTTTCTATAAATTATAATCTTATGAAGTTGCTATTGGGCAATCCAGACGCGCATTTACAAGTTGTTGCCGAACTAGAAGATTTTAAATTTGAAAAAAATCTGACCTTGGGAACACCTAAAGATTTGTTGAAAACCAATCCTAATGTTAAAAAAGAAGGGTATGGTTTTGAAGAGAACTTATCGATGTTGAAAATCGCAAACGCAAATCGATACCCAAACATAAATCTTGGTGTTGCTGCTGGTTTCAATTCATTTAATAGCGGTAATTGGCTTGTAGCGCCAAGCAGTATATTTTCATCTGCTATTGGATCCTTCGTTCAGCCAATATTCAATAGAAGGAAATTGAAAACTGACTACAATATTGCCAAAATAAATCTTGAGCAATCCAGTCTTAAAATAAATAAAGAGCTATTGAATACTACAATCGAAGTTTCAAACAAGACAAATACTTATGCATCATTGAATCTAATCATAGAAAACAATAAAGAGCAGGTAGAGCTGCTTCAAGATGCGCTTAAGAATGCAAACCTGTTATATAAAGAAGGAATTACTGATTATTTACAAGTACTAATTGTTCAACAACAAAAACTAGCTGTGGAAATTAATCTTTTAGATGTAAGAAAGGCAATGATTGAAGCTTATATTAATATTTATACATCTATGGGATATACTTTATAGGAGTATAAAAATAAAGAAGTCCCAATACGGTTGAACCGTTATTTCTGGTAAATCCACAATAAAAAAGATTTATCCGTGACGAATAATATACAACATATATTGGAAGAGTATACTTCGGCTATTACTGATGTCAATGAAGGGAACCTGAATGATTTTTCCAATGTGGAAAAAGGGATTAGAATTTCTAGAAAACACCTTCAGAAGCTCAGGGTTATAATAAGGGAAGGTCAATTTGTCAACAAAGAAAATGAAATTCTGTTCTTTAAGAAGCAAAAACCCTTTATTTATGGATATTTAAAATTCTTTGCCAAGCTTTATAAATTTCTTTTAACAAAACCCAGAGGAACAGATAAATCTAAACGAACCTACATAGATACAGAAATAAAAAAACTGCAAGACTATTATTACTATAATAATGAGTTCATCAAATATTACAGACAGAATGCCACATTTTTGGACGAGTTTTATTTTTTACGTGGCAACGATAATATAGGGTTGATCGCCGACACTTCCCACTTTTATACAGATATGGAATTCTCTACCAGCCACGATAACGCTGTAGCTAAAATCATAGCATATGATTTACTGTTAAACCATTATACAAATGAAATTAATGAATTGAAAAAATCAACAAAAAAAATTTCAAATAATGCAAAACTACTGGAAAGCTTAAACCTTACTTGGACTTCAAACAAGATTGATTTGACCGAACTTGTTTATGCATTGATAGCTTCGGGAGCGGTAAAAGGAGATATTAAAGATTTGGCTACGGCCTTTGAGAAAATTTTTGGAATCGATTTAGGGAATTACTACCGGAGTTTTTTAGAAATCCGGGGGCGTAAAGAAGATTTAGCCAGATTTTTGGATTTGTTAAACAGAAGTCTCCTTAAAAAAATTGAAGAGGCGGATAATTAAATTTTTACTACTTACTTATTCTATTGTCTACACCCAAGTTGAAACCAACTTGGGTGTTCCTTTTTGAAATACCTATTGATATACCTTTAATACTCAAATCAGCTTTTAAACTATCAATCTGTGCCAAAATATACTAAATATCAAAATGTTAAAGTTGCTCCCAACTTGGTTTCATCTTGTGAATAAAACCCATTAATCCTATCCAAATTTGTAGAACGAAAGTCAAATCAGGTCAGGGGCTATCAAATTAGTTGACAACGAAGCGATAGTCCCTTTCTTTAAAACCGTTCTATTATGCCAACAAGTATTATTACCACCGACGACCTTCGGGAATTCAAAATGGAATTGCTCGATGACATTAAAAATCTTCTTGCTAAACAAGCAACTGGAAAACTTAAAAAATATCTAAAATCTTCCGAAGTAATGGACTTGCTTCAAGTCAGTCCAGGGACATTACAGAATCTTCGCATCAATGGTACGCTACCATATACAAAAGTTGGGGGCATTATTTACTATGATGCCGAGGAAATTCAAGGTGTGATGACCGCAAACCGTGTTCAGCACGGTCTAAAATCGTAGGTAATGAACTATATAAAGCTACTTAATGCGGCTTTTGAAAAGTTCTTTTTCGACGATCGCCTTAACCCAACGCACATAAGCCTTTATATGGCGTTGTTCCAAGAATGGAACAGCAGCCGCTTTGCGGATGAATTCTACGTGAACCGTCGGGATTTAATGATGGCTTCCAAAATCGGCTCAAAATCTACATACCACAGATGTGTTACAGAACTTGATTCTTGGAACTACCTCTTTTACTTTCCTTCCAACAATCCCTACAAAGGCAGCAAAATTAAGATGGCCATTATCGAGACAGGTGATGAACCTGTTACGGGACGGTACAGTCCCATATTAGAACAGATTGCGGAACGGTACCGTCCCATACGTGAACCAGTAGTGTACCAACACCATCCCATAAATGGACAAGTTGTGGACCCACACCGTCCCACCAGTGGACAAGCATTGGTATCTACTATAAACAATACCAAACAAGTAAACACTATAAAACAACCAAAGGGCTGGCAGGCCGTTATTGATTTTTTTATTGAAAAAAGTTTTAATGCTGATGAAGGAAAAAAATTCTTCGAGCATTATGAAACCCGAAATTGGCAAACGAGCGATGGAAAAGAAATTAGAGATTGGCGCGCCTTGGCCACAAATTGGATGGATAGAACCGAATTATTCGACGAGGAAAAAAATTCAAACAAAAAACAAGCGTCCCAAATCAAGGACAACTTGCGAACCACTAAAAACAAAGACTATGGACAACCCCTCTAAAATTACCGAAGGTGGCGTGGAATATTCGCTCGGAAAATTTGATGGCAAAAGCGTTCTTTACGATTTTGACCAAATCTTAATTTATCTAAATGCCAAGGGTAAGCTGTTATTTGGAAAGAACTTCAGAATTTATGATGAGGATACCGTAATCATTAGGAAACTTTGCCATTACTTCATCAAAGACAAAGAGAATTGCCTAAAGGATGATATAGATCCTGAAAAGGGCATTTTGCTCTCTGTGGATACACCGGACTAAGCTGACCCCTCTCCGGGGCGCAAATTTAGTGGCATCAACAGGAATATTAATTTACTGCCATTCCGGCGGATGCTGACCCCCTTCATATAAAAAGATAGCAAGTAGGAATACTTTATTCCGGAGCAAACTGACCCCCTTGTGCGGGTTTAGTGGATGTGATTCCGGAGCAAGTTGATCCCCCTTTGCTATTTTTATTCGATTTTGGTTTACTTGGTGTTTTTACACCAAAAGATAAACAATGGCAGGAAAACCAAAACGTATGAGCGCAGTAAAACAAATACTTAGAATGCACTTACAGGGCAAGGGGATAAAAACCATCGCACGTACCTTGTCCGTAAGCAAGAATACTGTTAAGGGCTATATCTCAAAGGCTTCCTTGGGTACCATCACTACCGAAGTTCTTTTAACTCTTGAGGATACGGCACTGGAGGCTATCTTTTTATCTGGAAATCCAGCCTATAAAGATGAGCGGTATGAACTCCTGAAAAACACCCTTGACTATTGCGACAAAGAACTGAAGCGGGTTGGTGTAAACCGCAAGGTATTATGGGAAGAATATCACGATAGTGCCCCGGATGGCTACAGTTACAGTCAATTCTGTTATCACCTTCAGCAATACCGTGGCACCCAAAATCCTTCGATGGTATTGGAACACCATCCCGGAGAGAAGCTTTATATTGATTACGCAGGAAAAAAACTCTCTTATATCGACAGGAATACCGGGGAAGAAATTTTTGTTCAGGTCTTTGTCGCTTGTCTTCCGTATTCGGATTATAGCTTTGCCATGGCCG
>Ga0314772_1001014_pt1 | contig 13424 bp, 10 predicted proteins | sample MetaGCBIW2018_FD_204520 | JGI IMG/M metagenome (GOLD analysis project Ga0314772, IMG submission 204520) | Cryopeg brine microbial communities from Beaufort Sea near Barrow, Alaska, United States - CBIW 2018 | ecosystem: Environmental > Aquatic > Marine > Coastal | place: USA: Alaska | collected... | reverse complement strand
GGAAATTTCATAACCAACCTGATCTCAGGATTGATTGCCTATTCTTTCTTCCCCAAAAAACCAAGTATCAAATATGATCACGTGATCACCTCCCAAATAACGCTATTTTAAAGTCGAACTCAGGTTACTACTTCCGCCACTGATATTCGTATTGCGAATCATATAATTATAATAAGGCATCACTTCTATATCGATGGTTCGGCTTCCGCTAAGATTCACAGAAATTGTGTCATTACTGGTTTGGTCATTTGTGATTTTTCTAAAAGGACCCTGATTATTGGGAATGATCATTTTGTAATCTCCCTTGAAGAGGGGAGAAGAATAGGAGCCGTCCTGATCTACAGCTACACCGATATTTCCAAGTCGCTGCCATCCTGACTCCCAAAGCTCGATATACACATCATTATAACTTACGCCAATCGGCTCGCCCTGATACACAATTCTGCCATCCAATTGAAAGCTTGGCTCATCGTAATTGTCATAGTTACAGGACATAAGGGAGGCCGCCATTCCCATCAATCCCAGTATATTTTTGAAATTTAACTTGGCAACTGAAAGGTTTGGTCCAGCATAGTGGGATCTATTCCCATCTGATGACAATACAATTCTGGGAGGTGAAGGAATCTTAGCCTAGATTTTTTAAAACAAACTTTAATGAGAGGGTAGGTTGCAATGATGGAGAAAACGAGATGAGATTCTTGCAAAAAACATGCATATTATTGCCCTGTTTAATTTCATTTGTTGGTTATATAGAAATAAAAATATTGTTTTGGTAAACTATTAACGATGAAGATTTACAAAGAAACAACTATTTTGGATATTGCCAGAGAGCTGAATGTGTCCAAGTCGACAGTTTCCCGAGCATTGAAGAACCATCATTCCATCGGGGAGGTTACCAAAAAGGCTGTTCAGGATCTCGCAAGAAAATACAATTACCATCCTAACAATATTGCGTTAAGTCTTTCTAAAAAATCAACCAAGACCATCGGTGTCATCGTCCCGATGCTTTCACATTACTATTTTTCCACTGTTATATCAGGAATTGAAGAGTTGGCCTACAAAGCCGGTTATAAAGTGATCATTTGTCAATCAGCCGAATCTTACCAACGGGAAGTAATTGTTTCACAAGCGCTTTTATCCAGTAAAGTGGATGGGTTGATTGTTTCTATCTCGCGTGAAACCAATAATTCGGATCATTTTAAGGTATATCAGGAGAAAAATGTGCCAATAGTTTTTTTCGATCGGGTTTGTTCAGACATGGAGGTGAGCAGTGTTACCATCGATGATTACCAGGGAGCATTCACTGCAGTGGAGCATTTAATAAAGGTGGGAAGGCAAAAGATTGCGCACTTTGCGGGACCACCTATGTTACAAATTTCAAGGGAAAGAATCAATGGTTATAAAGATGCATTGTTGAAACATGGAATACCTTTCGAGGAAAAGCTCCTTATTGATTGCGGTGAGGGTTTAGAACAGGATAATGGTAGCAACGCGGCTCAGAAAATGTTGGATGCTGGAATTAGGCCAGACGCTATTTTTGCTGTGTGTGATCCAATTGCAATTGGGGTAATGATAACCCTCAAGAAAAACAACTTCAAGATTCCAGATGAGGTAGCAGTTGTGGGGTTTTGCGATGAACCTATAGCAATAATTATTGAACCTGCATTATCTTCCTTGGTGCAGCCTGCATTTAGAATTGGAGAAATTTCCGTGGACTTATTATTGAACCAGATAAAAAGTCCGATCCCATTGGTGGAGAAGAAAGTGCTTACCGCAGAATTAAAAATTCGGCATTCCAGCCTATCATTATCTTTTTAATACATTTTGGCTCAATGTTTTCATGTTGTTCAATTAGTTAGTTTTTGATAGATATGAATTATTGATCCTTTTCAACTAAGAAATGAAATTTTATTATTAATTTACGCAACCGGTTGTGTAATCGTAATTTTCTTTTAAAGCCACGAAGAAGACTCATTGTCTAATTAAGGAATGGTAGTTTTACTTTAGAGACTTTACTGTTGAATTTGATTCCAGTAACCATAACCTTATCATAGTATAGTTTAACAAATGTTCATTTTATGAAACGAATTGTCTTTTTATTGATTCTGATTGGATTATTATTTCAAGCTTGTAATAACAAATTATTGGCAAGAGAAGGAAATTCTCCGGAGCCTGATATCCTTGAAGAGGGTAGAAGAGCGGAAGTGCTTTTCCTCGGACATGCGAGTGAGCATCACAATTCCAGACTCTATGCACCTTGGCTGGCCACTGCACTTTTCGAAAGTGGCATCAACATCACCTATACTGAAAAACTAGAAGACCTCAATAAGGAAAACCTAGCCAAATATGATGGCTTGGTGATCTATGCCAATCATGAGGTGCTTTCCAAAGAGCAGGAAGAAGCTATGAAAGGTTTCTTAGAAAGTGGCAAAGGGTTAATACCACTGCATTCGGCTAGCGGCTGTTTCACAAACTCCGAGTGGTATATCAAAACCATCGGAGGTCAGTTTGAATCCCATGGGGTCGGGAACTTTAAAACCAAAATCCTGGTGGCCGGGCATCCTGTGACCGAGGGCCTGCAGGATTTTGAGACCTGGGATGAAACCTATATACACACAAAAATCAACCCCGACATCCAAGTACTGATGGAACGGGTCGAAGAGGCTCAAATGGATCCTGATACAAAAGAACAAAAATACCGCTACCCTGAGGGTTCTAGTGTTAAAGAAGGTCACAGAGAGCCATATACCTGGACAAGGGAAGAGGGAAAAGGCAGGATATTTTATACTGCCTACGGACACAATGACAGCACCTGGCAAAACCCGGGATTTCTGAAACTGGTGAAAAATGGTATTTTCTGGGCCGTGGGTGATCAAGTTCGAGCACAAGTTGCCGCTTTGGAAATCCCCAATGTCTCCATTTATGATGAGACCATTTCAGATTTCACCAAAAGATATGAAGTGACAAAGATGCAGGAAGCTTTGGCTCCAGAGGAATCCAAAAAATTGATCCAAAGGCCAGTAGATTTTTCCATTGAGCTATTTGCAGCTGAGCCGGATATCCAAAATCCTATTGCCATGGCATGGGACGAAAGAGGAAGATTGTGGATCGTAGAGTCGGTGGATTATCCGAATACTTTCAAAGAAACCGACGGCCAATCCAATGACCGAATCAAAATCTGTGAAGATACCGACGGCGATGGCAAAGCTGATAAGTTCACCGTCTTCGCAGATGGACTGAATATTCCGACCAGTATAGTATTTGCAAATGGTGGAATTGTCGTGTCCATGGCTCCTGATTTTGTATTTATGAAAGATACTGATGGTGATGATATGGCTGACGTGAAAGAAGTTCTCATGACTGGCTGGGGCAAAAATGATACGCATGCCGGGCCTTCCAATTTACAATACGGATTTGACAATAAAATTTGGGGCGTGACCGGCTATTCAGGTTTTAATGGCAAAATGAATGGCAAACAGATGAGTTTTCCGCAGGGAATCTATCGATTTGATCCTGACGGAAAAGACTTTGAATACTTAGCCGGATCAAGCAATAATACCTGGGGACTGGGTTTCTCTGAAGACAACAACGTCTTCATGTCCACCGCAAATAATACGCATGCTGGGTACTATTCGATTCCAGCGAAATATTTACAGCGTGTATTTCCAAAAGCAGGAGAAGGAGAAATATCCCCTGAATTTGAGATTCAATCCATCCAGAAAATCGATGGGCATTACGATGCGCATGCGATGACCCCAAATCTGAGACAAGTAGATGTGGTCGGTGGATTCACTTCCGCAGCTGGATTTAGATTATATACCGCTAGAGATTTCCCGCAAGAATATTGGAACAGAATCGCATTTGTCAATGAGCCTACGATTCGTCTAACTCATCAGGCGATCATCGAGCCAAATGGAGCAGGTTTTAGCGAAAAAGACGGTTGGAACTTTCTCGCTAGTTCGGACGAATGGTTCGGACCTGTTCAGGCAGGAGTTGGCCCGGATGGTGCAGTTTGGGTCGCTGACTGGTACAATTTTATCATCCAGCACAACGTATTTGTCGAGCGTCAGGCACCATCAAGAATGATCCTGCCTTTTGAAGACCAACCACAGGGCCAAGGAAATGCTTTCCAAAGTCAGCTTCGAGATACGAATCACGGTAGAATCTACCGCATAGTATACAAAGACGGTAGCACCGAAAAACCGATGAAACTGGCAAAGGATGACGCAAAAGGATTGATAGCCGCTTTGAAAAATGACAATATGTTCTGGAGAATGACCGCTCAGCGTTTGCTCGTAGAGTCAGGAAACCAAAAGATTTTCGGAGATCTATACAAAATCGTCAAGGATAAATCTGTCGATGAAATTGGACTCAATAGCCCTGCTGTCCATGCCCTATGGACATTGCACGGATTGGGAGCATTTGAAGTAAAGAATGCTGAGGCAATCAAAGTTGCGACTGCTGCTTTGTCTCATCCAGCGGCAGGAGTAAGAAAGGCTGCCATCGCTGTATTGTCAGGTGATCAGACGACTACCAAAGCCATCCAAACTGCCGGTTTGACTAAAGACTCAGACCTAAACGTAAGAATGCATGCGATCTTGAAGATGGCAGAAGTACCGGGAAGTGCAGAAGCCGGAGCTATGCTTTATCAGGCGAGTTTGGATGAGGTGAATGCCAAAGACGATTGGTTGCAAAAAGCGATTTTTGCGGCGGCAGCCGAGCAGGGTAAATTCTTCCTTGATGCAATTGGTTCTGACAAAACTAACCTCACTAATAGATTGGCAATGGCGGTGACAAGCGAAAAATATGAACTGGGTAAAAGAAGCAGCCTACAGTATTCTCCGAATGTCAAAAGCAAGGCAATCTCTATTTCCACACAGATTTCACAAAGACAAGAAGAAGAGCCTTTCGGTGTGATCATCGCACATGGAGATGCTAAAAACGGGTACTCTTTTTACTTGGAACAAGGTAAACTTCACTTTGTGGTGAAGCAAGAAGGCAAGAAATTCGAAGCTGTGACCAGTGCTGCTCTTCCAGAAAGCTATGAAACACAAGCAACCATTGCTCAGGATGGAAAAATGGAAATCTTGGTGGACGGAAAATCCTTGGCTACAGCGAAAGCAAATGGTGCTTTTTCAGGAAGCCTTGCACCAAGCGTAAGATCCGGACGTGACTTCGGAGGAGATAAAAATGTGGGTTCTTACAAAGATGAATTCGCTTTTGAAGGCAACCTGAAAAACGTAGTATTAGAGTTAAAATAAGTAAAATATGATTAAAGCGACCTTATTTCCCATAGCAGCGATGCTGTTGTTTGGGAATTGGTTTTATACTAAAGAGATGAAAGCACCTGAGGCAATTGCTCTTTGCGAAGTAAAACCAATTATCAAAAACACAAACCAACCAACGAGTACGATCCGAGTGGAGCGAAATCAGGATGAGCGAGTGACCACGGTTGTAATGGAAATCGTGCCCGAGATGATGAAGTTCAGTCTGGATACTTTCAAAGTGAAGGCGGGCGACAAAATTATCTTGGAGATCGATAACCTGGATGGCATGCAACACAATCTGCTGATCGCAAAGCCAGGCACTCTGGACAAAGTCGGCGCTGCTGCTGATGCGATGCTTCGTGATCCAAAGGCTTCTTCTAAATTCTATATTCCTGAAATTCCTGAAGTACTTTTCTCCACCAAAATGATCGGTCCACAGGAATTGTACACCTTAACTTTCACTGCACCAACGGAGCCTGGTAATTATCCTTTTGCCTGCACGTTTCCAGGTCACTGGAGAATGATGAATGGCATCATGGTCGTAGAAGGGTGAAAGAGCTGGAAGTTGGAGGTGGGAAAATAGAAACATAGTGATCAGTATTCAGTGATCAGAGCCAACAAAGTCAAGCGATCTGTTCTTAGGCAGTAAAAAGTGTCACCTAAAATCATGTCGTAATAAAATAGAGAAACTGAAAGTCTGATTCTGGGATGTTACCGATTCCCCTTTCAAAGGAGCATAGAGGCTGTCCCGAAGAATTTCATGAGTGATTTAAAACTCAGTTTAATCCCAAGATTTCTACCAATTAGTAAAATATTAACCTTACTCCCAAAACATGAATCTTAAAAAATTAGTATTCCATTTTCTTAGTCTGATGCTGGTATTTGGGCTGGCTACAAGCCTGCTGGCTAAAGAGAATCCTGCCTTCAAAAAACCTATTAAAGTTCTGATGGTTGGCGGTGGTTCATCGCATGATTTTGACAAATGGTACAAAGAGGCTGACGTTGCCACTTTGGAAAAAGATGGCTTGGCGGAAGTCACTTATACCGACGACCCATCGACCATTTTGCAATACCTTCCAGAAATAGATGTGCTGTTTTTGGCAAATAATCAGCCTATTGCTGACAAGGCTACTCGCAAGGCAATTTTTGCTTTTGCAGAAGCTGGAAAAGGCCTGATCTTGGCACATCCCGCAATCTGGTACAACTGGAATGACTGGCCAGAATACAATAAAAAAATGGTTAGTGGCGGATCTAAAGGGCATAATGCATACGGCAACTTCAATGTAGATCTTACCGAAAAGCATCCTGTGACTAAAGGACTTCCGCCCCATTTCGCACTGGATGACGAGCTTTACTACTTCAAGGTAGATGCGGCTGGCCCAGGAATCCAAATTCTCGCCAACGCAAGCAATGCGCAGACGGATCCATTTCCTTCCATTTTCATTGTAAAAAATCCTAAGGCTAAGATCGTAGGCATTGCCTTAGGTCATGATGCAGCTTCTCACGACCTGAAAGCATACAAAACGCTAATCCGAAATGCCGTAACCTGGGCTGCGAAATAAAAAGCTCAACCTGTTGAACCTATCTTTTTTAACCCTAAAATTAAAACCTAAAGCATATACTAATGAGTCAAAAACAGATCACTGTAGTTATAGTCGGACTTGGTTTCGGCAAGGAGTTCATTCCAATCTATCAAGCACATCCAAACGTCAAAGCCGTTGGTATTTGTACCAGAAACCCAAAGACAATCGATGAGTTGGCAACCAAGTTCAACTTGGACAGGAACTTATGCTTCACCAACTTCGAAGATGTGCCAAAGCGAGATGACGTGGACGCGATTCACATTGTGACGCCTGTGCCAGATCACGCCCGGATGACTTTGGCTTCTCTGAACTCGAATAAACATACCGCATGTACAATCCCGATGGCGATGACAAAGGAAGATTGTGCGGCAATCGTGGATGCGAAGAAAAAATCAGGCAAAGTCTATATGATGATGGAAACCGCACTTTACACACGTGAGTTTTTGTACGGTCTGAATTTGGCGGAAACAGGGCAGTTGGGCCGAATCCAGATGGTTAGAGGATCGCACATTCAAGATATGAGCATGCCAGGATGGGATGAATATTGGAAAGGTTTCCCACCGATGCTGAACGGCACACACGCTATTTCTCCGCTTTTGAGAATCAACAAAACCAAAGCTGAAACAGTAGTTTGTCATGGATCGGGTCGATTGAGCGAAGATCTTGCAAGTCGTCATGGTTCACCATTTGCGATGGAAACTGCTACGTTCACACTAAAAAACTCAGACGTAATAGCAGAAGCTACTCGTTCTCTTTTTGACGTGGTACGCCAGTACCGTGAGTCGTACGATGTATATGGTACCAAGATGTCCTTCGAATGGGAGCAGTTGGAAGATGAAAGCCATGTGATTTTTGATGGGGGAGAAAATGCAAGAAGAATTGATGTGCCGGACACAGATGATTTATTGATCGAGCCGATCAAGCATTTCACCAAAAGACAAACAATCGACGATCCAAACCACGTTTCCTTCTTGCAAGGCGCTGGACATGGGGGTTCACATCCACATTTGGTGCAGGAATTCATCGCAGCAATTGTGGAAGGAAGAGACTCCGCAGTTGATGCCACCACCGCTGCCAACTATACCTGTGCGGGAATTTGCGCGCATGAGTCTGCAATGAAAGGCGGAGAGAGAATTCAAGTTCCCACCTTTGATTAAATAACTGATGCAATTTGGAGTAAGTACATTTTTATGGGTATCGCCTTTCGATACCCATTCTTTTGATCTTGTACACAAGGTGAAGGAGATGGGATTTGACATCATCGAAGTGCCCGTGGAAGATACGGATTTGGTGGATTGGGATGCTCTGAAAAAGCTCACCGACGAACTTGGTTTACACGTGCGCATCAGCGGAGCATTTGGAGCAGATCGGGATGTTTCCAGCGAGGATCCTGCGATCAGAGCAAACGGTCTAAAGTACATTGAGGATTCCATTAAAATCGCAGCAAAAATGGGCAGTCCTTTATTCGGCGGCCCGCTGTATTCAGCTGTGGGAAAACTTCGGTCTATTTCGGCTGATCAGAAAAAGCAAGAGATCGATTGGTGTGTGGATAGCTTAAAGAAAGCCAGCAAAACTGCAGAAGAATATGGGGTTACGCTAGGATTGGAGCCTCTGAATCGCTTCGAGAGTGACATGGTGAATACCGTGGATCAGGCGTTGGAAATTGTGAAAGCAGTAGATTCACAGTACCTGAAAATCCAGCTCGACACCTTTCACAACAACATTGAAGAAAAGAATATCGCAGCTTCCATTCGCAAGGTTGGCAAGGAGTTGCTTTGCCACGTGCAGGGAAATGAAAGCGATCGCGGAACTCCAGGCACAGGGAACCTAGCCTGGGATGAGATCAAAGAAGCATTGGAGGAAATTGGCTACCAAGGAGCAATGGTGATCGAAACTTTCGGCGCAGTATCCAAGGAAATGGCTAAGGCCACTTGCATTTGGAGGCCTTTGGCAAATAGCCCCGATGAATTGGCGAGCGAGGGCTTGGCTTTTTATAAGAAGCAATTTGGTAGCTAACTTATAAATATTTTCAATTGTTGAAGGTTTCCACTTCGCTCAACCTGACAGTAGTAATAAGAGCGAAGTAGATATGTTTGTATCCTCGAGCGAAACACAAATGGCTGTCACCCTGAGCAAAGTCGAAGGGTCATGCTAGCTTTTTTTAAAGTTTGAAACTTTGGAAAAGCTTATACCCACATAATTACCCACTAGAATATGAACTTGATACATATCCTTATCACAGCATTTTACCTTAGTCTGAGTCACGTTTCGGCTCCAGAGAAAGAAACAATTCTGCTCGCTGATCCGACGATTTTCTATCATGGCGGTTCTTATTATCTCTATGGCACTAGCGGTAATGATAAAAATCTAGGCTTCGAAGTGTACGTTTCCAAAAATCTAACGTCTTGGAAAAAATCGGAGGAAAACGATGGTTACGCACTTAAAAAAGGTGATTCCTATGGCAATATTGGTTTCTGGGCTCCTCAGGTTTTTGAGTTCGAAAGCAAATTTTACATGGCTTACACTGCCAATGAGCACATCGCTTTCGCAACTTCTGACAGTCCGCTGGGACCATTCACCCAATCGGAAAAGAAAGCTTTAGAAGCTCCCGTGAAGCAGATCGACCCCTATGTCTTTATTGATTCTGATGGGAAAAAGTACTTGTATCATGTTCGCTTAACTGAGGGAAACCGCCTGTATGTAGCGGAACTAAAGGATGATTTCTCGGGAATCAAAGAAGAAACCTTGACCTATTGTTTTGATGCGGATGAGCCTTGGGAAAACACTGCAAAATCAGATTGGGCAGTATCTGAAGGCCCTGCGATACTTAAGCACCAAGGCTTGTATTATTTCATTTACTCCGCCAACGACTTCCGAAATCCAGATTACGCAGTTGGCTATGCGGTGAGCAAAAGCCCGATGGGTCCCTGGACAAAAAGTCTTAACAATCCGATTTTCGACAAAGTGGATGCTGGAATTAATGGTTCGGGACATGGAGATTATTTCGTGGATGCAAAGGGAAGACTGAGATATGTTTTGCATACACATAATTCTGCCGATAAAGTTTCCCCTAGAAAAACTGCCTTAATCGAACTGGAATTTACCAAAAACGGAAATGAAATAGAGGTTTTGAAAGTGAAGAGGGGTAGTCTTGACTTTCTTGAAGTAGATTGAAAGAATGACCGATATTAGGTGTCCGATGAGCGATGTCTTACCTTTCGAATCCGCTCAGGGTGAAAAGCGTGTCAGTCTGAGCCAAGCCGAAGGCAGCTAAATATGAATTTCTACAAATAAAAACTCTGGCCTATGCCCAGAATACTTACCAAATTAAATGTTTCGGTCTGTGGACACACAGACCGAGGCAAGAGCAAATGAGAGAGAAACCTCTAATCCTAATGCTTGGCTGCTTCGACACAAAAGGTGAGATTTTCGCTTTTCTGCGAACATGTCTGCTGGATCAGGGAGCCGAAGTTCTGGGAGTGAATGTGGGCGTTTTGGGTACTACGAAGCTCTTCCCCGTACCTGTGGAAGCAGCGGAGATTTGCGAAGCATCGGGAGAAAACCTAGAGATTATTCGAAGAAAGAATGACCGAGGACTTGCCATGGAAGTTATGGGCAAAGGCGCAGAAATTTCTGTCAGCAGACTCGTAAGGGAGAAAAATATTAAAGCCGTAATTGGTATGGGTGGTGGAGGTGGAACTTTCATTTCACTGAGCGCTATGAAAAGTTTACCGCTTGGTTTACCTAAACTCTGCATCTCCACTTTGGCAAGTAAGGATATTTCAGCGCTGGTCGGAGTGAAAGATATCGTACTTATCCCATCTGTGGTAGATGTGGCTGGATTGAATAGCATTATTCAGCCAATAATTCAGCAAGCAGCTGCAGCGGCTGTTGCAATGGCAAAACTAGCTATCAAACAGTCTTCAACTTCAAGCAAGCGCATTGCGATCAGCATGTTTGGGAACACGAGCGCTTGTGTGAATCATTGCACAGCTATTTTGGAAGCGAGAGGTTACGAAGTGATGGCCTTTCATGCCAATGGAATCGGTGGCAAAGCTATGGAGAGTTTAATTCTGGAAGGGGTTTTTGACGGGGTATTGGATGTGACCACCACCGAACTCGCAGACGAATTGCTGGAAGGAATCTGTAGTGCCGGAACTGAGAGATTGCTGGCTGCAGGTAAAATAGGCATTCCCCAAGTAGTAGTTCCTGGTTGCATGGATATGGTGAATTTCGGAACAATGGAATCTGTACCAGATACGTTCAAAGGCCGTCAAATGTACAATTGGGCACCAAATGTGACGTTGATGCGAACTAATGCAGAAGAGAACCAGGAGCTTGGGAAACTCTTGGCGGATAAGCTCAACCAATCGAAGGGAGAGGTTGTGGTTTTATTTCCGGAAAAAGGCCTTTCGCAGATTGATTCAGAGGGTGATATATTTTATAATCCAGAAGTGAATAAAGTTCTTTTAAACTATATACAGAAAAACCTAATCCCACAAATATCCTTTGAAAGATTACCTTTTCACATCAATGAAAAAGAATTTGCTAAAGAAGCGGTGGAAAGGTTACTGGGGTTGATGAAGTAATAATTAATATGATTATCCGCAATTATGCCAGTAGCCATAGTTTCTTTAATTAACGCGCTGGAAGACCGAAGACAGGAGACCGAAGTGGCCTTGATCAGTGGGTTTACCAACTCTTGTGATGCTTTTGACTTCTTACTGGTAGAAAAGCGGATATACTCAAAAACCAATGAATGTTTCGGTCTGTGAGACAAAGACCTAGGCTAAGGCTTATCCCACAATTGCTAATCAATGGTGCGCTCTGTAGAAAACTTGGTCAACGAGTATGTCGAACTACGATGTCCTGCGCAGTTAAGAAAAGATTTTAAGAAAAAAAGATAAACGATAAAAAGTAGAAACTATGCCAAATCCATGGACAGGAAAGGGGAATCCCTATACCAGACAGGAAGTTCGAGATCGACTTAAAAATACATTGGCGCAGAAGAAAGCCATTATCGCTGCGGGTGCAGGAACAGGAATCTCTGCGAAATTCATAGAAAAAGGTGGAGCTGATTTGTTGATCATTTACAACTCAGGCCGCTTCAGAATGTCAGGTCACGGCTCCACTGCTGGGTTGATGGCCTATGGCGATGCTAATGCTGTAGCGATGGAAATAGGCGAATTTGAAGTCCTGCCTGTGGTGGAAGAAATACCAGTAATCTGTGGCGTTCACGGTTCTGATCCACGCAGACGTATGTGGCATCATCTGCTGAAAGTGAAGGAAATGGGATTCTCTGGAGTCAATAATTTCCCCACCCATTCCATTGTTGATGGGCATTTCCGTCAGGTACTAGAAGAGACTGGAATGGGCTTCGATAAGGAAGTGGAAATGATTCGGATTGCAGATAAAATGGATCTATTTTCCATCGTATATGTTGCCACTCCCCAAGATGCAAGACAAATGGCTGAAGCTGGAGCAGACGCCATTATTTCCCATGTGGGAACAACCGTGGGAGGATCTATAGGAGTTACTGGAGCGAGCTGTAGCATGGATGAAGCCATAGCCCGAACGAATGACATCGTGGCCGCCGCCAAAGCTGTGAACCCCGATTTATTCTTCCTAGCTCATGGTGGGCCGATAAATACCCCAGAGGATGTTCGGATCATTTTGGAGAAGGCCAACGTGCATGGATTTGTAGGCGCTTCCTCTCTGGAAAGAATGGGTGTGGAGGAGTCTCTGACGAATTTGACCAGAGAATTTAAAAAGTTGACGATTAAATAAAAAGAAAGTATTTGCAACGTGGTCTGTGTTGGCACAGACCACGTTGTTAATCGACATCTGATTAATGAGTTGAAAGCAATTCTTTCACTATTCTGCCTCCAAGATTACCAGTCCCTCCAACCACAACTATAATTGGGTTGCTCATTTTATTGTATATGATTTGTCAATCCTATTACTTTTCGACAGTAGGAGAAGGTACGCTTAACGATTAATATATGCTTTACACAACAGTAAAATCGGTGATGATCTCTGCAAATTAAATTACTCTTTAAATAATTTCCGGCTTACTTTAACCCTGATTCGAGGACAATTAATGTAAAAGATAGTACTTATTTTTTCGACTTCAGGTTCCAAATTTACCTTTGCCTTATACTGAATCTACTTTGATATGATATTCATATTTATACATTTCGCTCGTTAGATACTAATGCCAATTCCAAAATTTCAAGGGTTGCGTTTAAAAGTCCGGAATAACTTATGTTCCTTATATTCTGGATGGTCTTTTTTGAAAGAAAGAAAATTCCCTTCCAACATTTCTATATCTCTCCCTTTATATGTCAGTGTTGTAAATTCAAACGCGGCGTTTTCCGTTTGGTAAACGTAAGTTGTATATAATCCTTGGGTAAAGACATGTATAAACCCTGAAAAGACATTACTAAGTGTCAAGTTTCACAAGGTTGTTAATGGAAGTTGATTAAAACTAGATTGTAAACTTAGAATTTTAATTTTAAATTCCTCAGGTGTTATTTTAAATAATTCTGGTTCTATTTCGTACCATCTTTCAACA
>Ga0314772_1001011_pt1 | contig 13434 bp, 23 predicted proteins | sample MetaGCBIW2018_FD_204520 | JGI IMG/M metagenome (GOLD analysis project Ga0314772, IMG submission 204520) | Cryopeg brine microbial communities from Beaufort Sea near Barrow, Alaska, United States - CBIW 2018 | ecosystem: Environmental > Aquatic > Marine > Coastal | place: USA: Alaska | collected... | reverse complement strand
CGCAGCAGGATCAATGGCCTTCATCTGGCCATCGAAGCATTCGACGATGATCTGGTGCAGGCCTCCCGGCATATTCAGCGACGGAACCGCGACCAGATAGGCGCCATCGTTCTGGAAGAAAGGCAGGTCCGCGGTATCGAACGACTCGAATGGGATACCCAGGCGGTCTAGCGCTTCACGGGTACTCACTCCGCCCCCGAAATACCATTCGTGGATCTGATCAATCACAGACCCTGCGGGCTCTGCCTTGATCATTGCCAGGCAGGTCGAGAAGCATGTGTTCATGGTCGGTTGCATCTGGTGCCCAATCAGAAAGGTCATGCAACACTCCTTTGGCCATAAATCGCCATCATCAAGTCTTCGGGGTGCGGCAGCAGCAGGCCCAGGCATTCCGCGCAGTAGGCGTCCAACAGCTCCAGATAGGTCGTCATCTGCGTCACGTTGAACTTGCGCGTCTTCGCCCTGCCGACCTTGTACCGGGTACCGTCTGGCAGCTCGACTGCGTGAACCTCTGCAGGCCAGAGTTTCGCCACAAGGATGTCGTGCCACTCTTCCGAGGCTGCAATCTGTCCATGGGTATCGCGCATGTGCTGCTGAATGGCGCCGTTCCACATCCAGAGCAATCTGTTTTGCGCATCGCTGCGCTTGCTGCGGATCTCGGTAATGACCACCTTGTGCGGCTTCTCCTGGGGGAGTGCCTGCAGGAAGCCGACAACGCGCTGACGGTCCCGGTCGGTTCTGATTACGAGTTCGGTCACTTACTACCCTCCTTTACCCAACGGCGAACGCGCATCTCGCAAGCGGAAATGAGACAAACGCCATTGGCCATGCCGAGATGGGTTTTAGGTGAGCCGCAGCCGCAGAAGCACTTTGGCGGACGGCCCGGACGCTTGGGGCGAGCTTCCATATAGCGGACATGGTTCGAGCTGCCGAACCGCTCCCATCCATTCATACCGCCACGCATAGCTGCCGAACGTGCGGCGGGCGATAGATCGTTGATTCCGCTCATACCAGCACCAAGCAGGTAAACAGGGTCAGGGCCCCGGCAATGAATATGGCCACCAGCAGCGAGGCTATGCATGTGCACACCTTGCCGATCATTCGTGAGCGCATGAGCTTGTCGGTCACGGTCATTTGGCGGCCCTCTTGATCACAGGGACAATCTGCCCGAGACCACTGCGCTCAAGCGCGACCACGTTTGATAGGCCGTAGGCAACAAGGCAGATTGGCGCGCCAGAGTTAAACGGTGCTCTTGTTCCGCATACCCTGTGAAAATGCGGCCGGCCCTCGATGAAAAGAACCGCGTCAGCGGCACCCCATACGGTCTTGAAGAACATGACCGTCTCTGTCCTCGCCGGGATCAGCGCAATACCGTTTCCGTGATCGGACAGCCGCTGCATCCACTTGATAGCCTCGCGACCAAGTGGCGGATTCATCCAAACTCTTCCGGCCCAATCCTTTTTCAGCCCGTCATCTTCAACGGTGTAATGGATTGCGGCAGTATCCCAAGGCCGATTGATCGGCGAGCAGGGATCAAGGTCGAAGCTCCCAAGCGATTTAAGGATGTCTGGCGGCGTCAACCATTCATCTGTACCCATCACGGGCGACTGGTGCCCTGACATGCTCATAGGGCAACCTCCCTCAACTGCGGAACCATCGACTCTTTCAGCACACCGTTTTCCAGATACCGCATGTGACGGCCTCGGATCAGGGTCAGGGGTGAGCGGCTGGTGATTTCGTATCCGTCTTCGATGTATTTGGCTACGAGGGCGCGTAGGTCTAGCTGCATGCGGGGTGATTGGTTTTTCATATCGCCTCACTCAGTCCGGTGGATTGTTCTTTTTCGCCTGAATACTTCACCCATGGGCGCGGTCGGTGGCCGTCACGCTCGAGGTATTGGGCAGAGCCAGGGTCGAACCAAAGGGCAATGTCGCCCTCCACGCCGGTCAGGCGCTGCTTGCTGATAACCATCTTCACGTCTGAGTGATGATCGAATTCGGCGCTTCCCTGCTTTCGGGCCTGCTCCTTTTTCTTGTTCCGCCAGACCGTAATCACGTTGTCCGCCAGGTCGGTCAAAATTGCCCCACCGCGCACGTCCAACTTGCCCGGTGGCCGCGACTCGTCGTCTGCCTTGCGAGGGTGAGCGACCAGATGCACATGAACGTCCATCTCGTGAGCGAAGCCCACCAGCGCCTCCATGGCGGATTTCTGGCCGTTGTAGTCGTCCTCTGCCATGCCCAGCTTGGCGAGGCTGTCAACGATGAAATGGGTCACTCCGTAGCGCCTTGCGGCATAGCGGAAGGTGTCGAGCATTTCGTCGGTCTTGGCTGACCCCACTTGGTCATAGATCCAGAGCGATTCGCCCAGGCCTTCCATGATTGCCGTGACATAGCCGCGTGACGGGTACGCCAGCCCCGCCGCCTGCTTGACCATGCGCTGCAAGGTGCGTCTGGCGGGCATCTCCATTGAGGCAATGCAGAACTTGGTCTTGCTGACGTGCATGCCGTAGAACGCGATGTAGTTCAGCAGCTGCGACTTCCCATGGCCTGACCAACCAGTCCAGACCGTGACCTCGCTGCCTCTGAACCTGATAATCTCGCGGGTCTTCTCCCAAGGGAGCTGCATACCCATCTGAACCGGGTTGCGCTCAAAGAACTCATCCATGACCACTTTGGTGAAGTCGCTCGCACCTACCAGCTTCTCGGGGTCGATGCTCTTGGCCTTGGCGTAACGCTGGTCGATGTCATCCTTGGTGTAATACAGGGCATCCAGCGCCGTGTTGAAGTCCTTGCAGCCCAGCGACAGCACCCGGCACCGTTCGCGGCCAAGGCGCTTGATGATTTCGTCTGAGGCAATGCGGCCCGGCTCGTCGTCGTCCATGGCGATATAAATCACGTCGAAGCGTTGCAGGTTCTCGAACTCGTGCTCGATCCATGACTGCTTTGCGCCACCACCACCGCCCATCGGCACGGACAGAGCTGGCCTGCCGTACTGCCACGCGGTCATCGCGTCAATCTCGCCCTCGGTAATAGTGACCTCTCGGGCGTCACCGGGTATCGACTGCCAGCCAAAGAGGCAAGGCTCAGATCCGGCAGCGGCCATGATCTTTTTCTTGCCGTCCACGCGATCAACGCTCAAGGATTTCCAGTGGATCAACGTGCCGTCGCGCAGGAACGGGAATATGATCTCCCGGCCCTTTTCGCCGATCTTGAACGCGGCAATGGTCCGGTCCTCAAGTCCCCGCCCTGCCAGGTATTCCATGACCGGGCTTTTCGGCTTGGGTGCTGCGCACTTGGGGCGCTCGGGTCTGGCGTATTGCTTCTGCGCCGGACGGGCGAGGGCTGGCTCGTTAACCCCAATGTATTTCTTGGCCTGATCCATCGCGTCTTTGAGATTGCAGCGGTTCACTGCGGCCCACAGGTCCAACAGATCGCCGCCCGTTTCACCTGATGCGAAGTCCTGCCAGACGCCAACCTTGTCGCCCTTGAGGCAGACGCCCATGCTCTTGCCGGGACTGCCGTCAGTGCCGCCTACGCGCCACTCTGAGCCCTCGCGCTTACCGCCTGGGAGCAAGTACGCGCAGACCTCGTTTGCCCTGTCAGCCAAGGCCTGTGCCAGTTGTGAAGGGGTCATCAGTGCGCCCCCGGCATCAGGTAGCCTGTCTCGCGGCTATGCCTGCCCTCTTCGCACACCTCACGAATACCGGCATCCCATTCGGGGTGATAGAACTGGCCAGGCTTGAGCGGTGGCCGATCTTCCTTGGATGGGAACTTGTGGATGTTCGAGTTCAGCGCTTCGAGCCAATGCTCGTCAGGGCCGAGGAATGTTGCCGCCAGCTTGACGAATGCGGTGCCAGCCTTGCCCTGGGTGCGGAGCTGTTCGGCGTAGCGCTCTGCCGCCATGGTCAGGTCGGCGTGTTTTGCCCCAGCCCTGAGCCTTGCCCGCCAAGCTTTGTGCGCGGCTTTCTTCGAGTTCGATCCTTCACGCTTTGGGTAGGCTTTCCAGAACACCTCGAACTCGGGAGGATAATCGCTCGTGCTATCGCCAGATGGCACAAGGGGTTTTTCTTGTTCTTCTTCTGTATCTGTATCTGTATCTGGTGGCGTTACTGTAACGTTACATGGCCGTTTCGCTTCCTTTTTCTTGCGCTCTCGGTGTGCTGCAACCCTTGCCGCGCTTGAGTCTGAGACATACTGACGCTTTTCCCAAGCGACCGGGCGCAGGTCTTCATCAACCAGTCCGCGATCTATCAAAAGCGCCTTTGTTGCGGCCATTTCTTCGTTACTGATGCGTAACTGAAACGCCACTTCTGTTTCATGTAACGTTACATCGTCGTTACTGCAACGCAGGCATAACAGCATGACGAAACGGCGTTGCTCAACCTCTGAAAGCATCTGTACCTTCGGGTCTGTTGCGAACTCTGAGTACATACGGAACCACGGATTTGCCATGTCAGATCTCCAGCTCTTCAACGATGCGGGCGATGAAGTCGTTGTAGGGCTCGGTGAACTCATACCCTTTGGATGACATCTCGAAGCGATACCGCTTTGCGCAGCGGTACACCTCCAGCTTCTGCCGGTAATTCAGGTTCAAATACAAAGGGTCGCGGTAGAAGGTCGGGAAGCATGCAATCGGCGCCCTGTCCTTTCCTGCCTGCGAAGCGTCGATGGCATCCATAAAACTTTTGCCTATCGGGTCAATGTTCATATAAGATTCCCAATCCTAGATGTTGCTGTACCGAAGCCACCTTGCCCGGTGGCTTTTTTATGCCCGAAGGCTTTTGATGTTCTTCTGCTGCTCCAGAAACGCTATCTGGTCTCTCAGCTTCTGGATCTCATCTACCTGCCCGACGAGGTACTTCTCGGCCAGGTACTTGACCGGCTCGATGTCCTTGGTTGCCTCTATGTATTTCTCGAAGTCATCCAGCGTGAACCGGCGCGAGTCGTCAGGGTTCTGTGCCAGCTTGCGGCTCAGATCCGATGGGCTGTAATCCATATCAGCCGCGATAGACTTCTGCGGACGGCCCAGCTGATGCACCCTGGCGGCAATGAATTCGCGGCATGAGCCGTAGCTGGTGACCAGGCTTGCGTCAAAATCGATCAGTAATTGCATCTTTCTGTCTCCCCTAGAATCCTGTTGTTTCCTGTAGAGCTTCGGCGCAAATAAAAAGCGTCAGGCGACTGCATCCTTTGCCTCAACTGGATAAAGGTCTGGACGCAGCTCGTGACGAGATACGCCGCTGGCCTTCTCGATGGCCAGGACACGCTCTGCAGGGACTTTCCCCGAAGCGTGCATCTTGTTAACCGCCTGGCTCGACACGCCAAGGATCTTGGCTAAAGCGGATTGACCGCCTACCTGCTCGACAGCCTTGGAAATTGCACTCATGGACACACCTCATTATCAACTTACGGTTGATGTTAAACGTCAACTGACTTTTGATCAAGCTCCGTGTGACTATCAATCCATGGTTGATACTCAGCGGATACGGGAAGAGTTTTCAGCGCGGCTAAACACTGCGCTTGATGGCGTGGCTGGCGTCAGGAAGGGGCGCGGGCGTAATGTCGATCTGGCTGCACTGATCGAGGCGAAAGGAGGAAAGGCGAGCACCCAGGCAACCCACAAGTGGATCAATGCTGAGTCAATGCCCGGCAAGGGCAATATGAGGACGCTAGCCGAAGCTTGCGGTGTCCGAGTCGAATGGCTTGAATACGGCGAAGGATCGCAAGACAAGGAAGGCGATAACAATAAAAAACAGGGACGGGAGAGCAACGTGATAGCTGCTGATTTCTCCGCTAGAAGCGATATGGTTGATATACCCCGGCTGGATGTAGCTGGATCAATGGGTAAAGGCCTGATCAGGCCAGATGACTATGAGGATGTAGTGGATAGGCTGCGCGTCAGCACTGGATGGCTGCGCAAGAACGTCAACGCGACCAACCATGCCAACCTGGCAGTCATTACCGGCTATGGCGACTCCATGAGCCCGACATTCAGCGATGGCGATATGCTGCTGGTGGATCGCGGCGTAACCGAGATCAAGATTGATGCTGTGCATGTCCTTTCGCTTCATGGCGAGCTGTACATAAAGCGCATCCAGCGCCGTCCGAACGGCACCTACCTAATGATCTCCGACAATGACAAGTACCCGCCGTATGAGATCAAGAACGGCGACCTGGCCGACTTCGAGGTACTAGGCCGCGTGCTGATGGCCTGGAACGCGAACAGGCTTTAACCCTCCCCGCTTCAACAGACCCGCTTCGGCGGGTTTTTTATTACCTGCAAAAAATTATCAACTGGTAGTTGACATATCTCAACCTTTGGTTGATATTGGACACATGCCGGCAACACCTGGGCAGCTCTTTACACAACTCAGAACCCCTCGACTGTCCCGGCTTGCCGACGAGGTTAAACGACAGTCCGCGCTGCGCCGTGATGCGCAGCCGATTACAGGCCATATGCCTGGATCGCGGTCACCGATGCCCTAGCGGGCCGCGTTCTGAGAAGACTCCATACGCGCAATCAGTCAGCGAATATGCCGCTGGCAGTGACTGGAAACAGATTTCCTCATGCACCTGGGCAACCGGGTGTATCGGGAAACCCACAACGCAGGAACAACCGATGGACAACCAACACCGCAAGATCAAAGGCTACCGCGAGCTGACTCAGCAAGAAGTAGACCTGATGAATCGCATCAAGGAAAAAGGCTCTGAGCTGCTGGACTTGCAAGGCGAGCTGGCAGGCATGACCACCCAGGCAGAGCTAGCGATTTATAACGCCATCGACAATGCAGCAAATGACGATGATCGCGCCCTAGCTCAAGGCGAGCTTATCCGCTTCAAGAATGCAGAGCCCATGCGCTGGGCGAGCATCGGCAAGACGGACATTCAAACCGGAATCATGGCTTTGGTGCGCGCTGTAGCTCAACCGAGCGGAATCTGATTTCTCTATGGCCTTCGATGAGGGCCATACGGAAACCAAGTGGATTTGTTGATAACGGAAGGAGAAGGAAATGGCGAATTTGCATGTAGCCCCGTCGCCGCTGACCAACAGGATCTTTTGCGGTGGTGTAGCAAAAGATGGCCGCACATGGCTGAGCAACAAGACAGACGTGACTGGCGCGGCATGCGCCGCTGTGGCTCAGCATGTTATGGCCAGCACTGAGCCTGTAGTGATCACATGCAACGGCCAGCCGGTGTACCGGATAACAGTCGAGAAGCTTAGCGACATCGACGATTAGCCCATCGCCGCTTCTACCGAGGCGGCATCGGAAAGCCGTCAGCAACACGCTGCTTGTTGTGCAAAACGACAGCGCTGGCGGCTTTACCGATGTAGATGGATGCGCAGGCTGATGCGAGGGGTCCTGTAACTGCCCATAGGGTGGTCGCTCAAAAGTGGCTGAGGTGTAACGACTCAGGATCTTGTTCCCAAAATGCCGGAAGAAAGCAGCACCGGCCATCTACATCAAGCGACACCAGCTAAGAGGTGATGACAGCCGGGAAAGACCGGCACCCGCAAGTCAGGGGTAGCTCAGTGGAGTGCTGCTACGGAGAAGGCCCGAGGCATCGGACAGTAACCGTGGACAGACAGAGCATCGGACCCTTAATCCGAAAGACGCAGGTTCAAATCCTGCCCCCTGCACCACTTCCCTTCCAGTGTCCAGAAGCATGCACGCCATGCCTGTGGGCGCTCTTGTCTGGAGATTGATATGCAGCCCAGCTACCAGCGATTCGCACGAAACGTCAGCGCCTTGAAGTCCGCAGGCTTGCCAGTCAGCCCACCAGAAGATCCGCCGACCCGCAACCTTGATGGCGAGGTGCTCGACCTGATGTGCGGCTTCGACACTGAATATCTCAGTTACGGCGCCTTCGCAGACGAGGCAGAAGAAACGCTATTTACGATGGTGCCGGCCAGGTCAGTCGTAGCGCTGTATCTGGCCGCTAGCCGCAGCAAAGACCCGGTTATGAAGGGTATGGCTGCTGATGCCCGTGAACAGCTTGAAGAGCTTGCCCGGCGCCTTATGGGCCGCGCTATTGATAAGAAAGAGAAAAGACAGGGAGTGCGCAGATGATTAACGAGAAGCACGTCGAACTAAACAAGCTGGCCGTCCACTTCGCCAAGATGCACAAGGCGGCAACTAAGGCCGATCTCACCCAGCTGCAGCAGACGACTGAGGATCAGATCGAGTACATGGCCGACAAGGTGATGATCAGCTTCAACGAAAAGCACGCGCTGCTGATGCGCCTCGACGCCGAGATTGAGAAGCGCTTCGAAGAGCTTGGAGAAGTCGCATGAACCTATTCCCAGCAGGCCTAGCTATCGGCTTAGCAACGATGATATCGCCTTGGCTGGCTGGCTTTATCGCCGTCATGGCTTATGTGTTGAGGGGTGAGGCATGAATAAGTCGAACGCCAAAGTGATTGCCGAAACGATTACTCGCGACCAGCTAGCAGCAATGTTTCAGACGGCAAAGGAAAGCATCAGCGACTGGAGTGCGGCCAGCAGCGTGAACCCAAGCATGTCGATGGGTAAGGTCTGGAACATCATGTATCCGCTTTTCGTGGCCAACCAACCGCTGCGCCCGCAGATCACGATCAATATGGTTTGGGCATTTGGCGATCACCTAGAGCCTTCGCTGAAGCCTGCCAAGAAAAAGCGTGCAGCGCCGGCAGCGGTTCATCACGAAGATCCGAGATTCGAGGTGAGCTCATGACAACCCCATCCGCAGTTGATACCCGAGACAAGGTCAAGCGGGCACTGGGTACTGCATTCGCCTTCGGGCAGATGCACTACTACATGACCATGACCGAGAACCACGAACAGCAGAGCGATGCGCTGGCGAAGTTAGATCGGCTGATCGTGGCGACGCTGGCAGAACTGGATCCGCCCCAATGATCGCCGCCTGCATCAACGGCATCAAGGGCGGCTTCTGGACATACACATTCTTTCTTTGCTGGTTCGCGTTTAGCGCCCTGGCGGAATTCTTGACGAGGTATCAACCATGAATGCACAAAAGCAGGAAGCATCTGCCAATCAGTCGGTACACGCGCTGGTCACGATTGACGACATCGGCGAGAAGAACGCCCCGGCCATTTATGTGAAAGGCGGCCTGTTGCCTTTTCTGGAGCAGGTACGGCAGGAAGTCTCAACCGAAGTGCCAGACACCGAAACGAAGAAAGGCCGTGATCGGATCGCCAGCCTGGCCGCCAAGGTCAGCAAGTCGAAGGTGGCGGTTGAGAAGCCGGGCCGCGACTACCTGAAGCGCTTGAAGGAAATGCCCAAGGTGGTCGAGGAAGAGTTGCGCGAGTTCGTGCGGTCGATGGATGCGCTGCGCGACGAAACACGTCAGCCGCTAACCGAGTGGGAAGAAGCCGAGGAATCACGGGTGGTCATGCATCAGGCCAGCGTTGATAGCTTGCGCGTTCAGTCTGTCGAGGAAATGTTCGCAGCCGAAATTGCCGCGCTGATTGAGAGTGTTGAAGGCATCCAGATCGATGAGCGATATGAAGAGTTTGAAGCCGAGGCGCATCGGGTTAAGGCAGCAACGCTGGCGACTTACGGTGACGCCCTGGCCAAGCGCCAAGCGCACGAAAAGGAACAGGCAGAACTTGAGCAGTTCCGCGCCGAGCAAGCAGCACAGTCCCAGCGTGAGCGCGAGCAGCAACTAGTGCGTGAAGCAGAAGAGCGTACACGGGCAGAAGCAGCACAAGCGGCCCAAGCAGAGCGCGAGGCGGTCATTCGACGGGAAGCCGAAGCCAAGGCGCAGTCAGAAGCCCGAGAGCGTCAGTTGCAGCAGCAGGCTGAATCGGCAGAGCGCGAACGCCTCGCATCACAGCAACGCGCAGAGCAAGCAGAGAAGGACGCAGTAGCCAAGGCCGAAGCAGCAACAGCAGCCGAACGCGAACGCTATTTAAACGAACAGAAGGAAGTGGCACGCCAGGCTGCATTGCGCGAGGCCGATCAGGCGAACAAGGCCAAGGTCAATCGGGCCGCTCTGGACGCATTCATTGCAGGCGGCATGCCAGAAGACTGCGCCAAGCAAGCCGTTGTCATGATCGCCAAGCGCCAGATTCCACACATTGCAATTACTTACTGAGGTTCCCATGAGCAATCTAGCCACTATCAAGCCCGCCAACCTGAATCAGCGCATGGCTGATCGGTTCGGCGTAGACCCTAGCGAGATGATGCAAACGCTGAAAGCGACAGCATTCAAGGGCAATGTCACCGACTCGCAGATGCAGGCGCTGATGATCGTTGCTGATCAATTCGGCCTCAACCCCTGGACGAAAGAGATTTACGCCTTTCCCGACAAGGGCGGCATTGTCCCAGTGGTCGGCGTTGATGGTTGGTCACGCATCATCAATGACAATCCGCAATTTGACGGCATGGACTTTGTGCAGGATGACGATTCATGCACCTGCATTATCTACCGCAAAGACCGCAATCACCCGATCCGTATTACTGAATGGATGAGCGAGTGCAAGCGCGGAACACAGCCTTGGAACAGTCACCCGAAACGGATGCTGCGCCACAAGGCAATGATCCAGTGCGCCCGTATTGCCTTCGGCTTTAGCGGCATCTATGACGAGGACGAGGCGCAGCGGATCGTTGAGCGCGACGTAACCCCTGCGCAGAACGAAACGCCCGGCCCTGCGGTCGAGACTATCGAAAATGCGCAAACGATGGATGAGCTACAGGCAGCCTTTACCGCAGCGTGGAAGGATCTGCCGGGCTCTCGCGCCTTACTCACCAAAGCCAAGGATCAGCGCAAGAAAGAGCTGAACGCGCCCATCGAGCATGCAGAAGAGGTGGTATTCGAGGAGGTGGATGATGGATCAGGGAACTGACGAATGGTTCGCGGCCCGGCTGGGTCGCGTTACCGCCAGCAAAGTGAAGGACGTAATGGCTTCAGGTCGCGGTAGCGCGCCATCTGCTAGCCGTAAGAACTACATGATGGCGCTGCTCTGCGAGCGATTGACCGGCAGGCGAGAGGAAGGCTTTACCAGTTCGGCCATGCAGCGCGGCACCGATATTGAGCCGCTGGCCCGGTCTGCGTATGAGATTGACCAAGGCGTCATGATCGACGAGGTCGGACTGATCGCACACCCGGCCATTGAAGGCTTCGCCGCCTCCCCTGATGGCGTCATCCGGCTTGCAAAGGGCCGTGGCGGCTTGGAAATAAAATGCCCTAACACGGCCAACCATATCGCGGTCATGCAGTCAGGAAAGCACGACACGCAGTATGAGTGGCAGATGCTCGCGCAGATGTCCTGCGGCGAACTGGAGTGGGTCGATTTCGTCAGCTTTGATGACCGTATGCCAGAGGCTTTGCAGTATGTCCGCTGCCGATATGAGCGCGACGAAGATCGCATACGAAAGATGGAATCGGAAGTAAAAGCATTTCTCGAAGAGCTGGCACAGCTTGAGTCTGAAATGCGCGGGCGAATCGCTCAGGCCGCATAACCCAAAACCACAATCAGGAGCAGCACATGGCACGCGGAGTCAATAAGGTAATTTTGATAGGCAACATCGGCGGCGATCCAGAAGTTAAGTATCTGCCCAACGGCAACGCAGTCGCAAACGTGACACTGGCGACATCCGATAGCTGGAAGGATAAGCAGACCGGCCAGCCGCAAGAGCGCACTGAATGGCACCGGATCGTCTTCTTCGGAAAGCTGGCGGAAATCGTCGGCGAGTACGTCCGCAAGGGGTCGAAGCTGTACATCGAAGGCCGATTGCAGACCCGCGAATGGGAGAAGGACGGCGTCAAACGCTATACCACTGAGATCGTGGTGGACATCGGCGGGCAGATGCAACTGCTTGATGGTAAGCCACAGGAGCAGGGCGCAGCACGGCCAGCACAGCAAGCACCACGACAGCAGGCCCCGCAGCAGCAGCCAGCACGGACAGCCGCACAGCAGCAAGCAGCGCCGGACTTCGACAACTTCGACGACGACATCCCGTTCTAAGGAGATCCCCCATGCAAGCATCAATCCCAGCAGCAAGGGCAGCCGACGCTGCCTGGCTGTCCGCCGAGATGGCAGCCTTTGAACGCCATTACGGTGCAATCGAGACAACGCCGATCAGGAGCGGCGACCCAATCCCGCCAGCCTCTTTGCCGCGTTACGGGTATCGGAGCATCACGGATGGCCCAGCCCCGGAGAAGCCAGCCAAGGCCGCTAAGCCAGTCAAGGTGCCGAAGGTCAAGGCGCAGCGGGGAGTGCTGGTTGAGATCATTAAAGCCGCCCAAGCCGGTCGCGCCAAGCTTCACCCGCTAGTGCTGGAGCATAACGCCAAGGGCATCAAGATTGCCGACACAGCAAGGGAAGCAGGCGTCAGCGTCGGCCAGATCATGATCATACGCGGCGAGCTGGGCCTAACGGTCAAGCGCAAAAGGTTGGCCGCTTAATCATCTTGAGGTAATCCCATGACCCAACAAACAGCCACGCAGCCAGAGCCACGGGTATTCGTCCGCATCGCCCGATGGATGAGTGAAGCGGATCTGGCGCAGTTCTGGCACCAAAAGCAGCAGAAGCTCAACGACGCCCGGCATGAACAGTTGCCGGACTTTGAGCCTATTGGCGTAGACAGTGAATTTAGCCACGATTGAGGATTGAGCTATGAAACAAGAACACGCAATGACGCCGGGTGTGCTGGTGTCGGATGGGCAGGCATTGCCGAGTGACTTGACCGAAGCCTTGCGCCAATACCGCCATAACAACAGCAATGCACTTGTGTTCGGCTATGACAAGGACATGACAGAACGATATGTTGCTGGTCTGATAGCCGCAGCCCCTGCGCCTGCTGAGCGGGTGGAGCAGGAGCCAATCTATGTAGAGGCTGTGGCGCGGACGAAGGAAAATAAGAACGGCTTTCTTTTTCTGGATTGGCTTATTGAGGGCGGAATAACCGCGCTTGAATCGCCCGGCGTCACTTTGCTCGTGGCTCACGGGAATGTAACAGACCAGTATGGGCGCGGAGAAATATACACCGCCCCCCGGCCCTCGCCCACCCCTGACGCGCCTTATGTCCTATGCACCTTGGAAGCGGCATTGCGCAGCATCGCAGCGAACCAACTGCCAGACGCTTACCAGCGAATAGGAGAAGTGATAGCCAAGCTGTCCGCCTCGCCAGCCCTCGGCACCGAACTGGACGCAGAGCAATACACAGCTCACGACAGGGCATCGCAGGCTGCGAACACAGCTAAAGCATTAAGATCAGCCAACTGGGCAGGAGTTAATGTTGGAAACAAGGCGCTAATTGCGTCAGCCATTCAGGAGCTTGAAGCCCCCCAGCCCTCGCCGGATGTTGCTGGGCTGGTTGAGGCGCTGAAGGATATAACTGATGACTACGAGGGGCGTTTTGACATTGGCAGCCCAAGTACAAACCCTGGGATCAAGATAGTAGTGGCGCAAGCCCGCGCAGCCCTATCCGCCC
>Ga0314772_1001010_pt1 | contig 13441 bp, 15 predicted proteins | sample MetaGCBIW2018_FD_204520 | JGI IMG/M metagenome (GOLD analysis project Ga0314772, IMG submission 204520) | Cryopeg brine microbial communities from Beaufort Sea near Barrow, Alaska, United States - CBIW 2018 | ecosystem: Environmental > Aquatic > Marine > Coastal | place: USA: Alaska | collected... | reverse complement strand
GCCGGTAACGACAAGCCGGGCTGGAACTGGATTGGGTTGCGTGCCATGACGTCGCCTCCTCTACTGGACATAACCCCAGTATAGGTCAAGCTGGTGGAATGGTGGCTGATCAATATGAGTAATCAGGTAAGAATATAACATCTGTTTCTGCGACACTTTGTAAGTTTTCAGTGACAATCACTCCAGACGCTTCTAGCGATCGACGATCACTGTCCTTTCGGCAATAGGCAATAACCTTCTGACTCGAAGCAAGATTGGCGGCCATTGGAGCGCCCATTTGACCAACACCAACAAATCCAGCTTTCATGGACACACCTCAATGCTTTTTGTTTCTCTTCTGCAATTCATAGAAATTGGCGAGCAACCAGACATCACGGAGATATCAACTCAGGAAAGCAAATTCTCTCTGTGCGCGCTTTCAATCTGTTTAGTAAGTTCAAATCGCTGATTGGTCTATGTATCACTGCCAGACTCGTCATATGGTAAATCAAAACCGTTAAGTTGGACGCCTAGCAACGACCCGACGACATTACATTCAGACCAAAGCAGCGTTTCATTCTCATCATATTGATGCCGTCAGTGATGAACAACCAATATGCCGCAAAATTTTTGAGTCAGTGCTTAAACGCCCGAATACATCTTGCGACCGGGCATCGGCGCTGTAAGGATCGAGCCCGACTCGGATTCTGTGATATAGAGAACTTCCCGTTGAGGTCCGCCAAAAGCGATATTCGTAGTCAGGTGACCCAGTGGAGAGTTGATGCGCAGCATGGGTTCTCCACGATTGCTGAACAGCCAAACCGCACCTAAACCTACATGCGCCACTACAAGGTTGCCTTCTTCATCAATAGCCAAGCCATCGGGCTGTGTATTCGGGCTGGGTGTATGAGGGCAAAAAGATAGGCCCGTTAAAACGTGGCCACCCATGTTTACTTTGCTGAAATCTGATAGTTTTGGATAGGCGTTTAGCGATGAGCGATCACTTAAGCATCAGGGAATACGTTATCGAATTGGCTACTGAGTTTAGCGTTCGGTATCACCCGACACCTGAAGACGCGATGGCAGACATGGCTACATGGCTGGCAGGTGATGATGTGGTGACTGATTAAATTGAAGACCTGATTGTGGCACTGAGGCGAGCCGGTGTGATTAGCGGTGCGGACATGGTGGGCTTGCTTAGCCAATACTTGTCGGAGAATATCCCGAAGTAATTCTCAGGCTTTCCACACAATGATGCCCTCGCGAGCAATGCTTTTCACAATATCTAAATCCACTACTCCAGTCGGTCTGGCATGGTGTCGCGGTGCAGGGCAGTGGTCACGCGACAAACGCGAAACGTTTGCAAACGACCCTGTAAATTTATGGCTGGTTGAAGCCAGGCTGAACCGAAGCAAGGGCGCTAAGGGGCCGGATGAATGGCTTCCGCCTGCTGGGCAGTGCGGCTATGTAGCCCGTTTTTTTCGGATCGTGAAAATGTACCAGCTAACGCCAACGGCTGAGGAAGCCAGATGGATACGGGCGTTTCTGGATAACTGTAAGAGATAATGTGTGCAAATGTCCGGATGCATCAAAGACTAGACCGGTGCAGATCCGTGAAACGAACTTCTTTAGAGCCTGTTTGCAGCCTTTTTATAATAAAGGTTCCAACAGACCGACTACTTTAGAGCCGTTACGCACATCCGACCAATATTGTGTCTGTTAAACGGTCGATTCCTAGTTTGTGGTCATGATCACAAGGTCTGTGAAGTGTTCGGCGACAATTAGGATGACCAGTCGCCAGACAGTGAAGCGTAATTCGGCTTAAAGTTATCCCCAAAATTTGGGGAAAAGCCTGTGGTTAAAGCTGTTTTTCGTAGGTCTTTCCCATCCGCTCCGGCAGACACGCTGAATCGGTCAAAAAACAAACAAAGGGGCTTTACCCGCCCCGCGCTACAGACGATCCGCGTCTACTGCCGACAACAGGTGTTATGGTAAACCCAGCGTCGCACCAAAACCGTCCTGAACCGACAAACCCGAACCATGCGAATAGGCTAGCACCAATGAACTTTCACTTAGGCCTACAGTGACCGCAAGGATGAAACCCCCGCCGCCTTGATTGACAGGAAAGGATCGCAGCGCCGAGTGGCACGCAGGGCTAGCCAACGCTGTTGCCTGGCATTTAGCGGGTCAGCCGATTGGCCACGGACGCTCAACATGCCCACATGACGCTAAAACCGCTCAACGTGATGCCTGGCTAGATGGGTGTGCCGTTGGCCAAGCGCCATGCCTTTTTGCAGCCACACCAGCGAGGCGGCGCGTGATGCCTCGCCCAAGAGCCGTACAGGCCGCAGAGGCGTCGCTATTGGACTATTCGTCTAGCGATAAAAGCGCGCAGCGAGCCGCACGGCTCGATCTGTTGGGTATTGCACACGATGCTACCGTCTACCCCGACGACATACCGCATTGGCGACTGGCTCAACTGCTGCTGTGCTGTGTTGAACAGTATGTGTCTGCGGAGAATTGGCAACGGCTCCAGTCGCGGATCAGAAAACGGCGGCGACAACCTCTAGAGGTAATTAAAAATGGATGAATTACTTACATTTTTCAGAAACCACTGCATGTGTTTTGCTTTCCACTGATATGGCTCGCTGATATTCCAACGTTCTTCAATTCGAGAAGCCGTTGTCCGCGCTTGATGTGGGCTTTGACGCCGCTATTTTTGCCGGGCTGGTGTCGCTTAGCTGTCGATACTAGCCTCAAAGGCAAGGGGCGGTTACAGTTTGCTTATAGCTGCTTGGCAAACTGCAGCCGATCAGTCGCGTTTAGTAGGGTCAGTGGCCCTCTCTTGGTCGGACTGATCAGAGCTTAGCACCTGGTCCGAATTTATGGACCTCCAATAAGGCACACTAGACCACCGGACTGATCAGCGGATCTCCCCTCAGATGCGCGCGCAAATTTCTGACGACAAGCGCGCCCATCATCTTTCTGGTTTTGTGTGTGGCACTGCCCTTGTGCGGAAGCAAAACCACATTGTCGAGATCGGTCAGCTCCTTTGGAACAGCGGGTTCTTGCGCAAAGACGTCGAGTGCCGCACCGCGCAAATTTTTCGACACCAGCGCTTTAACAAGTGCAGGCTCGTCGATCAGTGAACCCCGCGCAACATTGACAAGGTAGGATTCCGGGCCCAAGGCCTCGATCACTTGCTGATTCACGATGCCTTCGGTCGATTTCGATCCCGGCGCGATCACGATCAGCCAGTCAACAGCTCGCGCCATATCCGTGAGGCTATCGTAATAGGGGTAGGGTTCATAGTCCTGACGGGTGCGCCCGTGATAGACAACCTCCATCCGGAACGCTTGAAGCCGGCGAGCAATTTCCTTGCCGATCCGACCCAGACCCAGAATACCGGCACGCTTTCCCGTCAGCTCATCGGTCAACGGAAAAGCGCCCTCGCTGGCCCAGCGCCCTGCACGGAGATAGGCGTCCGCCTGTGGTATCCGATGCGCAAGCGAGATCATTAGGCCCAGCGTGATCTCAGCCACGCAATCATTCAGAACGTCGGGCGTGTTGGTCACGCGGACGCCTGCGGTGCGTGCAGCCTCGACATTCACTGCGTCATAGCCGACTCCGAATGACGAGATCAGTTCAAGTTTGGGCAGCGCCGCGATGATGTCAGCTGACACGCCGTAATTTCCGCCCGTGGCGATATAGCGGACCGTGCTTGACAGCTCGCGAAGCAAGAATGCTTTATCAGACGCCTCCCAATATCGATGGATGGTGAAGTCCTGTTCCAGCGCGGATATCACATCCTCGCTCTGCGGTCCGATCATCAACAGGTCAGATTTTATCATAATTAGAGGATCCTTTCGTTCTGTGAGTTATACTCATCATCTTCTTTACAATCCAACGGGTGAGATCGCCGATAGGCCGTGTCGTTAACGATCTGGCGAAGCAACCACTGATGAACGAGCAAAGGTTTGGACAGTATGCATACGTCATACAAAATGACGGAACTGACTGTGACACGTGCGCTTGAGCACGACATCATCTTCGGGCGCCTGTTGCCGGGACAACGGCTGCGAGAGGACACCATCATTCGTGAGCTTGGTGCAACCCGTCACCATGTCCGCGCCGCTCTCCGCAATCTCGAAAAGTCCGGCATCGTCGTCCGCGAGCGTAACAAGGGTGCCAGCGTAAGGGCGTATACTACCGAAGAGGTTCTTCAGCTGTACGATATCCGCGAGATGCTGACCCGTCAGGCGGCGCTGCGAATCCCGTTGCCGGTGACACCAGGGCAGATCGACCAGCTTCAGAACCTTCAGACAACTTATGAAGCGGCGGTCAAGGATCATTGGCTGCCCGCCATCCATGACGCCAATGACCGCTTTCACGCCACGCTGTTCGGGCTGAGCAACAACCCCTACCTAGTCGATCTGCTACAACGCAGCATGGATATGACCTATATCATTCGCGCTGCCGACATGGCCGACCCAGTGCATCTGGCCGAGGCGTTGGCCGAACATCGGATGATCGTGTCGATGCTAACCGGAACCGATAGCTGGGCGCTGGCCGAAATGTGCGTGCGGCATCTTCAACCCAGCAAAGAGGCCTATCTCAGGCGTCTGCAACATGAGGACGGGCGCCGATCCGATATGCGGTCTCGATGATACCAAGGGTTTGAAGATTGTCTATCGGCGCCGTCTCGAAAGGCGCACCTGACTGGACGCAGGTAATGAAATGGCCAATGGCGTCGGCGTAGGATGCCTTGTAATCAGCAGCCCGATTGAAATGATGCGAATCGGTGACCACGCCACCACGGTTCAAAATAAGCTCATCCCCGCGCAGGTTGATCGCCCCATCTCTGCCCAAAATCTCAAGCCTGTCCGCCAACATGGGCGGATGCCCATGCGCCATGAAATCACCAATCAGCGTGACCGCACCACCTGATCTTGCACGCAGCATCATGGTGGCACGATCCTCACCGATGATGTCGTTACATTGGTGTCCGATATCAGCGGCCAGCAAATCAAGCGGACCCAACAGAAACCGTAATACATCAACATGATGGATCATCACCTCCATCAACAGTAGGCGCGACAGTCCTGCCATCATCGGCTGACGAGAAAGTGCCGGCAACACACCATCACCGTTGTTCAGCAGGCCAGAGGTCATGGTGCGCATAACAGCTTGACGGAGAGGACCGATACGACCCTGTGCCAACCATTCGGCGGCAACGCGATAATGGGGTCGAAACCGCCAATTCTCGTGGACCATCAAACGCGTGTCCGGAGGCAGACCTTCAACCAGGGCCACAGCCTCGTCGTAGGTCGGTGCCAAGGGCTTCTGGCACAGAATTGGCAGGCCATGTCTCGCGGCAAGCTGGCAGTCCTCGGCATGAAACTCTCGCGGACTCGCAATGTCTACCGCATCCAGTTCGACATTCTCAAGCATTTCTGCAAGTGAGGCGAAGGACCGTTCGATACCGTAAGTTTCGACCCTGGCCTGACGTGCCTTGGGGTCAGGATCGGCCACGGCCACCACCTTTGCCTGTTCGGGGATAGTGGCATAGCCATCGAGATGGTTGATCGAGACAAAGCCACAGCCGACAAGCCCGATGCGCAGCGTTTTTTTCATGTCACCTCTCACAGCGAACCGGGCATCATCATGCGCGGGATCCAAAGGATTAGATCGGGAATGAACACCGCAGCAAGGACAACAGCCAGCGAGATCAAATAAAATGGCAACAGCGCGCGCATTGCGGACAGTACCGACATTTTCGCCAGATCAGCAGCTATCAGCAGGCAGAGGCCATAGGGCGGCGTGATCAGTCCGACGGCCAGTGTCAGAACGATGACCATCCCCATATGGTAGGGGTCGATTCCAACCGCCAGGCCGATCTGGCCGATGATCGGCTGCAGGATGATAATCGCCGGGATCGCATCCATGAACGTTCCGATAACCAAAAAGATGGCGACGACGAACAAAAGCGTTGTAATTTGGCTGCTCAACAGGCCTGCATCCGACAAAGCGGAAACCACTGTCTGCGGGACGTTATAAAATGCCAGCAACCACCCCCAAAGGGAAGCAGCTGCGACGCACAGCAGCGATAGGGCGAACAATCCGGTGCTGTCCTGAGCCACACGAAAGAAACTACCGGGCCGGAACTGGCCATAGATGATAGTCAGCAGCGTGGCATAAAGAACTGCGACCACGGATGCTTCGGTCGCGGTAAAGACGCCACCGATGATTCCGCCGATCACGATGACTGGAACCAGCAGGGCCAGCGCGGATGCACGACCTGTCCGGACACTATCCTTGATCGAGAACTTTCGACTGGCGCCGATTCCCTCGCGCGAGGCAACGCGATATGACCAGATCATCTGACCCAAACCGATCAGAACGCCTGGGACGATCCCAGCCAGGAACATCGCCCCGACTGAGACCCCTGCGCTCGCTGAGTAGATGATCATCATCAGCGACGGGGGTATGACATTGCCAAGTGTCGAGGAGGCAGCCGTCACACCGACGGAGAAGCCTTTCGAGTAACCTTCGCGTTCCATCGCGGGGATCATCACCGAACCGACGCCCATCGTATCTGCGGAAGATACCCCCGAGATGCCGGCAAAGATCATGCTGACAACGACATTCACATGGGCAAGTCCGCCCTTGAAATGCCCAACCAAAGAATTGGAAAACTCAATCAAGCGATGTGATATGCCCGACGAATTCATCAGTTGGCCGACGAACAGAAAGAAAGGGACGGCAAGCAATGGAAAATTATTCAGCCCGACCCAAATGCGCTGCGGGACGATCGCCAGCGGCACATCCCCCTGCACCAAAATGGTCAATGTCGACGATACCAGCATCGCAAAAGCGATGGGAACCCGCGCGATGCATAGAAAAACGAAAGATCCGAAAAGAAGTAAAAGCATGCATGGCCTTAGTCTGCTGGAGGATGAGCAACTTGCCTCGACACTTTGCCGGGGCTGCGCCAGTCCATGATTATTCGTTCGGCTGTATAGATCATTGAGAGGATCGCAAAGGCGGGGATGGCCGCATAAATATATGCCATGCTTAACCCCGAATTCGTTCCGATGCGAAAGGTCCCCGTCTCCGTATAACCGATGCCGTAAAAAAGCAGTAAAGCGCAAAATCCAAAAACCGTCAGGTCCGGGACCATGCGCCAGATTTTGACGGGGCGGGAAATAGGGTCGTCGCCGTCGGAGACCGGCAGCACATCGATGACAAAATGCCGGTTGTCGTATACTGAAAGTGCCGCCCCTAGAAGAACAGTCCAGAAAAAGATGTACCGCGCCACTTCTTCGGACCACAACAAGGGCTCATGTAGAACGAAACGCGTAAACACCTGAAGTGACACGACGACAGTTAGCGCTGAGAAAAAGCCGACTGCCATGACGCCGTTCAACCTTGCGAGAACCTTAATTAGGCCAAATGATGTCATTGAGTCAGCCTCTCCACATTACAAAAAAACCTCGGACTGGGTGCCGCTTAGTTACTGCGCAGCAGCCCGTATTTTTTCCAACATGTCTTGCTGTCCCAGCTCTTGGGCGACCAATGCCTGGACCTCCTGCCCTTTGTCGCGCATCGCATCGACGTCCACCTCGGTGACCGTGACGCCGAAGTTTGTGGTCATTTCCTCAATGGCTGCCGCATTAAGCTCTACAATCAGGTTCCGTTCGTAAGTCGCTGCCTCGTCGGCCGCTTCCTGCAGGGCGGTCTGATTCTCGGTCGATAGATCGGAAAAGACCCGGTCCGAAATGAACAGGCCCATCGGAACGACGAGGTGCTTAGTATTAGTTAAGTAGGGGGCAGCTTCATAGAATCGGTTGGCTAGGATTGACGCTGGCTCGTTTTCTGCCCCGTCGATGACACCGGCCTGGAGCGCTGAATAAACCTCGGAATAAGGTATCGGCGCCGGGATGGCGCCAAACACCTTCCATGTCAGGGCATCGGCGCGACCGCTTTGAACGCGAATCTTTAATCCGTCTAGATCGCCGATGCTTTCGATCGGCCGGGCGCCGTTGAACAGCAGCCGGTAGCCGGAGGTGAAGGTGTTTAGCAGCCTGATCGAGTAGGTCTCGGCGCAGCTTTGTGCAAGTTCATCGCCGATTTCGCCATCAAAGACTGCGGCGAAGTGCTCTTCTGTCTCGAACAGAAACGGTGCCCCGAAGATGCTGAGGTCAGCGCAGAACTGCGAGGCATGGCTGAACGACGACAACGTCATGTCAAGCGCGCCGATATGCAGTCCTTCGACCTGCTCGGCCGAGTCACCAAGTTGTGCAGCGGGATAGATCTCGACTGCGATCTCGCCGTTGGTCTTTTCCGACACCAGTCTTGCAAATTCTTCCGCACCCATATCGTAGGGGTGCCCTTTGGGTTGGTCCGTCGCTAGTCGTAACGTTCGCTCCTGCGCGAACGCCGAGCCTCCTGCCAGCGTCGATAACAACAGCGCGCCCGTCAAAGCTTTTGTAAAGTTGTTATTAGTCATTTGTATTCCTCTGTCGCGTCCGTCAAAGCTTTTGTAAAGTTGTTATTAGTCATTTGTATTTCTCTTCATTCTCATCTTTGAACCTTAGGATAGACTCGTTCGAAGCGGGATTATTGTCAACAAAAAATCTATATACCTGAGTTAATCTGCATAAAAAGATATTATTATTGACAATAATAGCGGTTTCATACAGTTTTAAGTTTGAATCGGAAAATTCCTCAAGGAGCAAACGAGATGACCTGCACTGGCCTGTGGCCGCCTGTCACAACACCTTTCCATGCCGATCTTTCCATCGACCAGACGGCGTTTTTGGCCCATTGCCACGCTCTTCTTGAAGAAGGAGCGACCGGGCTGGCCGTTTTGGGCACCACGAGCGAAGCCAACAGCTTATCGATGGACGAGCGGATGGGTATAGTTGACGCCATGATCTCCGACGGAATTCCGGGCGACCGGATCCTGCCGGGCACAGGGGCTTGTGCCGTCCCCGACGCAATCGCACTGAGTCGGCACGCAACCAGGGCCGGATGCGCCGGCGTTCTGCTGCTGCCGCCCTTTTTCTACAAAGGCGTGTCCGATGACGGTCTATTCAGCTATGTCGAATCGGTCGTCCAAGGAGTCGATGATGATCGCTTGCAGATTTATCTATATCACTTTCCGGGGATGACCGGGGGCGTCAGTTGGTCGAACGAGCTGATCGCACGCCTGCGCCAGGCGTTCCCTCAGGCGGTTGTCGGGCTGAAGGACAGCACCGGAGAATGGGAAAGCACCCGAAGTTTCATTGAGGAAAACCCCGGCTTCGCCGTATTTCCGGCAAACGAGGCACTGCTTGCGCAGGCGGTGCCGCTTGGCGCGGTCGGCTGCATCTCGGCGACGGCTAATGTCAATGCTCGTGCCTTGGCCAAGCTGTTGAACGCGCTGGCGGCTGGTGAATCCTGCGACGATATGGCGGAAGCGGCGACTGCGTTGCGTAAATCCTTTGCGTCCTTCCCACTTGTCCCGGCGGTCAAGGCCATCGTCGGCACTCGATATAACAATCCGGGCTGGTCCCGGGTTCGTCCCCCGCTATCCGCCCTGTCGGATGACCAGCTCAAACAGCTGCTGAGCAATCCCATCTGGAAAGGCTGTGTATCCTCATGAGTAACAATGCAAAGGGGCTTTCGTCGCGACTAACGCGCTATGGCGACAACGGTTTCGCACTGTTTCTGCGCGAAGCTTTTCTCAAGGCGAGCGGGTTTGGTGAAGACGCGCTGAACAAACCGATCATCGGAATCTGTGATACGCGATCTGACTTTAATCCATGCCATGCAACGATGCCTCAACTGACCGATGCGATCTCGCGCGGCATCACTCTAGCGGGCGGAATGCCATTCGTATTTCCGACTATCTCGCTGCACGAATCGTTCTGTTTTCCGACCACGATGCTGCTTCGCAACCTCATGTCGATGGACACCGAGGAAATGATGCACGCGCTTCCGCTGGATGCGGTCGTCGTCGTTGGGGGATGCGATAAAACGGTTCCGGCTCAGTTGATGGGGGCTATCAGCGCCAATGTGCCGACCGTGTCTGTCGTCGTCGGGCCGATGCTAACGGGAAATCACGAAGGCACTCGACTTGGTGCGTGCACCGACTGCCGCAGGCTTTGGGGCGAGAAGCGCGCAGGACGGCTTGACGAGGCAGAGCTGAAACGCGCCCAGACCGAGCTGATGCCGACCCACGGCACCTGCATGGTAATGGGCACTGCCAGCACGATGGCATGCCTGTCCGAAGTCCTCGGTTTCATGCTACCCGGTGGCGCATCGATTCCGGCCATCCATTCAGGCCGTCTGCGTCACGCCGAAGCCTCTGGTATGCGTGCCGTCGCACTAGCCACCAGCGGACAACCGGCATTGCCGACCGATCTTGTCACCCGCTCCTCGCTTAGGAATGCTTGTATTACGTTGCAAGCACTAGGTGGATCGACCAATGCCCTGATCCATCTGATCGCGATGGCCGGGCGTGCCGGCATCAAACTGGATCTCGATGAATTCGACGCCATCGGCCGCGACACCCCCGTTCTGGCTGACCTGAAACCGTCCGGGCGCGTCTACATGCAGGATTTTCATAATGCAGGCGGCCTTCCCGCGCTTCTGCGCGAACTTATTCGCGGGGGTGTGGATCTGGACACCACCGCATTAGCGGGCGACGGACGCAGCTGGGCAGAGGTGATCGAAAGCTGGCCAGCCTGGACTGACCCCGAAGTAATCCGTACGACCAGCAACCCGGTCAAACCCGGCGCGGCCCTGGCCTACGTGCGCGGCAGCCTTGCCCCGGACGGCGCGGTCATCAAGCAGGCCGCCATGAGTGAGCATCTGATGCTGCACGAAGGTCCCGCCTTAGTGTTCGATTCGCTCGACGATCTGGATGCCCGGCTTGACGACCCCGATCTTGATGTGACCGCCGATCATGTCCTGGTGCTGCGAAACGCAGGGCCGGTCGGTGCACCCGGCATGCCAGAAGCAGGATCGATCCCGATACCCAAAAAACTGGCAGAAATGGGCGTGCGCGATATGGTCCGAATCTCGGACGCTCGCATGTCCGGAACGGCATATGGGGCCGTCGTCCTGCACGTCGCGCCAGAAGCCGCGATTGGCGGTCCGCTAGCGCTGGTACAGGACGGCGATCGCATTCGCCTTGACGTGTCCTCCCGGCGGATTGATCTGCTTGTCGACGATGCTGAACTGGCACAGCGTCGCAAAGCATGGATCGCTCCCACGACTCCGAAACGCGGCTACGCAAAGCTTTATGCGAGGTCGGTGCAGCAAGCAGACCGCGGTTGCGACTTCGACTTTCTAACCGGCATCGGCGATGACTAATCCAAGATCACAGGACAAGGACCGCGAAGTCTGGGACTGCCACGTGCATGTGATCGGCGATCAGCATCGTTGGCCACTGGCGTCTACCCGGACATATGATCCGCCGCTGGCCACTCCTGATGTGCTGGAAGAACATCTGGCATCGATAGGCGCGGATCGCGCGGTGATTGTGCAGCCCAGCGTCTATGGGTTTGACAATAGCTGCCTACTGGATGCCCTTGCCCAGTCAGAGGGGCGCTGGCGCGGAGTTGCCGTGCCAGCGCCCCGCACAACCCACGATCTCCTCGCAGAAATGCATGCCGCAGGCGTACGCGCGGTCAGATGCAACCTTTTGAATACGGGGGGCATCACCATCGAAGATTGTCAACCTTGGTGGGACTGGATGCAGCAGCATGGGTGGCATCTCCAACTGCAAATGGATGCCACGCGCACAGATTTTCTCGCCACGATCAACCAGATTCCCGTGCCTTTGGTTATCGACCATATGGGATTCCCCGGCGCAGACGCGCCATTCAGCCGGCTCGCACCGCTGTTAGCCGCCGTCGGAAAGGGCTGCGTTTATGTCAAGCTTTCCGCGCAATATCGAATCAGCAAGCAGCCACCGCCCCATGGCGACGCCGTGGACCTTGCTGCAGCGCTTTTGGCCGCCAACCCCTCGGCCTGCCTGTTCGCCACTGACTGGCCCCATACCGACCACACCGGCCCACGGTCGGACGACAAAGCATGGATGGCGCAAGTCAGGCATTCAGCAGCGGACGACTGGGACAAGGTTTGCAAGGCAGCAAGCCGTCTATTCGCGGCCTGAGTACTTGATCGCTGGGCAGGCGACGGCGGCGAATAGTCGCTTGACTAGAAAGATGGAGAGCTAATTCTATCCATTCGACAGGGATGTGTTGGGCAAAGGTGCTGAGATCAGTGAACGAATGCAGCTCGTCAATATCGAGCAGTGTCTGTTGAGTAGGCACAAAAAAATCCGGTCTCCGATGGAGAATGTCGGATTTTCTTAGCGCTTTCGGTAGACGGCAAGTTTTAACCAAACAGCATTACGCCACCTGGCGGGGTTTTTACGCTGAGGCTCTCCAGCTTAGAGAATATATACCGTTATCTAAGGCGCTCGGAAAACAGCCAGGTCATTAACCTGATTGATTGCGCTAAAAAACCCGGCGAGTGCCGGGTTTCCTTTTCAAACGAGCACAGCGGTTAAGCAGTATTCGTCCTCTTCACTTTTCTACTCTCGCATGATTCTTTCCACGCAGCGTTGACAAACCAAAATCTTACGCTTCTCGCCGAACGCCTCAATGGTTATATCGTGTACGGCATCTCGGCCACAGTTTGGTACGTTTTGGCGATTTTTCAGTTTTCTGTAAAAATGTAAAAACGCTTATACGTAAATGGTGAAAAAATGATTATCGGTGTTCTAAATCAGAAGGGTGGAGTCGGTAAAACCACTTTGAGTGTTAACTTGGCTGCTAGTCTAGCCCGCTCAGGTGCAAGGGTACTGTTGATCGATGCTGACCCACAAGGCAGTGCACTCGATTGGGCCGCTGCTCGTCAGTCCGAGCCGCTGTTTGCTGTGGTTGGCTTGCCGAAACCGAGCATACACACAGAGCTATCAGTGATAGGTGAGGGGTACGACCATATTGTCATCGACGGCCCGCCGCGTGTTACGGATCTCGCCCGCTCAGCGATCATGGCGAGTGATGTAGTTCTGATTCCTGTTCAGCCGTCTCCGTATGACATATGGGCGGCAGAAAAGGTGGTTTCGCTGGTCGAAGAAGCAGATCATTTTAAAGAAAAACTGAAATCTTTTTTGTAATTAATCGTAAAATTGCAAATACGGCAATAGGGCGTGATGTGCGAGAAGCACTGGAGTCATATAGCGTACCAACTCCAAAGTGTCTCCTGAGTCAACATCGGCCGCCGCCCTGATCATGTTAATAGGCGGCTATTTTGCCTCAGGTGGGTCAATTTTAAGTGGTCGCAGTAGGAATGCCGGTCACCCGACACCCCCTGCACAGATCCGTACGTGCGCTACTCACGCATACGGCTCCTATCTTGAGTGTATACCGTCAAATCGTTTGTTTGGCCAAGGATGCACAAC